>Ga0272440_1001113_pt1 | contig 22353 bp, 5 predicted proteins | sample SSMMMBAug17_FD_192440 | JGI IMG/M metagenome (GOLD analysis project Ga0272440, IMG submission 192440) | Marine sediment archaeal communities from Little Sippewissett salt marsh, Falmouth, MA, United States - SSM-MMB-Aug17 | ecosystem: Environmental > Aquatic > Marine > Wetlands > Sediment ...
GACCAACAATAAATGTTTGTTCTTTAGAATATAATGGTTCTTCATCAGCAATATCCGAATAACCAACTTTCCAGGCATATTTCATGCCTGAAGTCAAGCCATTGATTTCATATACAGTTAAATCATCGTTAGAATGAATATGACAAAAAGAGTTGTTCATTTCACTGCATCCATAGGGCTGATCAATGGGGCGAATCTTCCACCAGGTGTACTGATGCGGATTATTTTCAGGATCGATGTATTTCCCAGCTCTAAGCATGACTGATTTGCTGTCAATCAATTCCTGATCTTTAGGATAGATACCTTGTGGCGCATGTGGCGGATTGTTTCTGAAAAAAACTGCTGTCAGTGACATGGGGGTTGTTATTGTCAATTCTAATTCTGGATTATTGCTGATAGTTGTATTAAGATCCTGCCAATGACTGAAATCAAAACCACCAATGTTATGTGCTTTTAAGTGCATTTCAGTGTTATCTGAAATATATGTTTCGCAATCTGTGGGGCAGTTGATCTTGTTACCAGATACGTAACCTTTTCCAGGGGGTAAGATTGAAACGAATAACTGGTTAAGCGACCTATAAATGGCTTCAATATTGTGCTCTTCTTGAACATTTACAAATGTGTATTTCGTTTCTGTAAGAGGAATAACTTCGCTATCTACAATTAGTACTAGTTCATATTTTTCATCGGGTTCAAATTCAAATGTCCGGCTTTGATTATTTCTGACTAATGCAACATATTGAGAAATAAGTTGATCCTCAATGTATGTTGTCGATGTGATTTCAAATACCGCATAAACTGAAAGCAAAAAGTTTGTGCTGTCAGTTAAACCATTGGGTGCGGTTGCTGTAATAATTATATTTGTATTGCCAGTCTGGTTCAATACCGGAGTGATCGACAATGCACAATCACTGTCAGATATTGAAAATCGACTGTTTGTATCTGCGTTTGGAATGAGCAGCGTATTTGAAGACTGTGCTGAAAAATTAATCTGATGGTTTGCAAAGGCGCTATTGACTGTAAAATGAATATCATGGCTTGCATTGAACGCCATTTCCTGGACTGAAATTTGAGAAATTTCTGGGGGTAAGGTATTACCAACATAGACATCAAATACAGCCACATCAGTTAAAAAGCCAGCATCATAAGTTGTCAGCGTAATCGTTGTTCTGCCAGTAATATTTTCAGCCGGCGTAATGGTCATAGGAATACTTTTTATCTTTGAACTGGCAGTGGTTGTTGTATAAAATGAGGGGTTCATCCCGCCAAGATCAATATTTTCATTAGCCACCAGTGTTGGATTTGATGAATTAGCCCATACCATAAGAGAGCCATTGTCTGGATCTGAAACAGTGAAAGTCAAATGACATGCTGAGTTTTTGTTTACATGTTGATTTTCAATTTGTGAAATCGTGGGTGGTGTTTCATCCACAATGGAAAACAAGCTTTGTGAAGTTTCTTTATCTGGATCATCTAAGGGAATGATTTTCAATACACAGTTGACTGAAGTTGGGCCTGTAACTGACCAGTTAAACAGGCCATCGTTTTCAGTCTCTTCAAGAATTTCAAATGTGCCTTCTTTCCCGCCCTTTCTTGAAAGGCTGATTTGTACATTGCCTGGAATGAGTTGGGTGTTCCATACAACAGGCATTTCTGAAGCAATTGTCCATTTGCTGGCCTGATTTGGGGACCAAATGAATAAATGCTTAAATAATTGGTTCTGCCCCCCATTGACAGCACAGACGTAATATAAGGAAACCTTATTATAGTCATCGTCGTGGCCAATATCAAAATAGACGCCCCATGCGTCCTTTGTATAATTGGAAAAAGAATTAGAAGCCCAATAAAACTTAGACATAATATCAGGGAAAAAATATACATTGGTAGAAGGAAAAGTTTTTCTTAAATTGGTAATTGACAATAATTCTTTTATGTTCGGTAATCGCCAATTATTGTAACCTGAACCATTCAAAACTTCACAATATTGCATGGATTCTTGCCACGTAAAAGAATTTAGATGCCCTTTCTTTTGCCACATCAAACCTGTTTTTGTATCAGTAATCGTTTCATCAGAGTTAATAACCCAATATTTATCAAAAGATATAGACTTTTCCTTACGAACAGCTCGGACATAATTGGTCAGATTCTTAGCGGCTTTGTTGTCATTACCATTATCGAAATCGACGCCACATGCGTTACCAACATTGTTAGCACGGGATGTTGATGACCAATAGAAAGCCGACATAACTTTAGGAAAATAATGTTCAAATATTGCAGGAGAAACTTTGCTATGATCTACTATGGATTTCAGTTCATCCCTATCTGGCAACCGCCAATCTGAAAATCCACCAAAATGGTCTTGATTTAATTGCTGGATAAACATTTCTGTGTTGACATTGTTGTTTGCAGAACCGGCATTTCCACCATTGGTAGCAGGGTTGCTGTCAAACCATGTATAACCATTATCTTGATCATGAATCGAACCATCATCCGTTTTAACTTCCCAAATCAAACCGGTGATATTGTCCCGAACCATGGTCCATTCTGTTGCGGATAACATTAAAGCATTGCCCTGTGCATCCAGCTTTGTAAATGAAGGTTCATTAATCGTATAATGGGCATCCTGACCATAAAAATCTTCGCCTGGAAGCGGGCATGGTATTTCATTATTGTTGTCATAACATTTTGTTTGCCCGCTGTCTGAAAGAGGATGCCCATCATTGTCTGAAAATTTAAGGACAGTGACTTGAAATTTTGTTGAAGTGTACGTTCCATTTGTATCTGCTACTGTTAGTGTTATAAAAGTGACATCCGGACCGCTGTCTGTGGGAGTAATGATGAGTGTCCGCTCTATCCCTGAACTTTTTAGTTCCAAACCACTGTCTGGAATCAATGAAGTATTTGATGATTGTGCGGTTACAATTAATGAAGATGCCGGTACATCAACACTTGAAACAATAAATGTTAGTGCGGCAGGTTCGCCTGCATATGTTTTTTGGGATGAAATGTTTGATATTTCTGGAGGATCATTGACATTTTCAATTTCAATGAGAACTTTTGCGGGTTTGGAATAAAGCTGGCCATCATAAACGCGAAAGATCAGTGAATCGGTGCCGTAATAATCGTTAACAGGGGTATATTCATATTCATGGTCCAACACACCATTTTCTGGCATTTGAATAATTTCATAGATCAGAAAGTCTTTTTCAATATCATCAGCTTGTAGGTTGATACGGATGGATTTATCTTCCAAAGATTTTATATTTTGATTAAATGCAACAGGAATATCGTTAACAGGTCGTACATTAAAAATAATTCGTCCAAAATCATGGAGACTGCCATCGCTTACCTGATAATACAAATAATCCAATCCATATAAATTGGCATGGGGAGAATAAACAAAACTGTTGGCTGTTTCTGTAGAAATTAAAACACCCTGGGTTGGAGGATCTGAGATTAGATATTCAAGGTGGTCATTATCCACATCACTGGCGATCAATGTGAATGATAAGGCGGTATCTTCCTGTAATTCAAGTGTCCGGTTGATATTGGTAATCACTGGCGGATCATTTTCTGCTCTGACAAATATATCAAGCTTAAAAGGTGTTCCACCATTTATGGTATATTCAAGGTAGTCAAATCCATTATAGTTTTCATTGGGTGTATAGGTGAGATTCGGAGGGGTGCCTGTCAACAAGCCATTTTGGGGATCTGTAGTTATTTCAAATGCAAGGGTGCCTGTAAGATCATGCGTGGAAAGTGAAAAACCAGTCGCCTGGTCTTCTAATGTATAGATATCTGCTTTGGGAACATCAATATAAAATTTGATACTGGCCTTATTTGAATATAGATCACCATCAAAAGCAACGTATGACAGGGTATCAACACCCCAGAAATCTAAACTTGGTGTATAATTAAGTCGATTACCAGTTAATGTGGCAGAACCATATATAGGTAAATCTGCTATATGATATATAATCTGATCCATATCAGTATCAATATCCATTGAAGTCAGTGTTATGCTGACTGGCGTATTTTCAGGTGTTAATACAGCATCACTATAAGCAGTAGGTCCATCGTTAACTGGCGTTATACCAACAGTAATAGTTGCAATATTCGAATCCAAGGCACCATCAGAAGCCTTGAAGTTAAATGAATCCAAGCCATTCACATTTGAATTTGGCGTGTAGATAAATTTGCCAGAATCTTGATCAATAATGGTGACCTTTCCTATTGAAGGGGCTTGTGTAATCGAGTAGGTTAACAATGAACCACCAGGGGTTGTCGCCTGAAGATGATTAAACAGATAAGAATCTTCAAATGTTTTATAACTTGCATCAAATGCTTCAGGTGGCATATTACCAACATTCAAGGTAAAATGGGTCACATCAGTTAAAAAGCCAGCATCATAGGTTGTCAGCGTAATTGTTGTTGTGCCGGTGATATTTTCAGCCGGAGTGATCGTCATGGGAATATTTGTAATACCTCCAGTGGTTGTTGTATAAAATGAAGGGTTCATCCCGCCAAGGTTAATATTTTCATTGGCAACAAGAGATAAATTTGATGAATTGGCCCATACCATGAGAGAACCATTATCTGCATCTGAAACAGTGAAAGTACTATTGCTTGCTGAATTTTTTGGTACATATTGATTCTCTATTTGAGAAATAGTGGGTGATGTTTCATCCACAATAGAGAACAGGCTTTGTGATGTTTCCTTGTCTGGTTCATTCAGGGGAATAATTTTCAAAACACAGTTGACCGATGCCGGGCCTGCGACTGACCAGTTAAACAGTCCATCATTTGCAGTTTCTTCAAGAATTTCAAATGTGCCTTCTTTTCCGCCATTTCTTGAAAGATTGATTTGTACATTGCCGGAGATCTGTTGGGGATCCCATAAAATTGGCATTTTTTCATTCATTATCCATTTACTGGCCTGATTGGGCGATCTGATGATCAAATGATCAAATAAATCATACTGTCCTCCGCGAACAGCTCGGACAGAATACGACGTCAACTTATTGTCGCGTTCGCCGTATCCAAGATAGAAATCTACGCCCCACGCGACCCCGGTAGCACCGACATAGGACGTAGACGACCAATTAAACTCAGATAGCATATATGAAAAATAATTGGATTCTGCAGCCGGACCATATCTTCTTAGATCAGTAATTGACAATAATTCTTCTATGGTTGGTAATCGCCAGTTACTATGATCGGATTCATTCAACGTTTCACAATAATTTATAGCTTCCTGCCATGACAAACGATCAGTATTTTCTTTTTTTTGCCACATCAAACCTGTTTTTGTATCGGTAATGGTTTCGTCAGGATTAATAACCAAATGATCAAATGATCTAAAGTGTCTCCCTCGAACAGCTCGGGCATAATAGGACGAAAACTTCGCACTGCGGTTGACGCCACCATATGCGAAATGAACGCCCCACACATAGCCTGTATCGTTGGCATTGGACGTAGATGACCAATAATACGCAGGCATAACTTCAGGAAAAAAGTGTTTAAAAGCAGCCGGACTATACTTGCTACGATTAATTATGGATGTCAGTTCATTCCTGTCTGGCAACCGCCAATCTGAAAATCCACCAAAATGGTCTTGATTTAATTGCTGGATAAACGATTCTGTGTTGACATTGTTGTTTGTATATCCAGCATCTCCGCTATTGGTTTCAGGGTTGCTATCATACCATGAATATTTATTATCTTTATCATGAATTGAACCATCATCCGTCTTAACTTCCCAAATCAAACCAGTGATATTGTCCCGAACCATTGTCCATTCAGTTGCAGATAGCATCAAAGCATTTCCCTGTGCATCTAATTTTGTAAATGAAGGCTCATTAATGGTATAATGAGCATCCTGTCCATAAAAATCATCTCCTGGAAGGGGGCATGGAATTTCATTCTCATTGTCATAACATTTTGTTTGCCCGCTGTCTGAAAGCGGATGCCCATCATTGTCTAAAAATTTAAGTACAGAAACTTGAAACTTTGTTGAAGTATAAGCACCATTTATATCAGAAACAGTTAGCGTAATAAAACTGACATCCGGTCCTCTGTCTGCGGGGTTAATTATTAATGTTCTTTCATTACCTGAAACTTTTATTTCCAAATTGCTGTCTGGAATTAATGCAGTATTTGATGACTCCGCGTTTACAATTAATGAATATGCCTGTACATCAACACTGGAGACTGTAAAAGTTAATGCGAAAGGTTCGCCTGCATAAGTTTTTTGAGATTCAATTGTTGATATTTCTGGTAAATCTTTGACATTTTCAATTTCAATAAGAACTTCTGCTGGTTTGGAATAAAGCTCGCCATCATAAACCCGAAATGACAGAGAATCTGTGCCATAATAGTTGTATAAAGGCGTATAAACAAATGCTTCGTCCAGCACACCATGTTGTGGCTGTATAACAATTTCATAAGATAGATTTTCAGTTTCAATATCAATAGCATTTAAGCTTATATGAATTGATTTTTCTTCAACAGTTGATACTTGTTGATTGAATGCAACTGGTGGATCATTTACAGGTGTAATATTGAGTCTAATACGTCCAACAATTGTCTCCGCTCCATCACTTACCTGATACATAAACACATCATTACCAAAATAATTGGCATTTGGTGAATATTGAAAGCAATTTGCAGTACCCGTAGGAATAATCATTCCATTTGATGGATTTGTTGTTATGCTATATTCAAGTGGATCATTATCAACATCACTGGCGATCAGTGTTATAGCCAATGCTGTATCTTCCAATAATTTAAGCGTTTGATCAGCATTGGAAATTACTGGTGTATCATTGACTGGTGTGATAGCGATATTAATTGTGGCAATATTGGATTCCAAATCGCCATCAGAGACTTTGAAGTTAAATGAATCCAAACCATTAACATTTGAATTCGGAGTGTAAGCAAATGCGCCGGAATTCGAGTCAATAAGGGTTACAATTCCTTTTAAAGGTTCTTCTGTTATCAAATAGGTTAATATGGCACTATTATCAGGGCTTGTACCCTGAAGATTTGCAGACAGCATTGTATCTTCCAATATGTTAAAACTTTCATTCAATGCTTCAGGAGGCATATAACCAACATTCAAGGTAAAATGGGTCACATCAGTTAAAAAGCCAGCATCATAGGTTGTCAGCGTAATTGTTGTTGTGCCGGTGATATTTTCAGCCGGAGTGATCGTCATGGGAATACTTGTAATACCTCCAGTGGTTGTTGTATAAAATGAAGGGTTCATCCCGCCAAGGTCAATTTGGTCATTTGCAACCAGTATTGGATTTGATGAGTTAGCCCATACCATGAGAGAACCATTGTCTGGATCTGAAACAGTGAATGTAATAATATCACTTGCTGAATTTCTGGAAACATATTGATTTTGTACTTGTGAAATGCTTGGTGGTTCTTCATCAACAATGGAAAACAGGCTTTGTGATGTTTCTTTATCTGGTTCATCAAGTGGTATAATTTTCAAAACACAGTTAACAGTTGCCGGTCCTGAGACTGACCAATTGAACAGACCATCGTTTTCAGTTTCTTCAAGAATTTCAAATGTGTTTTCTTTTCCGCCCAATCTTGAAATACTGATTTGTACATTGCCTTGAATGAGTTGGGTGTCCCATACAATTGGCATTTCAGAGCCAATTGTCCATTTACTGCCCTGATTGGGCGTCCAAATGATCAAATGACCAAGTGACCAACACTGCCCACTGCGAACGGCTCGGACATAATACGACGACGACTTAGCGTAGGCGTAGTCATCGCCATAGTAGAAGTCGACGCCCCGCGCGTCTACAGGATTGTACGCAAGGGACGTAGACGACCAGTAGAACGCAGACATAATATCTGAAAAAAAATTTACATCACTTGCTGGTTCATATTTTCTTAGATCAGTAATTGACAATAATTCTTTTAAATATGGTAATCGCCAGTTATTATGACCCGAGTCACTCAAATTTTCACAATAGTTTAAAGCATCATGCCATGTCAAGGGATCATGGGTTATATTTTTTTGCCACATCAAACCTGTTTTTGTATCTGTTATTGTTTCGTCAGGATTAATTACCAAATTATCAAATGACCTAAACTGTCCACTGCGAACGGCACGGACATAATACGACGACGACTTAGCGTCCCAGCTGTCATCGCCATAGTGGAAGTAGAAGCCCCACGCGTCCCCAGGAACGTACGCAATGGACGTAGACGACCAGTAGAACGCAGACATAACTTCAGGAAAAAATTGCTCAAATGCTGCCGGATAATATTTGCTATGATTTGCTATAGATTTTAGTTCATCTCTGTCTGGCATACGCCAGTCGGAAAATCCTCCAAAATTGTCCTGATTTAGTTGCTGGATAAACGATTCTGTGTTGACATTGTTGTTTGTATATCCAGCATTTCCGCTATTGGATTCAGGGTTGCTGTCATACCAGGTAAATTTATTATCTTTGTCATGAATTGATCCATCATCAGTTTTAACTTCCCAAATTAAACCAGTGATATTATCCCTAACCATTGTCCATTCAGTTGCAGATAGCATCAAAGCATTTCCCTGTGCATCCAGTTTTGTAAATGATGGATCATTAATGGTGTAATGAGCATCCTGTCCATAAAAATCTTCGCCTGGGAGTGGACATGGAATTTCATTCTCATTGTCATAACATTTTGTTTGTCCGCTGTCTGAAAGTGGATGCCCATCATTTTCTGAAAATTTAAGCACAGTAACTTGAAACCTTGTTGTAGTATTCGCACCATTTATGTCAGAAACATTCAGCGAAATAAAGCTTACATCCGGGCCGTTGACTGTTGGCTTAATGATAAGTGTTAGCTCTTTACCTGAACCTTTTAATTCCAGATTGTTGTCTGGAATTAATGCAGTATTTGATGACTCTGTATTTACAATTAATGAAGATGCAGGTACATCAATACTTGAAACTGTAAATGTTACAGCGATAGGTTCACCTGCATATGTTTTTTGTGATAAAATTGATGATATCTCTGGTGGTATTGATTCTCTAATTTCAACATCAAACTCTGCAACATTTTTTAAAAAGCCAGAATCATAAACTGTTAATGTAATCGTTGCTGTACCGGTTTGATCAGGTTCCGGAATAATCTTTAATGACAGATTTTGTGGCGTACCTGTCGCTTTTGTTATTGTATAGTTTTGTTGATCTGATCCACCTAACAAAATATTTTCGTGAGTGACCAAAGAAGTATTGGAAGAATGTGCCCATATTTGGAGGTCACCACCATCATAGTCAACAACTGTAAAACTGATGGGATTTGAAGTAATATTTTTTGCTATACTTTGATTGGATATTATTGAAATAGATGGTGCAATCTGATCGACAATAGAAAAAAAGCTTTGTGATGTTTTTTTCTCTGAATCAGATGATGGGATAATTTCAAGTACACAATTGGTTGATGCAGGTGCAGTAACATTCCAGGCATAGTAACCATCGTTTTCAGTTTGATCAGAAATGGTTTCAAAGCTACCATCTTTAGCAGCCTGTCTGGAAATACGAATTTGTACATTACCGGTAATATCATGAGGTTCCCATGCTATTTTCATTAAGCTGCCAGTTTTCCAGGCAGAGCCCTGAGCTGGAGATATAATAAACAGGTGATTTTCTTTATATGTTTGGCCTCCTCTTACTGCATGGACAATACCTTTATCTGTCTTATAAAAAAAATCATTATAATTACTCATTTTGATAATATTTTGCATATCAGGAAAGTTTTCAGTGGTTGATGATGTCTGAAAAGTCGCTTCAAAATTCTTGAAAAAATTAAGCTGATTAAAACCTGCTTCATAAGCCCCATAGTTAACCAGTGTAATAAGTTCTTTTACATTGGGTAAGCGCCAGTCTGAATATTCTCCAAGAGAAAGATTTTGGCAGTATGATAATGAATCTTGCCATGTCATTTCTGTATCTGCATAACGATATTGCCACATTAGGCCGGTATTGATATCTGTAAACGTATTGTCATCGTTCATGTATAGACGAGCTTCATGAAAGGTTGATTTTCCGCGCACAGCTCTTACAAAATAGCTGTTTTGCTTTCCAGTATCGCCATATGAACCATTTTGGGCAAATGACACATAACGACCTGAGTTTGAGTTGACAAAAAAGGTAGTTGACGACCAGTAATTATCAGACATTGTGTTTGGGAAATAGTTGTCATCAATGGATGGACTAAATTTTGAAATATTCAAAAGGCTTTCCAGTTCAGCTTCTGCAGGCATGCGCCAATCCGTATATCCGCCAAAACTTTCAGCATTAATGGCCTGGATAAAATCTTCAGTATCTGTCCCATTGCCTGCTGTGCCTGAAGCACCGCCATTGGTTTCTGGATTGCTGTCATACCAGGTGTAGCGATTGTCTTTGTCGTGAATTGACTCATCATTGGTTTTGACTTCCCAAACTAAGCCGGTAACTGTGTCTTCAACCATAATCCATTGCGTGGCTGTTGATGGCAAGGCATTGCCCTGGGCGTCCAGTTTGATGTATGCCGGTGCATTGATTAAGTAATGAGCATCCTGGCCGTAAAAGTCACTGTATGGTTGCGGACATGAGATTTCTGTTTGATTATCAAAACATCGGGTTTGGCCGGTATCGGGTATGGGGAAACCTTTTTGTATTGGCATACTGTATACTGTGATTTGAAACGATTGTTGTGTGGTTAAACCATTTGGATCTGATGCTGTCAGGGTAATGGTGCTGGAACCAGTGGCATTTTTTGATGGTTTTCCTGTAATAGTTCGATTTTCTCCTGAACCGGAGATTGTAAAAGAATCTTTAAAAAATAGATCAGTGTTTGATGACGTCAGCGTTAAAACCAATGATTCAGGTGGTGAAACTGAGCTTTTTACTGAAATAGGTATAATTATGAACATATTTTCTTCAGTGTGGATATCTGGAATCTGAGATAATTCAAGTGGTAATGTCTTAACAATAAACTGTGCGACAGAAGTTAAAAAACCGCAATCATAAACAGTTAAAGTAATTGTTGTTGTTCCGGTAATATCTTCAGATGTGCTGAAGGTCATAGGAATACTTTTTACCCCTGCATTGGCAGTGGTTGTCGTATAAAATGAGGGATTAACTCCGCCAAGATCAATATTTTCATTGGCAACTAATGTTGGATTTGATGAGTTAGCCCATACCATAAGAGAACCATTGTCTGGATCTGAAACAGTGAAGGTTATATCACATGCTGAGTTTTTTTTTACATGTTGAGTTTCAATTTGTGAAATCGTGGGTGGTGTTTCATCCACAATGGAAAAGAGGCTTTGTGAGGTTTCTTTGTCTGGCTCATCAAGGGGGATGATCTTTAAAACACAGTTGACTGAAGCCGGGCCTGTAACTGACCAGTTGAACAGACCATCGTTTTCAGTTTCTTCAAGAATATCAAAGGTGTCTTCTTTCCCACCCTTTCTGGAAAGGCTCATTTGTACATTGCCGGTAATGAGTTGGGTATCCCATACTATTGGCATTTCTGAGCCAATTGTCCATTTACTGGCCTGATTGGGCGACCAAATAATCAAATGATCAAAGAACCAAGACTGTCCCCCACGAACAGCACGCACGAAATAGGACGAATCCTTAGCGTCGTCGCGGTCGTAGCCATTGCGGAAATGGACGCCCCACGCGCGGCCAGTATAGTAGGCAGTGGACGTAGACGACCAATAAAACGCAGACAGCACATCTGAAAAATAATTGGCGTCAGCTGCCGGACTAAATTTTCTTAGGTCAGTAATTGAAAATAATTCATTTATGGATGGTAATCGCCAGTTATGAAGATCGGATTCATTCAATGTTTCACAATAATGTATTGCTTGCAGCCATGACAAAGATTCAGGGATTCCATTTTTTTGCCACATCAAACCTGTTTTTGTATCTGTAATTGTATTGTCTGAATTAATAACCAAATTACCAAATGACCTAGACTGTCCACCACGAACAGCGCGAACGTAATAGGACGAATCCTTAGCGTTGAGGTCGCCGTAGCCATTGTCGAAACTGACGCCCCACGCGAGGCCAGTAGGGTTGGCACCGGACGTAGACGACCAATAAAACGCAGACATAACTTTTGGAAAAAATTGGTCATATGCTGCCGGAATATATTTACTATGATCAACTATGGATTTCAGTTCATTCCTATCTGGCATGCGCCAGTCTGAAAACCCACCAAAATTGTTCTGATTTAATTGCTGGATAAAGGCCTCTGTGTTGACATTATTATTTGTATATCCGGTATTTCCACCATTGGTCGCAGGGTTGCTGTCATACCAGGTATATTTATTAGATCGATCATGGATTGACCCATCATTTGTTTTTACTTCCCATATCAAGCCGGTGTTATTGTCCCGAACCATCGACCATTCTGTTGCTGTAATCATTAAAGCACTTCCCATTGCATCAAGTTTTGTAAAGGCGGGTTGATTGATCGTGTCATTTGCATCAGAACCAAAAAAATCATCTCCTGGTTCCGGACATGCAATTTCTCTGGTATCATAATAACATTGTGTCTGTCCGCTGTCAGGTAAACATGTTTGATACCCAGGCGTATCTAAAACAGTATATTGAAATTTTTGAGAAACTGTCAACCCATCTGAATCAGAGACGATAATGTTGATATCACAAATAAATGGTGCCGCGTTGACAGGTGGAATGGAAAGTATCCTGTCATTACCTGATCCATTGATGTTCAGTTCAGAATCCGGAAGAATACCTGTATTTGATGAATGCGCAGTAACCACCAGAGATTCAGCAGTGTATTTGTCATTATATATTGAAAAAGAGACAGCATGGGGTTCATTTATGAACGCGCGTTGTGGCAAAATTGTTGATATTGGGACAACAACCTCAAATGTTGTTGTATCTGTTAATAATCCTGCATCATATGCGGTTAAGGTGATCGTTGTTGTCCCTGCTGTATCAAAAGGGCTATCGGTTACCATTGTCAGTTTCTTTATACCACCAGAAGCAGTGGTTGACGTATAATTATCTGGATTGTTTCCACCAAGATCGATTTTTTCGTTGCTCAATACAGACTCATTTGACGATTTGCCCCAAATCATTATAGGATCTTCATTTGTATCAGATACAGAAAAATGAATTGATTTGTTGGTTGCAGCAGACGCTATATATTGATCATCTATGTGCGAAAGGATAGGCGGGGTTTCATCCACCACTGAAAAAAAACTTTGTGATGTCTCTTTATCTGGTTCCTCAAGGGGAATAATTTTCAGAACACAATTTACTGAGGAAGGGCCTGTGATTAACCAGCTGAAAGTGCCATTATTATTGGCGTTTTCTTGTATAATTTCAAATGAACCATCCCTTCCGCCTTGTCTGGATAGACTGATTTGAACATTACCAGGGATGTTCTGAGTATCCCATATAATGGACATTTCTTCACCAATTATCCATTTGCTGGCCTGATTGGGCGACCAAATCGCCAAATGACCAAATAGCCTACACTGTCCCCCACGAACAGCACGCACGAAATAGGACGAATCCTTAGCGCGGCCGTGGCCGAGGCCATCGTCGAAATAGACGCCCCACGCGTGGCCAGTACCGTCGGCATCGGACGTAGACGACCAATAAAACGCAGACAGAACATTTGAAAAATAATTGGCGTCAACTGCCGGAGCTTCTTTTCTTAGGTCAGTAATTGACAATAATTCATTTATGGTTGGTAATCGCCAGTTATGATGATCGGATTCATTCAATGTTTCACAATAATGTATTGCTTGCTGCCATGACAAATATTCAGGGGTTCTATTCTTTTGCCACATCAAACCTGTTTTTGTATCTGTAATTGTATTATCTGAATTAATAACCAAATTACCAAATGACCCAGACTGTCCCCCACGAACAGCACGCACGAAATAGGACGAATCCTTAGCGTAGCGGTTGTCGCTGCCATAGTTGAAATAGACGCCCCACGCGTAGCCAGTATAGCTGGCATCGGACGTAGACGACCAATAAAACGCAGACATAACTTTTGGAAAAAATTGGTCATATGCTGCCGGAATATATTTACTATGATCAACTATGGATTTCAGTTCATTCCTATCTGGCATGCGCCAGTCAGAAAAACCACCAAAACTATCCTGATTTAATTGACGAATAAATTCTTCAGTGTTGATATTATTGTTTGTATATCCGGCATATCCACCATTGGTCGCAGGGTTGCTGTCATACCATGCATATGTATTATCTGCATCATGCGAATTGGTATAGTCCTGTGTGCCATCTCTTGCATTCTTCACCTCCCAGATCAATCCAGTAACATTATCTTGAACCATTACCCATTCTGTTGCTGTTAATGGTAAAGGATCTCCCTGTGAATCCAGCTTTGTAAAGGATGGTGGGTTGATTAAATAGTTTCCATCCTGGCCATAAAAATCTTCACCAGGTGCCGGACATGGAATTTCGTTAGTATTGTCATAGCATTTTTCCTGGCCAGTATCTGGTATGATAAATGATCTATCAATACTGCTGCCGGAGGATACAGCAAGAACAGATATGATTAAAACAAAAAGAAAAATGCGACCCTTATGTTTTGAAAAAAATTGCGCGTTTTGCATGAATATTTATCCCTGCTGAATGTTTCAGCGAATGATTTTTTTTTGTAGTTCAAAGTGGTCTATATTTTTGCCAAACGTTAACGATGAAGCATCGTTCAAACAATATAACAGTAACTATTTACTAAATCAATACATTATTGAATCAAAAATATCAAAGTATCATTTGAATACAGCGTTTATATGATTGACAAATATCATGGCCGTACCGGAAACCAGGGCATATTCATATCCTTTATTTTATGATCGTTAATGATGTCTTCCTGGGTTGATACAGTTTCATCAACATTTTCAATAATTTCATCTTCAGGAGAAAACAAATCTTTACTTCCGGTGTCATCCACAGGATCTGGTATTTCTGATTCATTGATATCAACAACAGTTGAAATTTCTTCAGGAATGTATGTATTTATGATTGATTTTTGATCAATGGCTTCATTGGGTATGGTTGTATCAATTGTGCTTGTATCGACAGCAGGACTCGTTTCGTTTTCTTTGGTTGGCATATCATCATCTGTTTCAGTGACATTTGTTTCGTTTGTAGAAATGTTTTCATCATTGTTTTCAACAACTTTATCTGAGACAGTTGATGTTTGGTTGTTCTGATCATCGTTATTTTTTTCTGATTCAGTGTCTGATGTCGGATTTTCAGTATTATCCAGTGTGGGGTCGCCAGTTGTTTCGTCATGAGTTACGATGTCCATTGATTTTTCCATTTGCAGTGATGGTTTGCCAGTGCCATCCTGGTTGGTGTTGACATCCTGCGGGTCAGTATCAAATTCATTGGAAATGCTTTCAATTTCTTCAGGAGAAAGTGTTTCAACTGCAGATGGCAAAGTACCACGTTCTATAATTACCCATTCAAATTCATCCAATAAAACCGGAAATTCATCAGGTTCTGCAAGGCTTAACAGGCGGAGGCGCGTTTTTTGTAAGGTTTCCACGCGTGTTGATTTTAATGTCGCACGAATGATGAAATCTGATCCGCGAACACCAATCAGTGCTGTTGGCGTTTTGACGCTAAAAGAGGATTGTTTGAAATGTTTATAATCCTTCACCCTGAACCGCCCTTTTCCCTGATGCATGATTGAATAACTTGAACGATATTGACTTTCCGGTACATATTCCATCCGGCTGAAGGTCATTTTTGTATTGGAACCAAAAGTCAAGACACTGAGATCATTTAGAATAATACTTGCACGGCTTTTTTCCATCACAAACAATGTATCTTTTGCATAAATGGGCATGTTTTCGGTTATCAGGTAGCCTTTTAATACCGTGTCATGCATCATATAGGCAGTGCCCTGTACGATTCGGACTTTACCTATAGGTTTGCCCTTTCCTGGAAAAAAAACATTTTGAATTTCAAGTCCCTCAGGTAACAATAGGGCGGCATGAATGCGTATTGTAAAAAAAAGTAAGAAAAAGCATACATAAAAAGTGTTAATTCTTATTGCTGTCATTGTTTTTCCTAATATTTAAGCGTCCATATCAGACTGATCACATTTTTTCGATAATCATAATAGTCCATATTGGAATTATTATGAGAGTAATAATAACCAATACCAGCCCACAACGTTCTGTTATATAATGGATGAGAAAGCTCAAAGCCCAGACTGGAAGTATGATCTTTACGTTTTTTTTGTAATGCCATATCCATATGTGCATGGCGGTATGCTTGAAATTTGCTGTTTATTTTAAACAGTGTGTTATTGGGCAGAGATATTTTTACACCAAAGTTTCCTCGGAATTGCTCATATTGTTTATTTCGCCCGGCAGCATGATTTTCCTCTGCGGTGGTGGTAATAAAGACAGTACAATGATATGGCTTGATCTTGATTGTATTCATCCACGACAGTATGTGGCTGTGCCCATTTTGTGTGGCATCCTCATAATAATGATTGTTGGCATATGTATAGGACATTCGAAGGGCATATATTTCTGAGACTTTCCAGGTGACCTGTGGGGTAAAGCGATGCTTTACCATAAAGCGTTCGTGGTTGAGCCAGTAATATGCAGGTCGATAGCTGATACCGAGAATTGTCTGGTCATATTTGTATTTGCCATAAAGATTGATTGTGCTGCCTGTGATATCAAATTCTGTCAAATCCTGGTGAATGGTTTGAAGGTGCTTGTAACCTGTGCCGATTTCATATTTTGATGAGCGAATCAATCGATACTTTCCGTTCACATAAACATTCAGCAACATATCATCATCATTGCTGGTTTTAAGATATGGCGCAACAAAACCTGCATTATCGTCACATTGAAAACTGATTTTGGCCAATAGTTTATAAGGATTATACATATTCCGTTCTTGAATGGCTTTAAGCCATTTTTGGCTCATTTTTTTTATTTCTAAAGATAATCCCTTTGATGCCAGACGTTTGAATGATTGAATGGCTTTATCTTTTTGATCCATTCGATATAAACAAATACTGATATGAAATAAACAGTTCTCCATTAAATCATCATTTTTTTCAGAAACATATTTTAGATATGGTATGGCTTTCTGATATTGTTTTTCATAGTACAGGGACAGGCCGGCAAAATAATGCGCTGCAATATTCTCGTTCAGGGGATCGTTTTGAATGATTTCAATAAAAAGCCTGGCTGCTTTATCGTATTGTTTTAACTTAAAATATAGCAGCGCAGTATCATTATCCAGTTCATGAAGATATGGATTGATTTGTTTTGCCTGTTGAAACGCTTTGAGCGCCTTGCTATACAAGCCAGATTCCAGATATGATTTTCCTAAAAAATGAATATAATACGGATTATCGGGTTGGTACATCAACGCCCGCTTAAAACTGTCAATTGCGCTTTGATAGTCTTTCTCACCAAAAGCAAAAACGCCCATATCAAAGCAGGCATTGGCTCTTAGATCAGCGTTTTCAGCATGCACTTTACCAATCTGCAGCATGAAAATAAACATCAGACAAAAGCTGATACAACATGTTTGCTCTCCTAAAAATTGCAGTGATTTCAAATGCATACCCTCCTCAACTATTGAGACTTTGCGCGTTCTGCCGCTGTTTTAAATATTTCAATATCTTTTCGATATTTTTCATCAAAATTGATTGCTTTTAATTTGGCTTCATAAGCCTCAACATAAAGTTCCTTTTTATACAGGATGTATGATAATGTATCCTGGTAATCTCCCTCTCCAGGGGATATGGCCAATGTTGCCTTGCAGAGCGCCAATGCCCGATCCAAATAATCTGGTCTGTGGCTGCACCATTGCCATGCCAGTTCATTCATTGGTTCAGCGGCAATCTGCATGGTTTCCAGCAAGATTCGCATACCGGTTGGATAATCTTTCTTGTGAAGTGCCTGGTCTGCCTGAGCCACCAGGCTTGAAAAATTGTCCTGTTTTCCACTTCGTGTTTCCATATAGGACGATTTTTCAAGGGTTTTCGTTTGTGTTTTATTCTCTGATGCAGCTTCCTGACTGACATGATCCTGATGCTCCATAATCAATTCTGGATTGCCGGAATAAATCATAATGGAGATAATCACACTGCCAAAAGCGGCAAAAAAAATACCGGGTGCGGCATTTTTGAGAACAAATTTAAATCCTGCAAAAGACGCCTGAAACTCCATATCTTTGTCATTATCGTCATTGGTATATAGACCCTGACAAAACATCCGGTATCCCAGATAAATACAGATAATTCCAGCCGCAATAATACCCAGCCTGAAACAGGCGGCATACAAATAAAAAGATAATTGTACCATTTTTTTATCCTTATAGCCAGTTACCAATCAAAACAAAAGGTGCCCAATAAAATGGATGGTTTAAATCGGTTATGAGATTTTTTTGATTTTCACCATCCGATTGATCTTTATCATACCCTCGTGATGCCAGTAATACGTGCTTTGTGTTATAGTTATCATTGATAAAGGATTCCTTTACCTGTTTTAACGCTTCTGTTTTTGTAAAATGATTATTTTTTTGATGAACCTGATAAAAGTGTTCCATAAATAATCCCGTGCTGACATCAGCAACCTTCCATAATGTTGAAATAACACTTTTTGCGCCCAGATCTGACTGGGCCATCACCCCAAAACTTTCCAGCTCCCGACCATTGGCAGATTGTGGACGAACAGCAGTTTCACAGGCAGAAAGGGTAAGCAAATCCACATCACTGAGATTATAATCATATTCCTTAAGCATTTTTAATGTCAGCGCCGTGCCATCACCCAAGAGTAAAAAAGAGGCCTCCATATCTCCTGGTTGAAATTTAAAATGACTGGCAATATGAATAACAGGTGTTGGTATTTGAAACAATGTATCCAATGCTTCAAAAGTGAACTCCTTGTCTAGAATAACGTTTCCTGACAGAACGCCCAGGCTGTCAAAACCATTATCTTCACGAATAATGACATCCAGCTCATCTTTTACAGCCGGCAGCGCATTGAACTCGCCCACTGCCTGACTAACCCCCATTGCAACTGCGTACCAGTCTTTTTTTGGTTTGTCTTTTAAATCAATTTGAGCAGCAGGCGTATAAATAGAAACAGCATACCGCTGGGCAACATATTTTTTACCATCATGAAGTGCAGACAGCGGAATATAACGCAATGTGTCATCAAGTGAAACCATCAGCACTTTTGACTGTGACTGAATTAAATCTTTTTCAACAGGTCCCAATAAAATGTCGTATAATTGTTGGGCATATTTTTTAAAACCAGGCGTCCGGCTGATGATCTTATTTTTGAAATCAAAGACCAGATGGTTCAGTTTTTGGGATGATATTTTATATTCCCGGGCAAACCGAACATTGGGCAGTGAAACGATAATGATCAGCTTTTCAGGTCTGATCAGATAGTAAAGAACAACAGCGTCATGGCCCAAATTCTTGACCGCACCCAGAAATTTATTTTTTATCTTCATGAAATCCCGAAAATCTTTTTGTTTTTTATTGTCCTGTATTTCCCTGGCTAATTCCTGCCAATATTGATTGAACCAATGCTTTATCTCTCTTAATTGCGTATTCGCCTGTGTCAGTTCATTATATGCCTGTGTGCGTTTTCGATCAATGACAGCAATATCAGGAAAGACTTCATTGACTTGCTTACGTATTTTCTTTTCAGTTGGCGTTAACAACAACATGTTTCCAACGCCACCGCGATGATGCACAGTATTCATAAAATCTTCATACTCATCAACTTTCATCAAATTCAAAATGTGTTGCGCTTCATCTAATCTGCCGCAATCAACCAGTAATTCTGAGAGGTTCTTAAATACAGAGGTTTTGCTTTTTAAAAAACATTGTTTTAAAGAGCGATCCATTTGAGTGTTTTTTGCCTTGATGGTTTCAATGGTTTGCACAGCCAGTTTTCCAAAAAATATGGCCAGTTCCTTATGGTTTTGTGAAGAAAACAATTCGCGAAAACTATCTTGAACGTGCCATATTAGTTCCAGGTGTTGATTCTGTTTTGCAATAACCAAAGCGTGAACCAGACAGGATTCTGCCTGGGCATATTGACCTGTTTGAATATATAGACTGCCCAGATTGTTATACGCGGCACCAACATAAAGGTGGCAACAGCCATAAGTTTGTTCATAAATTGTCAGCGCACTGTAATAAAAAGATTCTGCCTGTGCAAATTGAGATATTGTTTTATAGAGTACAGCTATATTATTTACTGTTCTGGCATAATCATCCGGATACTTTTTCGCATTTCGGCTGACAGCATTTAAAGCCTGGGAATAATATTTTTTTGCTTTTTCGTAATTTTTCTGCTGAAAACAGATGCCGCCCAAATTGTTATTGATTGCCCCAACAAAGGGATGGTTTTTACCCCATTGTTTTGTCGTCAGATCATCAATTCGTTCATATAATTTTTTTGCTTTTTTGTAAGCACCAATATAGTCAAGAATCATCGCCAGTGTGTTCATATGTGCGATTTTTTTTTCATGAGCAGTGGGTCCATGAATTTTCATGTCAATTGCCAGTGCAGATTCTGCGAATTGTTTTGCCTTGGTATAACGCCCTTCATCCATATAAAAACAGGCGATTGTATTAAAAAGATCTGCCACTCTTTGATGCACCGGGCCATAAGCCTTTTGTGTCAATTCAAGGGCTTTGAGATAATTATTTTCTGCCTGCTTTTTGTTGTACAACATTTTGAAACATCTTGCAATATTTAAAATATCGTTACAGCTTTTCTGGGGTGACTTATTTTTATGAATGGCATATGCCTCCTGATATGATTTCAAACAGGATTGATAATCTTTTTTTTGCCAGGCAGAACGTGCTTTTGAGATTATTTGTTTTTCTTTAGATTGAGCATAATGGGGGTGTTGAACCGGTTTATGCTGTAATGACTGACAGGACATCCAGATAAAAGGAATGATAATTAAAAGATTGCATGGATGCTCAGCTGTTTGAAGCATCATAGCCATTCTTTTCATCAGACGAATCATACTTTTCCTCATTTTAATTACATCAAATTACCGGGTGCGTGGGTTTTGATCTGATTACAGTCCCATAAAATCTTTAATACAATTTCAATCGGTTTTCCATAAACGCTATTCATATCTTTTATCCTTTTTAGCCTATGTCTTATCAAACTGTTCAGTTTTACTGTATAGAGTTTGGTACAGGTGATGTTGATTTTTAATCAAATTTTTCATTATTGTTTTATCAATTGCAACAACGCCATAAAGATCTTTTACCAATTCTCATATTGTTTTCTATACTTCTTGTCAATTTTATTTTTTTTGTCACAGCCTAAATTTTTATAAATGAATATTTTGTTTCAGTTTGTTTTCACTGATAAACAACACTTTCCATCCTGACGCATCTGTTGTCACTTCAGCGGCGCTGCGATATTGGATATCATTACCCATTTACGAATGGACCTGTTCAGCCATTTACAACACTTAACTATGGATTTTTATGATAATCGTGAATCCGGTAAAATTCTTTCTGTCCATCCTGACGCATCTGTTGTCACTTCAGCGGCGCTGCGATATTGGATATAATTACCCATTTACGAATGGACCTGTTCAGCCATTTACAACGCTTAACTATGGATTTTTATGATAATCGTGAATCCGGTAAAATTCTTTCTGTCCTGTTGGCTGATATTCTAATGATTCGCTTAACCCATACTGAAATATGTATTAAAATTTTCGACATCTATTGACGTCTGTTGGACTTGTGGCGTATCTTTTTTATTTGAATTATAAGCTCGACACGCATACTCGTCATTTTTCCAGTGATGTGAATGGTGATGGACTTGAGGATATTATTATTGGTGCGCCTCATGATGACACAAATGATGGTAATGCCGGTTGTGCATATGTTGTTTTTGGCAGCAGCGATGCCAGTACTTCTGAACTGGATGATGTTATTTCAGGCAATGGCGGGTTTGTCATCTATGGTGAAAGCGAAAACGATAAAGCAGGTTACGCAGTCAGCGGCGGACATGATGTCAATGGTGATGGTCTGGATGATTTGGCTATCGGCGCACCATTTGCGGATCCCAACGAAGATGAATCCGATGGTTTCTGGCAGATGATGATGAGGGCACAAACAGATTTGAAATCAATGATGCTATCAGTCAAACCTATGTTATTGAATATGGAGATGGTGATTATTATCTGCAATTTTGTGTCACGCCAAACGATGGCCAGGAAAGCGGTTATGAAGTTTGTTCAGACTACTACAGCATTGTTGCCAATAATCATCCAACTGCGGATGATGTAACGATCA
>Ga0272440_1001114_pt1 | contig 22346 bp, 16 predicted proteins | sample SSMMMBAug17_FD_192440 | JGI IMG/M metagenome (GOLD analysis project Ga0272440, IMG submission 192440) | Marine sediment archaeal communities from Little Sippewissett salt marsh, Falmouth, MA, United States - SSM-MMB-Aug17 | ecosystem: Environmental > Aquatic > Marine > Wetlands > Sediment ...
TAAATGCAAGCTTTGATCAATTGAATATCAAACAGGTCTATTTAATGAGACACTTTAAGTCCCATAAGGGACGATACTGAAATAGCCTGGAGTTTCAACTCCAGGCGGGCGAACAATTTCAGGAGGTTGAGCTTAGCCTGACGGCCATGGGCTAAAGCCCAACGCTAGCCGGATTCGAAATTTTTTGCCTGTAAATAATATCCGACTTTTTGGGAATGCGCCCAGATGAAATAAACACTGTATTTTGTTTATCTTATTCATTTTCTTCAGTGTAATCCTTGTTCAAAAAAATGAGGAGCAAATTGTATTCACCGGCTATTTGGGTTACACTCTAATTGTTTGGCATCGTAGAGACGTAGCACGCTACGTCTCTACAGTACAATTACCTCAAAACGAACAATATCAATAAATGGGGAAGTTATTTTCAGAGCATTCCTAAAAAAAATAATATTTTCCATGAGCATCAATTTTTGATAAAGTGTTAACTGATCCATCAAGGATGTCAAAAATCTTTTCCTTAAACGCATGGTTCTATAATAGGGCGCATTCCAAAAATGTCGGACATTCATTGATGATCATTGAAAAATGATTTATTTCGGCAATCCAAGAACAGCGTAGGGCTAAAGCCCAACGCTGAATGGAAAAAGGACGCTAAAGCGCCCTCAATACCATTAAGCAAATTATCAATAAATGGTTGATCTTTTCAATATGGAAAAAATTCGTCTGCAACCAGTTCAGTACCTATGTAACTTGAGGGCGCTTTAGCGTCCTTTTTCTATTCAGCGTTGGGCTTTAGCCCTACGCTGTTCTTGGATTTGCCGAAATTCATCATTTTTTCATTGTTTCTCTCTAACTCTCTAAAAAGTCCGACTTTTTGGGAATGCGCCCCTATAATATGAGCTTAGGAATACTTGAAAAATAAGTTCCCCATTATCTTGATTGTATAATCGATTGGCACGTAGAGACGTAGCATGCTACGTCTCTACAGAACAAAAACCCCGATGAACATTTTTTTAAAAGGGGACCTTATTTTCAGAGCATTCCTTAATAAAGGTCGAAAGAAAGTAAAAAATATGTCCAAAAAACACATACAATCTTATATTCTAAAAGATGCTTTTAAACAGTCATATCGAGACCAGGACAAACTGATTCCACCAGAACAGACTGTTCATCATGCAAAAAAGCAACTGGCAAAAATTAATCTGGATATTTTACAAGAAACCCAGCGAATTGATAACAATCGCCTGGGGATTCCTGTTTATTTCAGCATATGTGGTGCTGATGCCCAAAAACGCATTGGTAAAAGAAAACAGATGGGCAAAGGTGCCGATCCTTTTCAGGCTGAGGCCAGTGCGATTATGGAATTGATTGAGCGTTTCAGTTTATATGAATTTATGGCGCAAGATCATTATTACCGCGTGGATACCTGGCACAATATATCATCGAATATTATTGACGTTGAAACAATTGCCCGGTCAGTAAATGATGATATTGATCGGCACGCACCAGAGTTTCAATTTTTTGCAGAGATTCCGCTTCGATGGACAAAGGCATATGAAATGCAGACAAATACCTGGGGCGACATTCCTTTTGACTGGTTTTTTCAGATTAATGCTTACAATGGTTCAAGTGCAGGGAATTGCAGAGAGGAAGCCATCATTCAGGGAATGAGCGAGGTTGTTGAGCGTCATGCCAGTGAAAGAGTGCTTCATAAAAATGTGCCAATTAAACAGATTGATCTTTCGACAGTAACCGACCCCATTGCAGCGGATTTAATTCAACGATACCAACAATTGGGAATTCAATTGCAGGTGTACGATTATTCGATGAACTTGGGGATTCCAATCATGGGTGGTGTGGCTTATGACCCTTCAACCTTTCCCCATTCCAGTGAAATTGTCTGGACCGCGGGCGCTATGCCCGATCCAACAAGATCATTGTGTCGTGTATTGACAGAAATTGCTCAACTGGGCGGAGATTTCAATACGCATTCCAATTATGAACCCAGTGGTTTGCCTAAATTGACACATATCGAAGAAATTGAAAACTTTCATGCACATTGCCCTGTCGTACCCTTTTCTGTATTGCCGGATGTGTCCCATAAGAATATAAAAGTAGAAGTTTTAAATTATTTGAGCGTGTTGAATCTTTATTTTTCACATTTTTACATGATAGATGTCACTCATCCAGTCATTCAACTGCCATCAGTTTATACGATCATACCAGGCGCACGTTTTAGAGAAAGAGCATCTCATGCCAGTGTGGGCTTGTTTACTGCGAAATTGATTTCAACACATTTTCCGGCTGAAATTGCCTTAAAAAAACTTGATGAATTTGATCATGCTGTTCCCAATAAATATTATATTCCATTTTACATTGGAACAATCCTGATGGCGCAATCAGAATACATTAAAGCGCTTGAATTTTTTTCACATGCATTAAAACGAAACCCTGTGGGTGAAGATTTATGTGGCATTTATCTTTATATTGGAATATGTGAACAACATGTCCAAAGATATTCCCAGGCGATTGATGCCTTGAAAAAAGCGGATGCTATTGATTCTTTTCGTACAGATGTTTTAAATTTGTTAGGGGTATGCTATTATAAAAGCAATCAATTTCATGCGGCAATTGACTGTTTTGAAAGGCTGCTTGCAATTGATCCAGGATCTGCAATGGATCATGCCAATATGGGAATAAATTATAAAGCCCTGGGAGATAATGAAAAAGCAAGGCAATGCCTGGAAAAGGCAGTTTCATTGGATCCAGGTATTTCTTTTGCATGGGAGCATCTGTTGCAATTGTAAGAAAGGATGATAAATAAATGTCAGATTGTATTATAAAGCAAGAACTGAATGACGAACTTATGTTATATCAAACAGATTGCGAAAAAGTTCATGTGTTAAACCCCACAGCCAGAGAGATTTATAATTTGTATCAGGATGGCAAGCATATTACAGATATTCTAATGATTATGCAAAGCAAGTTTGATGTTCAGAATACGCAACAATTGAAAGATGATATTCATTGCTGTATTTCTCAATTAAAAGCCCAAAAAATTCTTTAAATGGCATGTGAAAAATATGAGAATGATGGTATATAACATTCGATATGCCGCTGGTATCGGCCGTCGATTTCATACACCGCTTCCATACAGTGGTTTATTAAAACGCACGGACCAAAATCTGAAACGCATTGGAAGCTTTATCAAATCATTACAACCCGATATCATCGGTTTGATTGAGGTTGATAGTGGCTCTTATCGATCCAGACGAAATAATCAGGCAGAAGCCATTGCAAGTGAACTTCGGTATGATCATGTGTTTGACTCAAAATATTCATCAGATTCCCTTGTCAAACGATTGCCTTTGTTCAGTAAACAAGGTAACGCGCTTTTAACAAATCAACACATTTTGAACCAGAAAAGCCATTATTTTAATCATGGATTCAAACGTCTGGTCATTGAGTTAGAACTTAAATCTATGGTCATTTTTTTGGTACATTTATCAATTAAGTATCGGCACCGGCATAATCAGTTGAAAGATTTATATAATATGATAAAGAATATTCAAAAACCCCTGATCGTTGCGGGCGATTTTAATGCTTTTTGGGGAAATGAAGAATTATCTTTATTTATCGCAGCAGCAGGTCTTAAGAATGTAAATGATAGTGGTATTCCCTCGCATCCAAGCCGATCACCACGTCGTCAGTTGGATTATATTTTGCATAGCCCAGAAATAATGGTGCGGGATTTTTTTGTTCCGCAAGTCAGATTTTCAGACCATGTGCCTCTGGTTTGTGATTTCGATATACAGGATTCCCAGCGGCATTTAGCAAATAACTTGCCATATTAAAGGATTACTTATGTCTTTGTTAACAAAACCCTATCAAAGAGCCTTGAAACTTGGTAGCCTGGCGGGCCGTGTGGGCGTTTCAGTGATTGGTAACAGAACCTTTAATCTGTTTCGCACAGACATTTCCAAAGAAGTTCACAAAGCGAATAATTTGATTAAAAACGCACAACGTACAGTCAAAACACTCGGGTCCATGAAAGGTGGCGCCATGAAAATTGGACAGATGCTTAGCCTTCATGAAGGCCTGTTTCCCCCAGAAATTACAGCCATTTTTAGTACACTTCAAAAAGAAGCCCCAGCAATTGCTTTTGAAGAAATGCATGCGCAAGTTAAAAATGAACTCAAAGATCAATATCACCTCTTTGCAAATATTCATCCAGAACCTTACGCAGCGGCATCAATCGGACAAGTTCATGTTGGCGAGCTTACTGATGGTCGGCAGGTTGTGATCAAGATTCAATATCCAAAAATTGACCAGGTCATTCGGGCAGATTTAAAAAATCTCAAAAATGTTTTGGGAAAATTGTTTGCCATGTTTTCATCTATAGAATGGGATCCCATTTGGGAGGAGCTAAAAGCCAGATTATTGGAAGAACTTGATTACAAAAATGAAGCCGGTAACATTGCGCGCATGCGGGAACTGAATAAAAATGTTTCGGAAATTATCATTCCAGATGTAATAGAACCCTTATGCTCTGAGCGTGTTTTGACAATGACGCGTGTAGATGGTATTTCACCCAAAATGGCCTGTACAGATATTTATCCGCAAACCATAAAAGACAGGTGGGGTCAAATCTTATTTGAACATTTAAACAGAAGTATCTTTGTCAATCGGTTGCTTCATGCAGACCCGAACTTTGGTAATTTTGCCTTTAAAACTGATGGAAAAATTATTTTGTATGATTTCGGTTGTGTCAAGCAGATTCCGGACTACATTCTTACAGCCTTTAAGGCGCTGTCACTTGCTGTTTTAGATAATCAAATAGAACGTATCCCCGAAATTTTATTGAAGATGGGCGTTTACAAAGGGGATGGTCAGCCCCTGCCTCTGGATATGATTGAACCTTATTATCAAATGTTTTGTGAGGCATTTAGAGCATCGCCGGTTTATATATTTGGTGAAGACAGGACGTTTTATCAAAAACTCATTGAACTTGGCAGAGCCAATCTTCCCCGATCCCACGATGTCGCTGTGCCAAAAGATATCATATTTATTGATCGAACAGTTGTGGGAACAATTGGTAATCTGCGAAAGTTATATGCAGGCGGTCCCTGGGGGAAAATCATTGAAAAATATGTCAGAACCTGACAGACTGATGAAAAAAAATTAAAAGGGAGGACTTATATGAAAAACATCAAGATTTATATTGTAACAGCTTTGCTTGTCGTTTTATCCGCACATGGTTTTGCTGAAACAAAGGAACAAAGGAAAATTTCCAATGCCATTGAAGTGCTGAAAGATTTGGGCGCTATCCCTGAAAAAACAATCCCGCCGGCCCTGTTTGGAAATGCGCATGGCATAGCGATCATACCATCGGTGCTGAAAGTTGGATTCTTAGCTGGCGGACGTTATGGTAAAGGGATATTACTTGTTCGGACACATACAAATCGATGGAGTAATCCCTCCTTTGTATATCTTGCAGGTGCAGGCTTTGGTTTACAAGCTGGCGCACAATCTACTGACATTGTATTGGTTTTTAAATCTCAAAAAAGTGTGGACTCAATCACCAGTGGCAAAATTACCTTGGGAGGAGATATTTCTGTTGCTGCAGGGCCAGTGGGACGCATGGCAGGTGCAGGAACCGATATTATGCTTAAAGCTGAAATATATTCTTACTCCAGAAATCGTGGTTTTTTTGCAGGCTTTTCTCTTGAAGGCTCAGTGCTGAACATTGATAAGGGGGCAAATATTAATTTCTACAAAAAACCCTATATTTCGGCCATGGAGATCTTTACAAATAAAGATCTTGTTGTTCCTGTCATTGTTTCAAAATTGCGTCAGTGCTTAATAGCATATACCCGACGCGCCCGAGATTAATGTATAATTCGGAAATATTGACCCTTTCCAAATGACAGCGTATGTCATTATTCGATAAACAGGGCGTATGTATATGCGCCCTCGCATTATTGATAAGGAATGCTCTGAAAATAAGTTCCCCTTTTATCTTTAACATATAATCCTTTGGCACGTAGAGACGTAGCATGCGACGTCTCTACAGAACAAAAACCCCGATGAACATTTTTTCAAATGGGGAACTTATTTTTCGAGCATTCCTAAAACAGTGATTTCTTTTTTTTTGATATCTTTCTTGTAGTTGAAACATTTTTATGATACTTCTTAAATAATTTTAAGGATTGCTAAAAAAAGTGATTTCCAATTATAAAATGGGGAACTTTTTTTAGCACATTACAAAAAAATGTCATTACAAAAAAATGTCATGATAGGCCATCACGCATGTCTGATAAAATTGAAAAAGTTTTTTTAAATCAACGGGCCGTCCAACGTATCAGATTATTGATTCACAAACGTTTGGGCATCCATATCAAGGAAGGTAAGGAATCTCTTTTACGCCAACGTCTGTGGAAATTAATTCAAAGTAAAGAGTTCAAAGATTTAAATCACATATGCGATCATATTGAAAAGGAGAAAGATTCTAACCTTCTGTTACGTCTCGCGACGTTAATTTCCACCAACCATACCTATTTTTTTCGGGAAAAGGCACATTTTGATTATCTTCAAAATCATGTATTGCCCAATCTTGATCTTAGATCCGATAAATTAAGAGTGTGGAGCGCAGCATCCTCCAGTGGTGAAGAAGTCTATTCTTTGTGCATGATGTTGGCTGACGTATTGGGAAAAAATACGTTGATGGAGCGTGTTGCAATTCTTGGCACAGATATTTCCCAAAAAGTGCTTCAAAAAGCAGAATACGCGAATTACTTAAAAGAAAATTTACATCACATACCAGCCAATTATCGCTTGAATTATATTGAGCCTGTCAGCAAGGACACTTTTTGTATTAGCAAAGATTTAAAAAAGGTTTGTCTGTTTCGACGATTAAACCTGAATATGGGTAAATATCCATTTAAACAAAAATTTCAAATCATTTTTTGTCGAAATGTTTTTATTTATTTTGATATGTCCACCCAGGAAGCTATTTGCAGGGAATTTGCACGTCATGCTACGCCCGATGGATGGTTATTTATCAGCCAGACTGAAACATTGCGAAATTTAAATGTTCCCTGGACATATGTTGCGCCAGGTGTTTACCGAAGAAAATGATGCATAAGAAAATACGCGTACTCATTGTTGATGATTCCGTCCTGGTCAGAGATATTCTTTCAAAGCATTTTTCTTTAGATCCAGAACTTGAAGTTATTGGAACTGCCCGAGATCCATATCAGGCCAGAGATATTTTGGTGCTTGAAAAACCAGATGTTATTACGCTGGATGTTGAAATGCCACGTATGGATGGCATTACATTTTTAAAACGTTTCATGAACGTTATTCCAACACCGACCATCATTGTCAGTTCTTTAACAGAAAAAAATAAAAAATTATCTATGGATGCTCTGGAAGCGGGTGCTGTAGATGTTGTGCCAAAACCAAAATCCGGTTTGGTCGATAATTTTCCTTTGATGATGTCAAGTCTGATTCAAAAAGTAAAAATAGCTGCAACAGTGGATGTTTCAAAATTTCAGCATTCTTCCAGAGAAGCCATTTTGGTGCCCCATGTTGGCATGCATTCATTGGAAGAATCCACAGATCGTGTAATTGCAATTGGTTCGTCAACAGGCGGAACCGAGGCCCTGGCACGAATTTTACCCGTGTTTCCACCCGCCTGTCCAGGCATTGTAATTGTTCAGCACATGCCAGCGGATTATACAGCCTCATTGTCAGAGCGACTGGATCGCCTGTCGCAAATGACAGTCAAGGAGGCAAAACATAGTGATCGTGTTATTCCCGGGCAAATCTTGATTGCGCCAGGTGGAATGCAGCATATGAAAGTGCAACGCTATGGTGGACAATACCGAATTCAATTAATTGAGGGGGAAACAGTTTCCAGCCATCGGCCTTCAGTTGATGTTTTATTTCAGTCTGTGGCAACTGCTGTTGGTAAGAATGCGGTGGCTGTTTTGATGACAGGTATGGGCAAAGATGGCGCTGCCGGCTTGCTTGATATTCGAAATGCCGGTGGACGAACCTTTGTTCAAGATGAAAAATCAAGCGTGGTTTGGGGAATGCCAAAGGTTGCATGGGAAATGAAAGCTGCTGAATCAATGGTTTCGCTGCCAAATATTCCCAGAACACTAATTAAGGCAATCCGGGAAAGCTAAAAGATTCTTTTCAGTACATCAGGAGAAAAACATAATGAAAAAAATTTCAATAATATATTGCATGATTGCCATTGTTTTTATGTTTTATCAAACATGCCAGGTAAACGCATTTACTTTGACACCTTATTTTGGTGGGTATCGTTTTGAAGGCAACACGAATGTTGGGGATACTTTGTTGATCGGTCTTGGCGCAGATTTTCAATTAACTGATAGTTTTGCCACTGATTTCATATACTTAAAAGGAGAGGCTGATTTAAATTATTTAAACATGAATACGCAATTATGCGAGACGATAAAAAATATTGATACCCATATTTTTCACATGAGTGGTCGGTATCATCTATTTACAAAAGCAAACATTACCCCCTATGTCACTACTGGCCTGGGAATTTTTTCCATAAATTCTGACTATGCAGAAATGTTTAGAGATCATCCGAATCGGCATTATTTATTTCAATTTCATTATGGCGGCGGCATGAAATATTATCTTACGAAATCACTTTCCATTCGCGGAGATCTGCGACATATGATCTCTTTTGATAATATGGACAACGATTTATCTGCAACTTTTGGTATCTCATATACTTTTGGCACACCGGCAAAGGAAAAGCTCGGGCAAAGGGATTCTCACAAAAAACATGAAGATCTTGTCTCTTCCAGGACAAAAGATGCTTCATCCATAGAAAAGAAACATCCTGAAAAACAAGTCGTGACGCATTCAAATGAAAAAAAACATCCGAAAAAAAAGGCCGCAACAGATGCAGAGAATAAAAAACAGACACAATCAGAATCGTCCATTCAAGCTCCTTTGAAAACTAAAAAGGGAGAAAAAAAGAGTCTAAAGAAAGCAGAAACCGCTTATCAGGAAGAAAAAAAGCCCACACATACCGATGAAAAAAAATTATCCCCTCAACAGTTCGCGTCAGGGAAAAAAATAAGGTCGAATCAGATGGCCTCACAAAAAGGTCAGGCAACAACAATGCATGCACATTCCCTTCTCAATAAAAAATCTGATAAAGAATTACAAATGGCTTATGTTGATACAGACGCAGATGGCATATATGATCATGTGGACAAATGTCCTGCCACGCCTCACAATGTAAGCGTCAATATGTTTGGTTGTGCGCCTGACCTTGATCGGGATGGGGTGATTGATGTTTTAGATCAATGTCCGGGCACGCATGCAAAAACAAAGGTTGATAAATATGGATGCCGAATCAACCCCATAATAGTTGAAAAAAGTCAAAAATATCAAACAACAATTCAATTTGATTATAAAAGCGCTCAGATTAAAGAAACTTATCACGCAAAACTTTTTAGGATCACACAATGGATGAAAAAAATGAAGCATCCAGTAATCATTATAAATAGTCACACAGATAATATTGGTTCGCAAATATATAATATCAATCTTTCTGATAAAAGAGCAGATAGTCTCAAAAAATATTTGCATGAGCATTTTCTGATTTCAGAACATTTGATAACAACATATAGTTTTGGTGAAACACAACCTGTTGCTGATAATGCTACAGAGGAAGGACGTCAGAAAAATCGGAGAGCCGAGGTTGTTGTTACAGAAAATTTGCACTAAAAATCTGTAGATCATGCTTGCAAAAACAAATCAGATGATATAGATAAATAAGCTACAATTAATAATGAAAACCTTTTAATTTGTGAGTGCACCATGAATACTGAATTAAAACTGTCATTCGATGCCGATTTAGATCTGTCCAATGCTCAAATTACAGTGCTTTTGATAGATGATCAGCCATTTATTGGAAAAATGATTGAAAGCATGCTAAAAGATGAGCCGGATATCGTATTTCATTATTGCCAGGATGCGAGAAAAGCGATTCACATGGCCAATCATGTCTCACCCACTGTGATTCTTCAAGATTTGACCATGCCAGATGTCGATGGCCTTCAGATGGTTAAATATTATCGCATGAATACCTTTTCCAAACAAACCCCGCTAATTGTTCTTTCTGGCCAGGAAGATGCCAAAGTCAAGGCGGATGCCTTTGCGCTTGGCGCCAATGATTATATGGTCAAACCCCCGGATCGTATAGAATTAATTGCACGAATTCGATATCATTCCCAGGCTTATATTAATATGTTACAGCGTGATGCCGCCTATCGTCGTGTTGAAGAGCAAAGTGCTGAGCTTGAAATTCGGAATCAATTCATTAAAAAAACCTTTGGACGTTATTTGTCCGATGACATCGTGGAAAGTATTTTAAACACCCCTGAAGGTCTGGAACTTGGCGGTGAAAAACGAAAAGTAACCATTATGATGTCTGATTTACGCGGATTTACATCCATTGGAGAACGACTGCCGCCTGAAGATGTTCTGGCCATTATCAACATATATCTTAAATCCATGACAGATATCATTCTAAAATATGAGGGCACAATTGATGAGTTCATTGGAGATGCGATTCTGGTCATATTTGGTGCGCCCATGTTAAAAAAGAATGATACAAAACGTGCAGTGGCCTGTGCAATTGAAATGCAGCAGTCAATGTCTACAGTCAATCAGAAAAATTTGGAATTTGGTTATCCTGAAGTCAGCATGGGAATTGGAATTAACACGGGTGAAGTGGTTGTGGGCAATATTGGCTCTGAAAAACGCTCAAAATATGGTGTGATTGGAAGTAATGTTAACCTGACATCCAGAATTGAATCTTACACAGTTGGCGGTCAAATTCTGGTTTCTGAGAGTACGCTGGATGACTGTGATGGATTGATTCGGGTTGACGATCAATTTGAGGTCATGCCCAAAGGTGTGAAACAACCGATAACGATTTATGAAATTGGTGGTATTGCTGGCGATTACAATGCCTATCTGCCAGAAAAGAAAAAGGTTGAACTGGATATACTGAAGCAGCCTGTTGAGATTGCATTTACGATTCTTGAAGGAAAACATGCGGGCGTTGAAAAGCATATGGGTGAGATTATTCAACTCACTGATATGGAAATGCTTATTCAATCTGATGTTAAAGCGGAGCGTTTATCAAACATAAAAATCACTTTAACTGATGACCAACAGCAGGAAATTACCACAGAATTATATGGCAAAGTTGTTGAAGAAAGTCATCAGTTGGAACATCCATCCTTTCGGGTCAATCTTACATCAGTCCCCCCGGAAGCCAATGCATTTTTGAAAACGCTTCGTTAAAGGCTTTTGAAAAAAAAAGACGCATCAATCAACGTTTCCTTTGTTGTTACAATAGCTTTTCATCATGTTATCCTTAAATCGTTAACCGCCAATTTGCACCATTTGATCATGAACAGTTTTTTTATGTATGTGAGACATTGGTTTGAGTTGAACAGCAGCCTTTATTAAATTTTGAATTTCCGCATCGGAACAGCCCTTTCTAAGAGGCGTCCTGATATCAATTGTTTTGTCTGATAACAGGCATGCCCGGATGTGTCCATTGGCAGTCAGGCGAATACGATTACAACTCTGGCAGAAATGATGACTGATTGCATGAATAAAGCCAATTTCGCCAAGGCCAGATTCTAATTTAAAGCGGTCCGCCGGGCCATCATGAAAACTTCTTTGTACAGGAATGAGTTGGCCAAAATGTTTTTCAAGGTTTGTTTTGATTGTTTCCGCACTGACCCATCGTTTGGCAAACAGATCGGAATGGCCGACAGGCATAAGTTCAATAAAACGTACCCAAAAGGGATATTTGCGGGTTAATTGCGCCAATGCCACCCACTCGTCATCATTGATGCCATTCATTGCAACCACATTGAGTTTTATTGGATGGATCCCTGCCTCATGCGCTGCAATCAATCCATTCCACACCTGCTCCCAGCGATTGGTGCCAGTAATTAATTGGTATTTTTCGGGATTCAATGTGTCTAAGCTAATATTTATACGTCGTATTCGGGCATCAACGATATCTTTTACATGACGTTCAAGCAAGATGCCATTGCTTGTAAAAGAGATATCTTCAAGTTCGGTCAGAGCGCTTATCTGGTTTAAAAAAGAAAAAACGCCCTTTCTTACAAGCGGTTCGCCACCAGTAATTCGAACTTTTTTTATTCCCAAGGGGATCGCAGTTTTGATGATACGAAAAATTTCTTCATAACTTAGAATATCTTTATGATTAAGCTTTTCAAAAACAGGTCCTGTACGACAATAGATACATCTTAGATTACAACGATCTGTAATAGACACGCGCAAGTAATTGAGTTGTCTTTGCCATCGATCTATTAAGTTCATGAGTCAGAACATATCCCTTTTTTTCTGTATTTGCGGGGGCAGGTTAAAAGAAGGAGAAAGGGTTGAGCAAATCATTCTTTTTATTTACTCAACCTTAGGAATTCTCTGAAAATAAGTTCCCCTTTTTAAAAAATGTTCATCGGGGTTTTTGTTCTGTAGAGACGTAGCATGCTACGTCTCTACGTGCCAAACGATTATACAATCAAGATAAATGGGGAACTTAATTTTTGAGTATTCCTTGAAAAACCGGTCAGATTTTTTAGATATATCTGACCGGTTTCTGATTGGGAGTTACTATGAAATTTATCCTCATTCAAAATGGGAATGGGTTATTGGATGACAGTTTCCACCCGACGATTCATTGCGCGATTTTCTTCAGTATCGTTTGGTGCAGCCGGTTGCGTAATGCCAAAACCTTTTGTGGAAAGCTGATTATCTGAAACGCCTCCCTGAATTAAAATTTTCTTTACATTATTTGCCCGCTTTTCTGACAGACTTTGATTATAATCAACTTTACCGGTGCTATCTGTGTGGCCCTGGAATTCTACGCGCAAATATGGATTGGACTTAAATACACTGACCGCATCTAATAATTTTTGTTTGTACTGTGATTTGACATCCGCTTTATTCCAATCAAAAAGGATTTCATGAATATTCCAGCAGCCATGCGCATCGACAACTGCACCATCCGGCGTTCTGCTACATCGGTCCGCATCATTGGAAACGCCATCACCATCAGCATCTGCACCTTGTATATCCATTTCAACAAGACTTTCCTGAGATCCGGTAAAGAATATACTATGAACGAATGCTTTCATCGCAATTTTGGAATTCAACTTACTGGCAGCAACTGCGAAACCACATGCTGCCTTTTCAGGCAACTGATTCAAATAAGTCGCCCCTTTTGGATGATTTCCCACACGAATGGTATACAAACACAGGCGATCTCCCATATCCGAGGCCAATATCTCTGTGGATTTCAATGCATAGTTATTACTGGACATGCCATCACTGATAATAATTATTGCGATATTTCCTGATGCGGCTTTAAGATCATATTTGCCGGCATTTATTGCTGCACTCATGGAAATATTCCCTTTGGCAGTTGTCACGTCATTCACAGCGACTTGAAATGTATGAGGATTATGCCTTGATAGTCCACAAATTAATTGTGTTGTATCAGCAACTGTTCTCAGTCCACTGGTTAATTCCAAATTCTTAAGCTCATGGTTTAACATGGTAAGAATATTCTTGGATACATCCAGTTTTTTCTGACCAAAGGCCTGATCATTGAGTGTTGATGTGGCATCAAAGATGATCAGTAATGTTTCAATTTTTTGAACCGCATCAGTTTGAATGCCTGGATCAATTGTCTTTTTTCCAAAAAAAGAACACGCTGAAATAAGTGCGCACATTGCAAAAATAACAGTTAATTTGCCCCAATTCTTCATCATAAATAATCTCCTTTTGTTTTTTTTCATTAAGTCCAAAATAAGCGATTTGCCATTTTCTTTTTTAACTTGAATTGGTAAACGCTTTCTAAAAAGCAAATAACGAATCGTTAATTTCGGATATCGTTCATATAATAAGGGTGCACTATATTAAACATATATGAAATGTCAATATATTTATTTAAAAAAGTAACGCTCGTTCGTGAAAGTGACTTTATTTATTGAAATTTCGATAAGACAAGAAAAGTAATTAAATTTTATGGCCGCTGTTGTGTATATGATTATTCCACGCTTGTTTTCAACAAACAACATGCAATCCGATGCGTTGGATGTCCATTCTGATCATACGAAATATTACCCGGCTGAACCAGTTTATTCATAACACATCCTTCTGGAATATCCAGATAAAACAATTGACTCTCATTTAAAGGTGGCATGGGGTGAAGGTGATGATCAGTAATACAGTAACTATGAATCGGATAGTCCTCACACAAAGGGCATTGATATACCCTGCCATTGGGAAAGATAAAAAAATGTTCGGAGACACGTCCGGCGCATTCAAATATGTCATCCGGTTCAAGAAAAACCTTTGGGTATGTCACAGAGATCCCAAGATCCGCAACTTTTTTGGCAACAGGGGGAACGTGAGTCCGCCATTCTTCATAATCTACCTGTAAATCTTGTATATGGCTTTCATGCGCAGATTTTCCCCGAATACCAATTATTTGAATAAAAAATTTTTGTATGTTTAAGGGAGCAATCAATTCGGGTATCATGTCCAATGCGCTGATATTCATTGCACTTACAGTATATATCAAGCTAACTGAAAACCCTTTTTTTCTGGTGGCCTGAATTCCCTTAATGCAGCGTTCAAAAGATCCTTCTCCCCGAATGTTATCGTTTATCGATGCATTCGGTCCATCAAGGCTGAAACTAAAAAAATCAACATCCCCTGTTGATACCTTATCAAGAATGTTACAAAACAAGTAACCATTGGTATCCACAGTAATGGAGCGAAACCCAATTTTTCTCGCATATTTGATTGTAGCGGATAGGTCTGGATGAAGGGTTGGTTCTCCACCAAGTAAAACCAGATCGGTATTATCTTTTTTGAAAAGATCCAACCATTTCGTGATTGTTTCTAAAGGGATATTCCCCGAACCATGCTGTTTGGGATCAATATAACAGTGTTTACAAGATAGATTACATTGCGTTGTGATATGAAAAAAAATACTTCGTGTATTGCGCTTAAACTGTATTGTCGGTTTCATTGAGTTTCCAAAGAATCCTTTGCAATATTCTCATCAAATGATACAGGATATGAACCATCAAAACACGCTTTACAAAAATTTGTTTCTGGTTCAGGTGTGCAGGTCGATTTTAATAGCCCCTCGATACTAATATAATGAAGGCTGTCTAAACCAAGAAAATCTTTTAATTCTGTTTCAGTTTTACTGGCAGCAATTAATTCACCTCGTGTAGAAAAATCAATACCATAATGGCAGGGATATCGATGCGGTGGACTACTGACACGCATATGAATCTTATTTACACCGAGTTCACGAAGTGTTTTCACGCGCGTTTTGATCGTTGTACCGCGAATGATCGAGTCTTCAATAATAATGATATCTTTTCCCTTTAGCACTTCTTTTATTGGATTCAGCTTGACGCGAACACTAAAGTCCCGCATACTTTGAGTGGGCTGAATAAATGTTCGCCCCACATAATGATTGCGGATCATGCCCATTTCAAATGGAATTCCCGATGTTTCTGAATAACCAATGGCAGCGTAAGTTCCTGAATCAGGAAATGGCATGACCAGATCTGCATCTACCGGTGCTTCTTCTGCAAGGCATCGGCCATGTGCTTTTCGCATTTGATACACATTTTTTCCATCAAAAGTGCTGTCTGGTCTGGCAAAATAAATATATTCAAAAATACAAAACGCCCGCTGTTTGCCTTTGGGCAACTGTATCGATTTTATTCCTGAGTCACTGATTATTACAATTTCTCCAGGTTCCAACTCGCGAATAAAATTTGCCTGAACAAGATCCAAAGCGCATGTTTCAGAGGCCAATACCGGTTTCCCCTGCAACTCTCCCAGGCATAATGGCCGGAACCCATAAGGATCTCGTATGCCTACGAGTTCACCTTTGCTTGTCAACAATACATAAGAAAAAGCGCCTTTCATGCATGAAACAGAGCTGATTAAAGCGGATTCAAGACCCAATTTCATATTTTTTACAAGCAAATGTAAAAATAATTCGCTATCTGTCGTGCTTTGCAAAATAGAACCAGAATCTTCCAGCTGATTTTTTATTTCAAGCGCATTGACCAGATTGCCATTATGCGCTACTGCATAAGTTCGTTTCCGATGCCGTACCATAAATGGTTGGGCATTAATCAGCGTAGATCCACCTGTTGTTGAATATCGGACCTGACCAATGGCAGAATGGCCTTTCAATGATTCCAAATGCTTGAGTGTAAAAACGTCTGAAACCAACCCCATATTTTTATATGTCTGAACACCATTGCCATCAAAAACAGCAATGCCAGCACTTTCTTGGCCTCGATGCTGAAGTGCATACAGACCAAAATATGAAAGTTTTGCAGCTTCGGGATGGTTGTATATTCCAAAAATTCCACAGGATTCCCTGGGTCTGGGTTGTTCAAAATCATCGCTTGATATATTATCCATCTTTTATCTCTAAGTTTATGATTTTATTATGTATATGATTTAAGAATTACAATACTGTCATATAAAGATCGATTGTATAGACAAAATACAAGCAAAAAGCAAGATGAATTTCAATAATTTCGATGTGAATGTTTTTTTAGACAGCTATTAGGAAAAGCAGTTCGATTTGAATGGTAGATATCTGCCAGTGGATACGAATGGGGGCGTATGTACAGTTTAGGGGAAATGAATTTCATACAAGGAATGCTCAATCTCGGCAATTGCAAGAACAGCGTAGGGTTGCCGAAATCGAGCATTCCTTGTATGAAATTCACTTCCCCTAAACTGTACATACGCCCTACGAATGGTTTAAGTCTCTTGATCAAGAAGATCATCCATCAGATTTTTTAATTGATCCTTCTCATATGGTTTTGTCAAATATCCATTAACCCCCACATCCTTACATGCATGCTTATCACTTTTCATATCGGATGCACTGATAACAATAATTTTGACATCATGATTCTTTACATTAGATTCAGGATTTCGAATAATTTTTGTTAGCTCAATAGCAGACATATCTGGCATAAACAAATCTGACAAAACGCACAAATAATCTTTTTGTGCCAGTTTTGATAAAGCTTCATTACAATCAATTGCAATATCGGATTTAAAACCAAGTTCATTTATATTGTATTTATTAATAAAGCGGTTAATCAATTCGTCATCAATAATGAGGATCTCATTGGTACGATACACTTTTTCAGATGCTTTATTTTCGACTTTTTTAAATGAAATTGTTTGTTCCAGTATATTGACCAAAGCATCCTCATGGACCGGTTGGTAGAGAATATCATTTAATAAATCCGGTCTGTCTGTGCCAAGCTTTTTTAAAAGAACCCATTTGGCATTCCTGGTTGCAATGTTTTCTTCAAGACTGTCTTGAATCAATCTAATGTCATTTTCATAGGTTTCTTGATCAATGAACACTAATTGACATTCCATCTGATTAATATTTAGATCTCTTAGCATTGAACAAGTATCAATGGAATCCTTGGTTTCATGACATTGACAATGAAGTTTTTTTAATAAATTAACAAAGGCGTGTCTGGATTTATCATGGGGATGAATAATCAAAACATTCATTTGTCCAAGCGCTTCCTTAAACGCTTGATGTTTTGATTCTGTTTTATGCGCTGGAAGAAAGGCAGTAAATTCGAATTTCGATCCAATACCTTCATCACTTTGAACCGCAATATTGCCATGCATCAACTCAACAAGTTGTTTTGATATAGAAAGGCCCAGGCCTGTTCCCCCATATTTACGTGATGTGGATGTTTCAAGTTGCGTATATGGTTTGAACAGTTGGCTTTTTTGATGTGCAGCAATACCTTTTCCAGTATCCTGTATTGTAAATTGCAGTGTATCCTTAGCGTGCTTACTTACACAAATGGATACCTCGCCAACATGGGTAAATTTTATTGCATTATTGATAAGATTGATAATTATTTGTCGCAAGCGGTTGGGATCTCCGATTACTTTCGTATGAAGATCCGCTGGAATAATACAGGCAAATTCCAGACCTTTTTGATATGCTTCAATGGCATATATATCGGAAATATTTTCGAGTAATTCTCTTAAATCAAATTGAATATGTTCCAACTCTAGTTGTTGCGCCTCGATTTTGGATAAATCCAAAAGATCGTTAATGAGACAAAGCAATGATGTTCCTGCCTGATGGGCCGTTTGAATATAGTTTTTCTGTGTATCTGTCAGTTCTGTCTTAAGCAGGATCTTCATCATATTTAAGATGCCATTCATGGGAGACCGGATATCATGACTGATATTGGCTAAAAAATCACTTTTCGCAGCATTGGCTTTCTCTGCTCTCTTGATTGCATCCTGAAGTGCAATCTGAGTGTTGACACGCATAAGTAATTCTTGATTATTAAATGGCTTTGTAACATAATCTACTGCACCAATTTCAAAACCTTTGATAATACTATCGGCTTGTGTTTTGGCTGTAAGAAAGATTACTGGAATGTCTGCTGTTTCAGGTTTTGATTTGAGGATGCTACAGATTTCAAATCCATCAATATCAGGCATCATGATATCTAAAAGTACAAGTGCCGGTTGATTCTTTTCAATTGCATGGACCGCTTTCGTGCTATCAGTCAATGCGAGAATGCGATACCCATTTTTTTTTAACACCTGCCCCAACAGTTGAATATTTTTTGGAATATCATCAACAATGACAATAAGTGGTAACTCCATTGATTCTCCTTAAAAATTCTCCGAAAAATAAGTTCCCATTCTAAAAAATGTTCATCGCGGTTGTTGTTCTGTAGAGACGTAGCATGCTACGTCTCTACGATGCCAAACGATTATACGTTCAAGATAAATGGGAAACATATTTTTCGAGAATTCCTAAATTATTTTTATGAAGATAGAAAATCTTTTTAGAACGTCCGATAATTGCTCAATATCAAACATTTCAGCAAACGAAAGAATGTCATCTGCCCAATCTATCAAAGGCTTAAAGTTATAGGAAACACTGATTGCTTTTATTTCATTTGCAATCTGCTCAATTTCATCAACCAGAATACCTTCAGCCAGGTGCATCATGATTTGCGGTTCAAAGGGTCGAATTTTTTTTATCAATTCAGGTGGAATATTGATGCTTTCATCAAGAACAGTTTCAGGATGAGATGTCATTTGATTATCTAAAGGGAGCGTATAAGGGATAAATTTTTTTAAGCTTTCGATAATCGTTTTTTGCCTGACAGGTTTGGTAAGATAATCATCATGTTCAACATTCACTATATCTTTTGCACCGCCTTTCATGGCTGAAGCAGAAATAATGATTATTGGAATGTGTCGTGTCATGTCGTCATTTTTAAGTTTTTGAGTTGCCTCCAATCCATCCATCACAGGCATTTTGATATCCATGAAAATCAGATCAGGTATGAATTCTTTCGCCTTTTCAATCGCTTCCAAACCATTCATGGCAGTATCTATCTGAAAATTAAAATCTTCCAAAAAACTTTCCATTAGAATCAGGTTGTTCATTATATCATCCACAATCAAAATTTTTGCATGATCAAAAACGATTTGATCAATGTCGATATCTTCATCAATATCGGTTGATTGCTCAGCGGCTGTTTGTGTTGAAGATGCGACAGTCACATCTGGCAATTCAAATTCAAACACAGAACCTTTATTGAGCTCACTTTTAACTGTGATAGTGCCATTCATCATTTTAATGAGTCTTTCGGTAATCGCCAACCCCAAACCTGTTCCACCATATTCAGATAATTTTTGTCCACTTTGTTGTCTGAATGCTTCAAATATGATTTTTTGCTGATCTAAAGGAATTCCTACGCCTGTATCATGAATGCCAATGATAAGGGTGACCTTTTTTTTATCATCAGTAAACCTTTTATTGACAATAATCCTTACAGATCCCTTTTTTGTAAATTTAACAGCATTTCCAATCAGGTTGAATAAAATTTGTCGGATACGAACTTCATCAAGAATAATTGTTTCTGGTAGATCTGGATCAATATCAAAATGAAAGGATAACCCTTTGGCCTTTATGCGCGGAGAAAAGGAAACGCTCATCTCTTGCAAAATTGTTCTAAGAGAGAAATTTGTATATTGAAAATCCAATTTTCCTGCTTCAATTTTTGATAGATCAAGAATATCATTGATCAGGGTTAGTAGTGTGTTTCCGCTGCCTACAATGGTTGTTAAAAAATTCTTATGTTTTTCTTGTGTCAGGTCTTTTTTCAACAGTTCTGAAAAACCAATAATTGTATTGAGTGGGGTTCTAATTTCATGACTCATGTTGGCCAGGAATTGAGATTTGGTTTGATTGGCTTCAATGGCTTCTTGTTCAGCACGTATACGTGTTTCAACTTCAATTTTCATTTGTGCTATCGTTTCCTGAAGTTCTATGGTTCGATCCTTTACTGTTTGTTCCAAAATCTCCTGATGTTCATTAATTCTGCTCAACATATAATCCATTGCAACTTTGAGCGTATGAATTTCTTTTGTTTTGGGAGCGCTTAATTGTGGAAGCGGTGTAAGGGATTGAATATTTTTTTCCTGAAGATGAAACGCGAGCTGTGAGAAGGGTTTGATCATTAAGGTGATTAGCCACCAACATATTGAAATTATTGCAACCATAGTTATTATGCCAAAAAGAAAGCTAATTTGAATATTTTTTTCAATATAATTAATAAATTGACTGTTTATGGTAAAAAATGCTGAACCAATTAAATCTTTTGTTGACGTAGAATATAAAAGAATTTGCGCTTCTACACAATCATTACAAATAAAACTTGAAGCAGAGATATCAAAACAATTATCGTCATCCACATGGTTCTTATGATAGGGCAGATCAAACGTGTCATAATCCATGACCAAACGAATACCAACCAAAAATTGATAGTTGGTTTGTGAATCCTTTAACAATAAAATACGTCCCATAAAGTCTTTTAATTCTTTTGGTGTAAGTGTTTCGCTATGAGATGTAATATATGTTTCCAATCTGAAGGCCTGAATCTGTGAGAGAGCAATGATACTGGATCTCGTGGTATTTCTGATTCTAGGAAGCAGTTCGTAATTCCAATAAACAACTGAACTCAATGCAAAGATTAAGGCCAATCCAATAAACATAAATAAGATTGATACACGAAGTGGAATTAATTTTTTATCTTTTTTACTCATATTGTTTTGAAACTTTTAAAAAAAATGATTTTATATTGATTTTTGCAAGAAGAAGTGTTTTCACATTAATGTAAGGAACAATTCTTTCTGTAATATACATACCGCCTGTGACCCCTTTTTCGACATCACCCTCAAATGGAGAAAAAACAATAAAACTTTGTTCGATACTTTTTTTTATAATTGATCTCAGGGGGATCATAGATTCCGCAATAAATATTCCAGCAATATTTTGATCTTTAGAATATTCAATTTCATTTTCAGTGGAAATATAGACCTTGATAGGAATGCCACGAATTTTTCCCAAATCTTTTAATCGATTTGCCATATCAATCGCTGTATTTTGATCGTATTGATAGGCAATGACAATATGAAGTTGTTTATCTTCACCTATTTTGTTGTGAATATTCTGATCAGAGGCCAGGAAGCTAGGAAACAAATCAATGCCAATTAATATTCGATTGTTTGAATATAATTCGGAGACAGAAATTATAAGAATAATGATTGGTATCGTAATTTGCAAATATGTTTTGGCTAATTTGGCCATTTGTTGATTCTTTCTTACAATGTAAACGAAATATTTTGCCAATGTAATGATTGCTTTGTTATGAAACAAAGTCTTAAATGTTTTATCTCAATTCAAATACGTCACAATAATTCATTCAATCCATAATTAATTTGATACATTATTTTTATTTTAATTTCAAGTCAAAAAAATACGATTGTTTTCAAGTTGTATGATTCTTCTAAAAATAGACAATCGCTAACATCAGTTCTATACTGTTATACAGTTGAAAATCAACCTTGGATAACAATAAATTATTTACATAGATCTAATTATCGTAACAATTGAAAATGGCCTTGAATGTTTTTCATGACAATGGGGCGCACTCCCAAAAAGTCGGACTTTTTAGAGAGAAACATTGAAAAATGATGAATTTCGGCAAATCCAAGAACAGCGTAGGGCTAAAGCCCATAGCCGTCAGGCTAAGCACAATCTCCTGAAATTGTTCGCCCGCCTGGAGTTGAAACTCCAGGCTATTCCTGTGTCGTCCCTGGCGGGA
>Ga0272440_1001115_pt1 | contig 22343 bp, 19 predicted proteins | sample SSMMMBAug17_FD_192440 | JGI IMG/M metagenome (GOLD analysis project Ga0272440, IMG submission 192440) | Marine sediment archaeal communities from Little Sippewissett salt marsh, Falmouth, MA, United States - SSM-MMB-Aug17 | ecosystem: Environmental > Aquatic > Marine > Wetlands > Sediment ...
TCAACAGAAATCCATAATGCAGATGGTTCAGGTCAATGGAATGCAACTGATGGCTCTTATTCAACATGGGAGGCTGATGGTTCAGGAACCATGCACGATGCATATGGATATGAAAGTCAATGGGATGCTGAAGGTAATAGTGTCTGGTCAAATCCTGATGGTTCATCTGGTTGGTATAAATCTGATGCTTCCAGTAGTTTGACATTTTCTGATGGTTTTACGCAACAATGGGATAGTCAAGGACAACTTGTATATGAAGGATCTGCTGAGAATGCCCCTATGAACCCACCAACATTTGAAGAAACAGAACCAACACCTGAGGAGCCACCTGAAGAACCACCAACTGAGGAAGAACCTACCATTATCAATACCACTGAAAACCCTGATGGTTCGACGACCGAAGAATACGATGATGGTACAATCGTAACAACAATGCCAGATGGATTTACTGAAACCATTCATCCTGATGGCAGCATGACATGGACTGACTCAATGGGGGGGAGCAGTTCAATGAGCGCAGATGGTATGTCTGGTTCCTGGACATCACCTGATGGTTCCACTGGTTCATGGGGACCTGAAGGTTCAGAAACAAACTATGCAAATGGGGCAACTGCCTCATGGTCAGCAGATGGAACCAGTACCTGGACAAATTCACAAGGTACTGTCGGTACATTCAATGTCGATGGATCCGGCACAATAACTTATTTGGATGGAACTGTGGAATCTTTTGATTCCTGGGAGAATATGCCCCCCAGTCCAGACATGGAATATGGAGAATTCACGAATCCGGATGGTTCCACCGATACCTTTAACGAAGATGGCACTTCAACCCATACCGACAGATATGGCAATGTCCATGTCTATAATGTCGATGGTTCCGGTTCTGTAACCTATATGGATGGTTCGGTCGATACGTTCTATCCTGATGGTTCTGGGGAATGGACTGGTGCTGATGGCTCCCATTCTACCTGGAATGCTGATGGGTCCGGAACCTGGGTTGGTTCAGATGGTTCACAATCACAATGGGATGGACAGGGAAATGGCTCATGGTCTAATTCAGATGGTACATCAGGTACCCTTAATTCTGATGGATCAGGCAGTATTACCTATCCTGATGGAACAACAGAAACCTGGTAAAAAGTTTACCTGGTTCCTATTTTTTATAACTTTTTATGAAAGGAGATATAACAATGGAAGAAAGACAATCAGGACGTGCAGAAGCAATGAAAAGAATTGCCCAGATTAAACGTGAACAAGCAAGAATTCGTTCAAGTAGAATGCAATTTGTCATGAATAAACCCAAACCACGGGTAAAAGAAATCTAACATAAATAATGAAAGCCCTTTCAAGTTATTTGAAAGGGCTTTTATATTTTGGTTTTATAAGAAAAAATGTCAGAATTCATTTTGGCAAACAAAAGATATTCTTCGAGCTAATTCTCAAATCGGTGATACTGTTGTTCCATATTTTGAAGTCTTCTACTCAGTGCTTGTTGGGAAATACCCAATAAATGTGATGCAACTGATTGATTCCCTTTTGCACGTAGCATTGCCTCAGCGGTCAGTAACCATGCTGCCTGCTTTATAGTAGGAAGTTTTTTAGAAAACTGGATCAATCCATCAGTATCATCAAAATTAGGAAAAATTGTCAGTGTTTTACAATTCATTGACTCAGCAATCTTTTTCTTCAATGATTTCAAAGATAACAAGCCACTTGTGTGATTTTTAACCGCCGAAAAAATCATTTTTTCCAGTTCGGCAACATTGCCTGGAAAGTGATATGTTTCTAATAATACAAGCAATTGTTTTGGAGGCTTTGGCGGTTTTTTATTGTATTGTAAGGATGCCATCTCGATAAATCGATTAACCAACAATTTTATATCTTCAGAGTGATCTCTTAATGGTGGCACCTGAATATGATGCTGCATTAAATAATATACAAGATCTTTGCGAAATTGTCCTTGTTTTTCAAGTTGTGAAAGATCTGTCTTGCTCGTTGCAAGAACGCGAACGTTTGATTTATATTTATGATCTGCCCCCAATGGAATATAATCATTATGTTTTATCAATCTTATCAATTTATTCTGCGACACCAAATCAAGTTGATCCACATTTTTAATCAATAAGCTCCCATTTTCAGCCTTTGCAACCAGGCCCGCTTGAATGGTATCAGTGCGATGTTGACCAAAAACAATCTCTCCAAATTCATAACCATCCATTTTTGCGGCATCTATCACAAAAATTGGATTTTGCCCACGATTGAACTCATGTGTTGCATGCGCAAAAATAGTCTTTCCTGTACCAGATTCACCTGTAAACATCACAGCACCTGAGGATTGGCCGATAGATTCAATATAGTTAACAATGGCCAGCATTTTATGGTTTTGAGTAACTATGTTTGAGAAGGCCGGATTTAATGATTCTGGCAAATTCAACAATTTTTGCTGTAATTCACTGTTTATTTGTTTAAGCTCATATCTTTCAATTGCATGCCGAATCACATTGACAATACGATTCTGCTCAACAGGTTGAACAATATAGTCAAATGCACCATGCTTCATACATCGTTCGCCGCGAGGTATATCCTGGCGATCAACAATTGCAACTACTGATAAATTTGGATATTCGATAATCATTCGACGACATAAATTCATGTTGGCATTGTTATGAATCTTAATTAATGCAACTTTTATCTGCTTGTTCATTAAATATTTGTATGCTGATGAAATGTGTTCACATAACTGAATATTATTGTAACCTGCTGATATTAATTCTTTTTCAATTTCCCATAAACGATTCTTTGGATCGTTGTCTATCATTAGTATTGGATAATAAGGATGCTTTTTTAACGCCATAATACACTCCTAGTTTTATTTGAAATGCAAAAAACCCCCCCCTATATATATAGACACAAAAAAATCAAATTTCTTACACTAAAAAATAAAAAATGTTGATTTTTTTTTGTTTCCCTACATTTCAGAAATGCAATTTGACATTCAATGTACTTAAAAATACAGATGATTGAATTAAAAAAGATGTTGATTTATTGGATTTTTTTGGTAAACATATCAACAAAATAATTAAGATCTAATAGCAAGCAATTAATTATTGCATAACTCAATAAATAATAACAATTTCTGGAGGTTTCATACATGTCATACGATAATATAATCTATGAATTGGTGGACGATATTGGTACCATTACATTCAATCGTCCAAAAGCGCTGAATGCACTAAATGATGCATTATTAGATGAGTTGTCATCAGCTTTGGATGAAGTGGCTAAGGATGACAACATTCGTGTGTTAATTCTGACAGGATCGGGTGAAAAGTCCTTTGTGGCAGGGGCGGATATTAAAGAAATTGCACAATGTTCACCTTTGACCGGCCGACGTGTTTCAAAAAAAGGCCAGGAAATTTTTAATAAATTGGAATCAATTTCTATTCCAGTAATCGCAGCGGTCAATGGTTTTGCGCTTGGTGGTGGCTGTGAAATTGCGCTGGCATGCGATTTTATTTATGCATCAGAAAAAGCCAAATTTGGCTTGCCAGAGATTACCCTGGGATTGATTCCTGGCTATGGTGGAACGCAGCGCCTGGCAAGATTAATTGGTAAAAATATGGCAAAAGAAATGATTTTTACTGGCAAAATGATTTCTGCAACAGAAGCAAAAGATATCGGTCTTGTTAATCAAGTATGTCCGCCGGATACGCTTATGGATGCTGTAATGAAAACTGCAAAGAATATTGCATCAAAAGGTCGATTTTCCCTTGAAACTGCCAAACGCGTGATCAATAGCGGTTTTGAGGTTGACTTGAACAGTGGATGCAAAATTGAATCTGATGCCTTTGGATTATGCTTTGCCAATGTTGATGCAAAAGAAGGCACCACCGCATTTTTAGAAAAACGTGCCGCAAATTTTGAAGGAAAATTGGTATAATTATGCCTGAAATAAATAAAATATCATTAAATTCGGATGGCACTTTGAAGGTGCCAGATATTCCGATTATCCCATTTATCGAAGGTGATGGTACAGGACCGGATATTTGGAAAGCAACCAAACTGGTTCTGGAGCGTGCTGTGGAAACAGCCTATAAAAATGAAAAAAAAATAGCGTGGCTGGAAGTTCTGGCCGGCGAAAAAGCTTTTAAGGAAACCGGAGAATGGTTACCAAAAAGCACTCTCAATGATATCAAGGACCACATCATTGCAATTAAAGGACCATTGACAACACCTGTTGGAAAAGGCATTCGAAGTGTTAATGTTGCGCTTCGACAATTACTGGATCTTTATGCATGTGTGCGACCTGTTAAATATATTAATGGTGTGCCTAATCCAATGAAGCATCCTGAATCAGTCAACATGACTGTTTTTCGTGAGAATACAGAGGATGTTTATTCGGGTATTGAATGGCAACGCGGCTCTGCAGAAGCTTCAAAGATGATTGCTTTTTTGAAAGAAACCATGAATGTAACCATACCAGATGATTCAGGTATTGGTGTCAAACCCATTTCTGAATTTCGGACATCACGATTGGTATCCAAAGCCATTGATTATGCCATTAATCATAAACTGCCCAGTGTGACATTGATGCACAAGGGTAATATTATGAAATTCACTGAAGGTGCATTTCGACAATGGGGATATCAAACGGCAAAGGATAAATATCCGGATGTCTGTATTACAGAAAATGATCTATTTGAAAAACAAAATGGTGTTCAAAAAGAAGGGCAAATTGTTATCAAAGATCGTATTGCAGACATGATGTTCCAGCAAGTTCTTTTACGTCCTGATGAATATCACGTTATTGCAACATCAAATCTGAATGGCGATTACATCTCCGATGCTCTTGCAGCCCAGGTCGGTGGACTTGGTTTGGCACCAGGCGCAAATATTGGTGATGGATTTGCTGTTTTTGAGGCGACACATGGTACTGCGCCCAAGTATGCAGGTTTGGACAAGGTAAACCCTGGATCATTGATTTTTTCTGGTGCCATGATGCTAGATTATCTTGGATGGACTGAAGCTGCAAATATTGTTCGAAATAGTTTTGAAAAAACTATTTCTGAACAAATAGTAACATACGATTTGGCGCGTCAGTTAAATGGTGCCACTGAAGTTAAATGTTCTGAGTTTGCTGATGCGATTATGGAAAGAATGTAGTGAGACTTTGCTTTCTCTTTTTTTTCCAGCAATTTGTATCCATTGTCATCAACCGATTTTAAAAAAAGATGTCACTGCAGATGATAATTACCAAGGTGTCATGGCATCTTTTTTATGTAAAAATTGTATGAAAGATTTTCAAGTAGGTCATGATAAAAAATGTAATCGGTGTGGTGAAGCTGTCACTGAAAGTACACATAATAATACATGCCAGGCATGTGAAAAGTATCAAAAATCGTTTGACAAAGTTCGATTTGTTGGATTGTATCAGGGGACGTACAAACAACTGATTCATTTATATAAATTTAAGAACAAGCGTCAATTGGCTAAACCTTTTGCAGAATTGCTGAAACAAAAGATGAACAGCTGTTATGCAGATTTTTTTCCCATTGATATAATTGCTCCGGTTCCCCTTCATATTTCACGATTAAGAGAGAGAGGCTTTAATCAGGCACTATTAATGCTTTGGCAATGGCGCGATTATTATACAAAAATTGAACCCAGACTCCTGATTCGAACGCGGCCTACGCCATCACAAATACGTCTTACACGATCGCAACGATTGACTAACCTGGTTTCGGCATTTCAGCTAAACCCAGAAATTTCTGTTATTGGTAAGCGTATCTTGTTGGTTGACGATGTTTATACCACTGGCGCTACTGTACATGGATGTACTCAGGTGTTGATTAAAAGTGGCGCAAAATGTGTGAATGTACTTACCCTTGCACGGGCTTAGTTTATAGCCATCAGACACCTGTAATTAAAGTTAGGGCGTATTTTAAAAAAAAGTATATCTTAGCCATGCGAGGCGTGGCTGTCAGGATCACGCAAATTTCGTATCATTGGGACAGGCGGACTGATAGTGGTTCTCGCTACAGGCTTGAAAATACATCTCATTCAAAAAAGTAGTGCGTAAAAATATTTCCTCATTTGCAAAAGTCAGATATTTCTTCCAGGACATGTCTGACAATTGCATACCAGAAAGTTACCATGATGAAAAATAAAATCCTCACGCTTGAGAAACTCATTCCAATTATTAACACGCTGAAAAATCAGCATAAAAAAATTGTTTTTACCAATGGATGCTTTGACATTCTTCATGCAGGGCATGTAGAATACCTGCAACAGGCCAAAGCGCAAGGTGACATTTTAGTACTCGGATTAAATGCTGATGTGTCTGTTAAAGCAATTAAAGGCCCTAAGCGACCCATCGTTGAAGAAAAACATCGGGCTTTTGTTTTGGCTGGCCTTGCCTGCGTTGACTATATTATAATTTTTGAAGAACCTGATCCCCTCAATTTAATTAAAAATGTCATACCCAATATTTTGGTCAAGGGTGCGGATTGGGCTGAAAACGAAATTATTGGCGGAGATATAGTCAAAAATGCTGGTGGACAGGTGAAACGAATTCATCTAGTACCTGATATATCTACAACTGAAATAATTAATCGCATAAAGAAACGAGAATTATATTCATGATCAACCCAAATCAATTGGAAATTAATCTTGCTTCTGATGTCCTTTTATCATCAGACAAAGCCCTCAATAGTCTGTTAAAGGACATTCTAGTTAGAGTAAAAAAATATGGCGAAGACCATATCGCAAATATCAATAAGCTCATCCAAATAGGGCTTGCCCTTTCTATTGAAAAAGATATTAATGCACTTTTGGAAAAAATTGTTGATGAAGCAAGATCTCTCACAAATGCAGATGCTGGAACTTTGTACATTTGTGATGAAACACGCACAAATCTGGATTTTTCAATTCTTCAAAATGATACCATGGGTACACGTCTGGGCGGTAAAGGTGAAAAAGAAATCAATTTACCAAAAGTCCCCCTGTATATTGATAAAAAACCCAATTACGCCAATGTTTCATCGTATGTTGCCCTGACTGGTGAAACTGTCAATATACCCGATGTCTACACCACTGAAAAATTTGATTTTACCGGTCCCAGAGAGTATGACAAAAAAACAGGGTATCGTTCAAAATCTATGATGGTACACCCCTTGATCAACCATGAAAATGATGTGATTGGTGTACTACAACTGTTAAATGCCCAAAATCTTGATTCTGGTGAAGTTATTCCATTTGCTAAAGAATTCAACCTTTTAATTGGTGCTTTGGCATCCCAGGCCGCTGTTGCCTTGAATAATGCGCAATTGGTTAAAAGCATGCGAGAATTGCTGTACTCATTTATTGAAATTATTGCAAAAGCCATTGACGAAAAATCACCCTATACAGGAGGTCATATAAAACTTGTTGTTCACATCTCCATGATGATTGCAGAAAAGATTAATGAATCGGATACCGGTCCTTTTAAAGATATTTTCTTTAATGAAGATCAACTCGAAGAACTCCGCCTGGCTGCATGGATGCATGATGTTGGAAAAATTACAACACCTGAATATGTCGTGGATAAATCCACAAAACTTGAAACTGTTTTTGATAGAATCCATCTCATTGAATTACGTTTTCAACTTATTGAACAACTCGTGATAAACAAATACGAAAAACAAATTCACCAGGCCAGGTTGAATAAATCAAAAGAAAATGAAATTCAAGATCTTATACAATCCCGAAATAAAGAAATTGAAAAGATTAAAGATGATTTTTCATTTATTCAATTATCATCCAAATCGGGTGAATACATGAGTGATGAAAAAATTGAGCGTATAAAAAATATTGCACAAGCCACCTATTCCTTTGATGGCCAGGTTTTTAATTACCTGACTGATGATGAAGTTAATAATCTGAATATCAGACGTGGAACTCTCACTGATGAAGAAAGAAAAATTATTGAAAATCATTCCATAATGACATATAAGATGTTGGAACCGCTCCCTTTTCCCAATCATCTACTCAATGTGCCATTGTATGCAAGCGGTCATCATGAAAGGGTCGATGGCAAAGGTTATCCCTATGGTGTTGATACGCCGGATCTTTCAATACAAGCGCGAATAATGGCCATTGCTGATATCTTTGAAGCGCTTACTGCCAAAGATCGACCTTACAGAGGCCCAATGAAATTATCCCAGGCCATAAATATTTTACGTTCTATGAAAGAAAGCGGACATATTGACCCAGACGTTTTCAATTTATTTATTTCATCAGGTATTTACCTGGATTATGCCCGAGAGGTTTTGGATCCTGACCAGATTGATATATGATAGCACTTAATATCTCATAATTGTTTTTCATTAGTGAACTGGCGTATTCCCAAATAGTCGGATTTTGTTTGCCCAGAAAGAGCGGCAACATTCCAGCTCAGGACAAGGCCCAGGGGAAATGATAACCATGTTTGTAGCCCTGAAAGGGCGTTAAAAAAAAACAAGTCAGATCATAGTTATTTCTATTTTCATTATATAATTACTGTAGATGGAGGTTCAAACGATGCGTGTTTTATACTTACTCATATTCTTAATCGGTTCTGTCGCTTATGCAGCAGATCAGGAAAACAAGTTAGTTTTTCTAAATTGGCCAGCTTATATTCATCCGCAAATTATTTCGTCCTTTGAAAAAAAATTTGGCGTCGATGTTCTTGAAATTCATTATGAGACAGATGAACTTAAGGAAGAAATGTTGTTGACCAATGATGCGAAAGGTTTTGATGTAATGGTCGGTTCCGGAATATCTATGCTTCAATATGTCAAAAGAAAATGGATTGATCCAATATCACTTAAGCGCATACCGAATCTAAAAAATATAAAAAAACGTTTCAAAAAAATCCACCCAACACTGGATAGCTATTCAGTACCTTACTTATGGGGTACTCTCGGCATTGGATATCGGAAAGATAAGATTAAAGACCCGATTAACAGTTGGGAAAATTTATTCAGACCCAAAGAAATACTTCGTGGAAAAATATTTATGATCAATGATTCCAGAGATACTGTTGGGGCTGCACTAAAGTTATGTGGATATTCTATTAATTCAACCCAACTTGATCATTATGACCGCGTCTTCCATCTATTAAAATTTCAACGCGGTTTTGTAAAATCTTACAGTTATGTTGATCTTGAAAAAAATTCTCCCCTTGTTACAGGTGACATATGGATGGCAATGATGTACAATGGTGATGCCCTGGCTTTAAAGACGCTAAATAAAAATATTGATTACATTGTTCCCAAAGAAGGCACAAATTTATGGATTGATTATCTGGCTATTTTATCAAAATCAAAAAATAAACCACTGGCTCAATCATTTATCAATTTTATACTTGAGCCCGAGAATTCTGCACAAAACTCCATGTTTCTCAAATATGCCACGCCCAACCAGGCGGCTGAAAAGCATATGAAATATGAACATCTTAACAATCCAATGATTTATCCATCGGATAAAGTTTTGGATATTTCAGAAATTTATCGTTGCTTACCAGCAACCATTATCAAAAAACGAAACAATATTTTTCTGGATATTGTTCATAGTGAGGTAGAATAGCTTGTGAAAATACAAACTAAAATTGTGGCCATGTTAATCCCATTGGTATTGATTCCCTTGCTTTTTTTGGGATATACCGCTTATTTACGCATGAACCAAATTGTAAGGAGTTCAACTGATATTCAAGTTCAGACATTGGTTCATGAAACCCGACGATATATTCAATTACATCTTGAAACAGCCAAAGCCAATGTCAACCTCTTTTCCAACTCAAGACTGCTTCAAAAATATGTTCAAACAAAAAATCCTGAGGAAAGGTACTCCCTTATTCAACCGGCTCTGTTACGTCAATTGAAAACGTATCAAAAATCATACCCTGTATATTATGATATGTGGATATGTCTGGCTGATGGTACTGAAGATGTGCGATCTTCTTCGAATACAAATACCCTTTCCATTCCTCAAAATATTCGTCAGGATTTCATAAATATATTTAAAACTCGTTCATTACAAATGCTTCTAAAGTATTACCAGATGCCCCATCCGCATAAAAAAAATTTGAAGAAAACAATTTTAATTATTGGCAAAAAAACTTATGACAAGAATAAATCAATCTCAGGCTTTTTTATGACAGCCATGGATTTATCATTTATTGATCAACAAATAAATACACAAAAGATTGGCCAAAATGGTTATCTGATAATTGCCAATCATGAAAAAGAAATTTTATTTGCCCCGCATTCATTAAAATCTTTAGATGGATTACCCCAACACTTGTTTGATAAAAATAAATCGCATAAACAGATGATATATGGCTACTGGTCAAATACTTTGTATCTGTTCAAAAAGGCGATCATTACAGACAATTTGTTTATTATTTCTATGATTCCATCACATGATCTGACTTCGGCCAGTAGGAGTATGGCATGGATTGTTGCAATGGTGACAGCGGCAACAATTACATTGACATTTGGCATTGTTTTTTGGATTCTACGCATGTTTGTTATCAAACCCATTCATCAACTGAGTGAGGCTATTGATATTGTCGGAGAGGGTAAATATCATGTCAATATTGATATTCAATCATCAGATGAAATTGGCTCCCTTGCAGCAGCATTCAATCATATGCTTGACAGTATTCGGGAGCGTGATGAAAAATTGGCTGCTTCTGCACTCGAAGCCAAGGAAGCACGTGTTGCTGCTGAATCAGCAAATATTGCCAAAAGTGAATTTTTAGCCAATATGAGCCATGAATTGCGGACACCACTCAATCATATCATTGGATTTACAGAATTGATCTTGCATAAATCCTTTGGAGAACTGACTGAAAATCAGGAAGATTATCTGACAGATGTGCTTGAAAGCAGCAAGCATTTGTTATCACTTATTAATGATATTCTGGATTTATCTCGTGTCGAGTCAGGGCGTACAAGCCTTGATATTACATTGTTTTCGTTACCAGAATTAATTGAAAGCAGCCTGAAAATTATTCGTGAAAAAGCGAGAAAAAGAAACATTCAATTAACTTTTTCAGTGGATAACATTGCTGATGAAACAAATGGCGACATGCGAAAATATAAGCAGGTCTTGTATAATTTGCTTGCCAATGCGGTTAAGTTTACGCCTGAAGGTGGTAATGTTCACTTAACAGCCGAAAAAATCAATAGTCAGGAATTGAAAACAGAACTCGAACATCACCCACAGTTCAAGTCATTTAATTTTAATGCAAGAGAAGAATGGATACTCATATCTGTGGCTGATTCAGGAATTGGTATCCCTCCAGTTGATCTGGAAAGAATCTTTGAACCTTTTGAACAAGGTGATGGATCACTTAATCGTCAATATGAAGGCACAGGATTGGGCCTTTCTCTTTCAAGAAAATTGATCAATTTATGTGATGGCAGAATATGGGCAGAAAGCAGTGGGCAGAATGAAGGCAGTACGATTCGTTTTATCATTCCCGAGCAAATTGAGTTGGGATAAATAAAAAAAAATGTGTTGGGTGTTTACCTGGTATATGGTTCTTTCAGAGCTAAGGAAACAATCCATTTAATAAATTTGAATAAGCAAGATTTCTCAATGAATGATTTCAAAAAATTGGTTCACAATACTCTATATAAAATAACGACACTAAATGATGAATTAAAAAACCTGGTACGAATGAATATTCTTTCTTTTAGCCCATTAACAGCCACGTATCGGTTACAGAGGCGAAGTATGTGTTACGCATTGAAACGTTATATTGATTCAACCTTTATTGACGATTAAACGAAGAACCGATCCAATGAATATTCTTTTTATCGATAACTTTGATTCGTTTACCTACAATCTGGTCCAATATTTTCGTATGCTTGACTGTTATGTTCAGGTCGTTCGAAATAATGATAGTACGTATCCCAAAAAGATCAAAACTGCTGATGCTCTGGTGATATCACCGGGGCCCAAACGACCAGAACATGCAGGTTATTCAAAACAAATAATTGAAGATTATTCTGGTAAGTTGCCTATTTTGGGGGTTTGTTTGGGCATGCAGGCAATCAATGAGGTGTATGGTGGTACAACGAAACATGCACCAGTCCCTGTACATGGAAAAGTAAGTAAAATTTATCATAAAGGGACAGGCTTGTTTTGTGGACTGCCCAACTGTTTTGAAGCGGCACGATACCATTCACTGATCATCCATAAAGGTTTGGGGCTTCAAATTGATGCCTGTACGATTGATCATTTACCAATGGGTATTTCTGATCCTGTAAAGCATGTTTATGGCGTTCAGTTTCATCCAGAATCTTTTTTATCTGAATATGGCATGCCTCTCTTGAAAAATTTTATCCGGTGTTGTGAATGAATGAATATTCAATAATGACTTGAATATATTAGGAATTTTTGAAAAATTAAAAATAAATGCCCAATCCGACAACTCAGACGAGTCGGACATGTTCGAACTTGTCGGGCTGACGTAAATGGTGAACTTATTTTCAGCATATTCCTAATAATAATGAATGTAAGAAATAAAATATAAGGAGCAAATATAATGTTAATCGTTATGCAACGATCCGCAACAAAGGATCAAGTTGATAATGTTGTCACTGCAATCGAATCCAGACAATATCAAGCTCGTCCATTGCCAGGGGGAGAACGTGTTGCAATTGGTGTACTTTATAATAAAGGCGCTGTAGATGCTTCCATGTTTTCAGGAATGCCTGGTGTCAAGGAAGTTATTGCAGTTACACGACCTTACAAATTGGTCAGCAGAGAATTATCGTCAGAAGATACGATCATAAATATCAGGGACATCAACATTGGTGGCAACAATTTCGTTATTATGGCTGGTCCTTGTGCCATTGAATCATATGATCAGGCCATGATCATTGCAGAAGCTGTGGTAAATAAAGGTGCTCATATATTTCGAGGAGGTGCCTATAAGCCACGTACTTCGCCCTATTCTTTCCAGGGATTGGGTGAAGAAGGCTTAAAAATCATGTCAAAGGTGAGAGAACAAACTGGAATGCCTGTTATTACTGAAGTCATGGATTTTCAGACCTTTGATCTGGTTGAAGCGTATACAGATATAATTCAAATTGGCACCCGAAATATGCAGAATTTTAGTTTATTGCGACGTGCTGGCCAATCAAAAAAACCAATTTTTTTGAAACGTGGCATGGCTGCAACAATTGATGAATGGCTTATGGCTGCTGAATACATTTTGGAAGGTGGTAACACTCAGGTTATTTTATGTGAAAGAGGTGTGCGGACATTTGTTAATCATAGCCGAAACACATTAGATATTTCGGCAGTTCCGGTCGTAAAAAAAGAAACGCACCTTCCCATTATGATGGATCCCAGTCATGCGGGCGGTCATAGAGAACAGGTTATTCCATTAAGTTTGGCTTCTGTTGCTGTGGGGGCTCATGGAATTATGGTAGAGGTTCACAACGAACCTGATAAAGCCCTTAGTGATGGTGCCCAATCTTTATATCCAGACCAATTTGAACACTTATGCCATCAAGTTCAATCGATTCGGCAGGTTATTTAAAAAAAACATGAAAAATAATAAAATCTGTTGACAAGAAAAAAAAGAACAGCTAAAACCCGATGATCTTTTCTATTTTACAAAAGGGCCTATAGCTCAGTTTGGCAGAGCCACCGGCTCATAACCGGTAGGTCCCTGGTTCGATTCCAGGTGGGCCCATTATTATCAAATGAGTGAAACCAATACTTTCTGAATTGATTTCACTCATAGACAATATAATAAAAAGATTGAGAATGATGAAATTAAAAGATCTTAAATATTTCAATAACCAGGCTCTGATAAGACCAGGAAGGTTTCATGCGCATCACGGTAAACGATATTATTGGTGTAATGAAAAGTATTGCACCCCCCAACTTAGCCGAGTCATGGGATAACGTTGGCCTTCAGGTTGGCGATCCTCAATGGCCGGTTCAACGTATCTGGGTTGCCTTGGATCCCATACCAGAGGTGATTCAAGCCGCCATCAAACAAAATATTGATCTCATCATAACCCATCATCCGCTTCTATTCCATCCACTAAAATCAATTAACTTATCTCAGCCAAATAGTAAAATTATTGCAGATGTCATATCACATCAAATTGCTATTTACGCTGCACATACGAATTTAGATAAAGTGACTGGTGGAATAAATGATCTACTGGCCAACAAATTACAAATGATGGATGTCCGCCCTTTAATACCCGATAAATTAGCTGATAAAGCAAAACTGGTTGTATTTGCTCCAAAATCCCATGTTCAACAGATAATGGAGGCATTATTTGAAAAAAATGCAGGTGTCATTGGTCAATACACACATTGTTCCTTTCAAAGTAATGGCATCGGTACATTTAAACCAGGCGAACGATCAAATCCCTGGTTAGGGCATGAAGGTCAGTTAGAAGAAATAGAAGAATGTCGTATTGAAACAATAATATCACTTAAAGACGCGCCAGTTATTCTCGCCCATCTAGAAAAAAATCACCCTTACGAAACTGTTGCATATGATATTTATCCTCTGGAACAAGTATCAGCGAATCAGGGATTGGGCAGAGTGGGACGATTAAAAACTCCCATGCGCCTTCAAGAACTGGCTGATCATGTGATTGAAAATCTGAATCTATCATATGTGCGTATTATTGGTGATCCAGATTTGGCTATCAACGAACTGGCCATTTGTTCCGGCAGTGGTGGCAGTTTATTAAATGATGTTTTTTCATTGGGGGTTCAGGCATACATTACCGGTGATTTGAAATATCATGATGCTCGCAACATTGAAATGAATCATATGGGCGCTATTGATGTTCCACACTTTGAAAGCGAACATATTTTTATTGATGATCTCGTCTCAAAGTTACAAACAGTTATGGATATGCGCCAATGGAACGTCGATATTCTGCCATGTCCAGTAGAACGTAATCCTTTTTATCTAAAAACATAAAAGAGAGGACTTGTGGAGAAAATAATTCAAAATATATGTAAACTTCAGGAAATTGACTCACAATACGAATCAATTGGAAATCAGCTTAAAAGCGCTCCATTGAGCATATTAGATCTTGAACAAGAACTGTCCGATCTTCAGAATAAACTTGAAAATGCACAGAATCAGTTAAATAATTGTGAAAAAAAACAACGCACATATGAATCAGATATTAGAGATAATGAGCAACACATTCAACGAAGTCGTGACAAAACAAAATCTATAAAATCCAATAAAGAATACCAGGCTCTACTCAAAGAAATTGAAGAAACAGAAAAAAAAAATGTAGTTTTGGAAGAAGAAGTTCTGAAATGCATGTATGAAAAGGAAGGCGCAACACTAATACTGCAACAAGAAAAAGATAATGTTCTGACGCTTCAAGAAAAACTCGCAGGTGAAAAAAAAATATATGAAGCCAGACGTAAGGAAATAGAACTAGAGTATGAAAAATTGGCGGGAGAAAAGAAAATCCTTGAAACAGAATTGCCAAAAAATTTAAAAAAACGATATGATTATTTGAGAAAGGTCAGCAATGGTGTGGCTGTCGGATTTGTTGAGAAAGGTACTTGTAGTGCATGCCATACAATTATTCCCCCTCAATATGTAATTGAATTGCGGAAATCACAAGAGATCAACTATTGTATGACCTGTCAACGATTTCTAATTTGGCGGCATGAAGAAACCAATTAAGAATTGCCACAAATAATAGTAATTTTTTACTTTGTTTTATAATTACCGGTCAAAGTAAGCCAGACGATCGCCAAATATTTATTTGGAGGAAAGTCCGAACATCACAGGGCAGGATGCTTCATAACGTGAAGTCGCGGTGACGTGAAGGAAAGTGCAACAGAAAGCAAACCGCCGATGTTGAATTTATTTTAAATTCAAACAGGTAAGGGTGAAACGGTGAGGTAAGAGCTCACCAGTTTTTCGGGTGACCGAAAAAGCTATGTAAACCCCATCCGATGCAAGACCAAATAGAAAAACGTTTGAGAATAGCCCGTTCGAGTTTTCGGGTAGGTCGCAAGAGATATCAGGTAACTGAAATCCTAAGATGAATGATCGTCACTGACTGAAATCAGTCAGAACAGAATTCGGCTTATGTCTTACTTTGGCCGGTTTCTTTATTTATTCAAAATAAACTTTCTATAGAATGTGTATGAATACAATTATATTCAATAAAAACAGGACTCAAACGAATGCTAATTATTGAAGACTTAGGTGTGGAAGTTGGTGGAAAACAAATTTTAAATCGCATCAATATGGAAGTTCCTGAAGGTGAAACCCATATTTTGTTTGGCCCCAATGGATCTGGTAAAACCAGCTTGATGATGACCATTATGGGTTTTTCTGGTTATAAAGTAACACATGGTAAAATAATTTTTCAGGGACAAGACATTACTCACATGCCTGTGTATGAAAGAGCGCGCATGGGAATCGGTGTTGCTTTTCAAAGACCACCAACAATCAATGGCCTTAAAACAAAAACAATTACAGAAATGTGCCGCCGCGAATCAGACATTGATATAGAAAAAGCTGCTGAACAGCTTAAAGCAACTGATTTTTTGGAACGTGATGTTAATGATGGTCTTTCTGGTGGTGAGATTAAACGATCTGAACTTCTTCAACTCATGGCACAACAGCCAGATTTACTGCTCTTGGATGAACCTGAATCTGGTGTTGATCTCGAAAGTATGGCCATTGTTGGAGAATCAATTAATATCTTGCTCAATCGTGGGATTAAAAAAATGCCCACTGAAAAATCAAAAAAACATATTGAAATTGTTCGCGAAAACCGAAAGTCAGCATTGGTGATTACCCATACCGGCCACATACTGAATTATATTACTGCGGATAAAGGGCAGGTGCTTTTTGATGGGGTCATGTGTTGTCAAAGAAATGCCCGAGAAATTCTCAAATGGATTGATGAATACGGCTATAGGGAGTGTGTTGAATGCATGAATTACTAAACCAAAAAGCGCAACAAGCCATTGAAAAACAAGCTGCTATTGGAAAAGATATTAATTTGAATCAATTTGTTCAGTCCTCCGATGAACACCAATATGTTGATCGATTATCTCAATTGGAACCATCTGATACCAATCGTTTTCTTGATGTCGGCATAGATACCCAAAATGACTCACCTGCGATATTTATTCAAAAAGATCATTCAGTGATTCACTGTCATTCTCATCAAAAAGGCATTGATATCATGAAATACTCTCAAGCCCTTAAAGATATTAATGATATCGAACAATATGCCTGGAAAGGTGTTGCTGTTGATACTGATAAATATACAGCTAAGGTAAGCCTGGACCCTCATGATGGGTATTTCATTCGCGCCCAGGCCGGTGTTAAAACCGATCAACCCATTCAGTCCTGTTTATATATTTCCAGTGACAGTATTTCTCAAAATGTGCATAACCTGGTTATTGCAGAAGAAGACTCCGACTTGAAAGTCATTACAGGATGTTCAACTGCGCCACATTTAAATACAGGCCTTCATATTGGTGTTTCAGAATTCTATGTTAAGAAAAATGCCTGTCTGACATTTACAATGATTCATGATTGGGGAAAAAACGTTGATGTTCGCCCCAGAACAACTGTTTATGTTGAGAAAGGTGGCATTTTTATTTCTAATTATATTTGTCTTCGCCCGGCAGGTTCTCTTCAAATGTATCCCACAACAGTTCTTCAGGGTGAGGGCGCTATTGCACGTATGAACAGTGTTATTGTCTCCAGTCCAGAAAGTCATATTGACATGGGCGGCAGAGTTATTCTTCAAGCCCCAAAAACGCGTGCAGAGATTATCTCCAGAGCCATTGTATCTGGTGGGACAATTATAGCAAGAGGCAGTCTTGTTGGAAAAGCAACTGAAATTCGGGCTCATCTGGAATGTAAAGGATTGATCTTGAATGAAGGTTTAATGCATGCCATTCCAGAAATTGAAGGATATATACCTGGGGTTGAAATGTCCCATGAAGCAGCTGTTGGAAAGATTGATCCTGAAGAAATTGAATATCTTATGGCACGTGGACTTGATGAAGAAACTGCAATATCAACGATTGTAAGAGGCTTTTTAAACATTGATATTCAAGGACTTCCTGCGACTCTGAAGGAAAGAATTGATACCCTGGTCAATGAAACTGAAAAAGATATGTTTTAATGGGTGAAACCATGAAAGGGATATGGCATATTTTTCAACAAAATATGGATAATCAAATGGCATTTTATGAGCAACTAAAAACTGAAATTTTTGAGATGATAGGAAAATTATATGATTTGTATCCCAAAGACGAGCCTTTTTCCAAAGAATCTCTTGACCATCTCAGTTTTGATGAGAAAGCCAGTTTGTTTTCTCAAGAATTTCTGGTAACATTTGTTCATATTCAAAAACATTCATATGGGCATGATATTTTTACCAAAAAACTTTACTCAAGGTTAATATCAACATCACACTTGCTTGAAGATTTTCTGGATTTTCATGGTGCGAAATCAAATAAGAAGTGGTATTATTATCGCGAGTTGACTGCCACAGTCAGACATTTAAGCCTTGCCGGATGCTCATTGCGGCATATTTCTAATCGTTTGAACCAGTATATGATTGACAAACCCGAATTATTTGCAAATGATGCTGACAAAACGCATCAGTTTATTACAAGCACCATAATTAATTTATCAGATGTTATCCTGAATGAAGCAAAAGAGCTTGGATTAAAGATACCAGAAATTCAGACATGGGAATATTTTCCTGGGCTTTCTGCAATTGATGAATTGGAATTTGATATTGATGATGATTTTGAGCGGTTAAAAAAAGAAGAACTTCAAAAGAATTATATCAAAATTGCCAATAATTTCTTAAATCTCGTGAAAGATTTTGAGCAGCATGCTTTTACAGAACCCTATCCAATCTATAAAATTAGAGAAATGGTGCCATTAACAATAAATGAAGTTGAGATAAGACGATATGAAATGGTGGTGCATAATCTGCAATCCTATTTTGATTCATATGTGGTTTATGGCCGGGGTCAGGTATGTGACTTGAAACTCCGGAAACTGAGAGCTGCTTTTTCAATTCCGCTTCATTTATTAAAAATGATGGGCCGGCTTCTTCATTTTTACGAAAGACATATCATTGATGCGGGCAACAAAGATATCTATAAACAGGTTAAAACAAAACTAGGCAGATTGGTTGATGCGGATCAATTATTGGATCGAACAATCAATTTTGGCTTGTATTATGTTTGTTCTTTTTTATCAGCAGGAAAAGAATGGTCAACTGAAATATTAAATGAAAATATCAATCAATCGGAAATTGTCGTTGGTGTACCAATTCCCAAAGGTTTTCATATGCGACCCAGCCTTTTGGTCGCAAAAATAGTTGAACATTATGGTGGAAAAGTAAAACTATGTATTAAAGAAAATGTTTTTGATGCCGGAAGTGTGCTGGATATCCAGTGGGCCGGTGGATTAATTCAAAAAGAACAGATTAAGGAAGTTATGTTTCGAGGCGATGCCCGAGCATTGAAGGATATTAAATGTCTCGCTAAAGTTAACTATTGTGAAGAAACTTTTGGTTCAGAAACCCCTTTTCCTGAAATGTTGAGTTATTTGAAAAAAAAATGAGAACATCTGGAAATGCAGCAATAATTGTCGCAGCTGGTAGCGGCCAGCGCATGAAAAACAGCACACCAAAACAGTTTTTAAAACTCGCCAACCACCCAATACTTTGGTACACATTAAAACCTTTTGTTCAATGCAAGGATATTGACCAAATTTTTCTTGTTACGCCCGCTTTGTACCATAACAAATGTATAAATGAAATTATTAAGCCCTTGATCAAAGAATTCAACATTGTTGATTTCGACAGACCAACAATTTCTTGTATCCCAGGTGGAGCTCGCCGACAAGATTCTGTATATGCTGGTTTGCAAGCAATTGATAGCCTTGCAGATATTGTAATTATTCACGATGGTGTCAGACCATTTGTAACAGCGAACCAAATATCAAGGATTATCAATCAAGCCAGAAAAAAAAAAGCAGTTATATTTGGGATAAGGCCGCGAGATACTGTAAAAATGATTGATCAAAAAAACTTTATCAAACAATCCATTGATCGAGATTGTTTACTTCTGGCACAAACACCGCAAGCATTTTCATATGCGATCATCAAAAAAGCGCATGATTATGCTAAAAATAAAGGCCTGGATGCGACTGATGATGCGATGCTCGTTGAACAAATGGGTGAAAAAGTTTATGTTGAGCAGGGTCATACATTAAATATTAAAATAACCACACCTGAAGATTTAATATTTTCAGAAACCATACTATCCTTTTGGCCACATGATACGCAATGAAACGTTTTTGTTTATCTCATAATTCAATTATTGATAATTTGGCAACCATAGAAGGTGAAGATGTTCATCATATTAAAAATGTATTGCGTTTGAAAAAAGAGGACATACTTAAACTCGTTTTACCTGATGGACAATCATATCAGGCGCGCATCGACAAAATAACAAACAAACAAATACTTGCAGAAATAGTTAAACCTGATCAAACAATCATTCAACCAACAACGCATGTGACCATCGCACAATCCCTCCTAAAGGAAAAGAAACTGGACAAACTCATTCGTCAGGCAACAGAATTAGGCATAAGTCGTTGGATAACTTTCGTATCAGAAAGGAGCGCATCAAGACCAGATGCCAGCCGAATGAAACAGAAAGTACGACGCTGGCACAAAATAGCACAATCAGCAGCCCAGCAATGCAATGGACTTATTCCTGATATTCATGATCAACTAGTTGATATAAATGAAATTATTTCATTATGCACTGAAAATCAACCAGGATATTTTTTTTGGGAAAAATCGGATAACAACCTATCTCCTCTTCAGATGAATCCACTTCCAAAATCAATTATTCTGGTATTTGGACCTGAAGGTGGTTTTTCAGATAATGAGGCAGGATGTGCAAGAAAGGCAGGTTTTATCATATCATCTTTAGGCCCACGAATTTTAAGGGCTGAAACTGCTACAATTACAGGCTTAGCTTTAATACAGTATTTTTTTAATAACTTCAGAATCCAATAAACCTTGAGAGGTTTCTGATAGTTTTCCAATCCGGTTTAAAAAGGGCGCATTCCCATAAATTTGCAACTAAATGGAATTGCACCCCTTTTCAACAAATATGAAGGATGCCCAAAAAGTAGATGTCACGGAACACTAAAGTGATGGCATACATAAAAAGTTTTTTCAGTTTGAGAATTGGCCAGCTTTTGATGTCACGGAACTGACCCCGATCGATCCGAAAGGGCCGTCGAGGAGGTTTGAGGATTGCGCCTGTTTCAGGAAAACTTGCTGAGATCAATCCTATTTCTATCGAGGAGGTTTGAGGATTGCGCCTGTTTCAGGAAAACTTGCTGAGATCAATCCTATTTCTATTTATCAAGTCAGACGTACCGATCAAGGCTTAGCCAATCAAGAGGTTGTTCAGCGATTTGTTTCAATGCACTTGTTTTACTCTACAACACTCCCACACCCAATCCCAATAAAATCCTGCCCCAAAACATCACCACTCAAGTCTGTATAGCGCCGCACATTCTCAATTTCAATTAATGTCCAGGTTTCACAATTGGTGATGATTTCAGGAATAAATCGCCAGAAAACACATGAATCATTGAAACAATTATTATTGCCTACAACATATTGCGCTACTTTTGCGGCATCATAAACTGTAACAGATCCATTCATGCTTGCATCTGCTGCAATTTTTTCGTAACAGCTCAGGCTTTCCAATCCTACACTCGCTTTGAGTATGTGTATGGCATCTGATAAATCAAGACTGATATCATCTGTTTTTGACGCAGTTAAGGTATAATCTCCAGGTCTTACTGTAGAAAAGGTATAGTCTCCAGATATATCGGTGAAGGTCGTGTATGTATGCGTACCTGATAATGTCATGGTTACGCCGGCAATATGGGTTCCAGAAATATCGGTATAATTTGAAATGTGCCCGGCAATGGTATAATAAACTTCATTGACTGATACAGTAAAACTGGTTGTGGTTATATCTGTGCCATCACTGACAACAATGGTTAATTCTGTACTTCCTGCTTGTGCTGTATCTGGTGTTATTGTGATCGTATACAGATTACCTGAATTCGTTATGGTTATGTTACTATCGGGAATCAAACTTTGATCAGCAGATATGCCTGTCAGGGTTAAGCTTCCCTCAATATCCGATGCAGTCATTGTTACACTGATCGATGTTCCTTCATTCATACTTTGAGAATCAATGGTACCTATGAT
>Ga0272440_1001116_pt1 | contig 22339 bp, 9 predicted proteins | sample SSMMMBAug17_FD_192440 | JGI IMG/M metagenome (GOLD analysis project Ga0272440, IMG submission 192440) | Marine sediment archaeal communities from Little Sippewissett salt marsh, Falmouth, MA, United States - SSM-MMB-Aug17 | ecosystem: Environmental > Aquatic > Marine > Wetlands > Sediment ...
TTTCTTTAATGGCATTATTGTCAAGATTTGGTTTAATAACAGGGTGATATTGATCTATACCGATCTTCTTATGAGAAATAATTTTTCCGCATGCTCTGCAATAAATCGCCCATAGCTGATTAATGTACCCACATTCAGTGCATTTAATAATCATCCCATGGCATTGATCACAAACAATAATTGATTGTGACAATTCATTATTAAACGTATGTGTGCAGTTTATATATGGACAGTTCATAATATCTCACTCATCTAATAATACTTTTACTTCCTCTTTCAGTTGCTCCCGATTTCCTTCGAAATCCCATATATGATTAAAAACTTTAAGATTTTCTCTTTTAACTTTTAAATTGGACAAGTTTGTTTGAATAAAATGAATCAGAAATTCATTATTAAGTGTCTCTCCAAAGCCTTCATCATGGTTATGTTCTTGAAAAAAATCATTTCGGAGCTTTTCGATATCTAAAAGTAATGAATCCGAGCAAATAATGGGAAATAATTTATTGGGCTTTCTTGGTGAAATATGACAGATATTTTGAGTTCCTTTATCAATGGCAAGATTTCCAACAATTCGATTTTTTAAATTATTTATTTCAGGACTTATATTAATGGCTCCTAAAATTCGTCCAATCATAAGAATGTCATTGATACAAGAAATTTGTTTGAATGAATCTGGTCTTTCTTGTGTCAGCTTTTCCATAAACCTTTTCTGACTGATTTTGTCAATGGCTTCATAAGCCTTTATAATATCATTTACTTGTGTATAATACATTTCCTGAGGCGTTGGACAATATAATCGAATCGTAAACCTGTCATAAAAAGCAGCCAGTTCTCTTGATTTCTTTCCAGTTGCACCGCTGCTAATGCTATTATCTCCCAGTGGTGTTATATTTGATGCCCCAATAAAAATTTTCAAATCCGCATCTTTGAACATGCCCTTATCAAAATAACGCCTTTCATTTATGAGTGTAAGCAAGGTATTTAAGATACTGCTCGACGCATTAAAAATTTCATCTAAGAAAATTCCCCGAACATTTTTTCCAGTGGCCATATTTGCGTTAATTCTTGTAACTGTTCCTTTTTGCAACTCAGTAAAATTTAATGGTCCAAAAAGCTCTTCAGGTATCGTAAAAGGAGAAAGTAAATATTCAAAATACTTGTCTTCATTAACAATTACATTAGGATTTGTAACTGGCTTGCGTAGCCCAATACCTTCAAAAAAAGAAACCGCCATTTCGGTTTTAGCCACCCCAGGCTTTCCAATTAAAAGAATAGGTTCCTGAGCAATTGCACTGGCTAAAAGATATTTTATCTGCTCATCGTAGCCAATAAAATGTTTTGAAAGAGTAACCTGAAGTTTTAACAGTCGAAAAAGGCTCCACTGATATATTTTCATTGTTATAGGTTTATTTTGGCCGTCAATATTTATCGTACCAGATACATCTTTATCACGTAAATCATCAATAGACGTTTCGTAGATTGTTTTTGTATATTGTTGTTTTTCAAATATTGATAAATCAAATATTGCATCAAGTGATAAGGGTTGACCTCCTTCTGATATAAATGGCATAATATATTCCTTTTCTTTTTTTTTATATTAAAAAAGTATATGAATGCGATCCTTAGTAATATAGAGATGACTTATTTCTTTTATATGTTCTCCTAAAAGTGAATTGAGTTGTTTTTTTTCCAATTGATTTTTAATCGTTTTTTCGACCTCATTAAATGAAAGAGTTTTCTTTTTGTGATGCTTGATGGCTTTAAATATATGATATCCTCGAGTTGACTCCAAAATTCCACTGATTTGCCCATCTTTGAGATTAAAAATTTTTTTTTCAATTTTTAAAGGCAGTTCTCCTTTTTGAACCATACCTAACACACCATTATTTTGATTGTTTCCATCTTGAGAGTATTTTCGTGCTAAATAACTAAACCTTCTTCCTGCTTTTAAAGATTTCATGATTCTTTTCATCTTTGAATATATTTTTTTTTGCTCTTCATATGTTGACGTAGAGGGCGTTCTTAAAAAGATTTGAGCAACTTCAACCTGTTCGGGTTCCCTAAAAAAATCAATGTTATTACTATAGTACTCAATGACTTCCTTTTTACTGATATAAACTTGTTCTCTTTGAAATTTTAAAGTATACTTCTTTTTTGAAAGTTCTAACTTCAGAAACAACTTGAATTGATCTATTGTACCATACTTTTCCTTTAGCCACTGATTAAAATTAAACGCATACCTTTTTTCGTATTGATAAGAGATGTTATTTATTTCATCATCAGATATAGAAAAATATTTCAATCCTTCAAGGCCTAATATACTATCGCATATGAGTTGATTAAGGATCTGTTTACTCATTAACTTTTTAGTTTTGTTGTCTATTTTAAAATTTCCAGTTATTGAACGAATTTCTTCAGAATCATTTATTTTAGATTCAATCTGTTCTCTTTTAATAGTGGTTATCATTTTTTTTATGTCAGATTGAATGCGGTTAAGTATAGCATAACTATTTGTATGTTGTCCATATTTATTTACTGTATCTTCAAGTTTACTGATATCAATATTAACTGGATAAATAACTGCTATAGTATGATAATCAACAAGTAATTCTTTGATAACTTTTTGAATTTCATTGTTAAGATTAATCTTAACATCTGGAAAACTATTGGTAGACTGAGTTTTGCTGATTTCATTCTTCATCAATTGTTCATTATTTTGTGTTGGTTGATTTGAAGGGGAATAAGAAGGGGGTTGGTCTTGTTTATTATAGATCCAGAAAAGAATAATAATGAACATTATAATAATTAAGCGCCAGAGTATTTTTAATTTTTTCTTAGCATCATCTTTGTCATCAAGTTGATTTGAATCCAATGAATTATTGTACCTATTATTAATATGACTTTTGCTGTTGTTTTCATTTTTATCAAAGCCTGTATTATCAATTTGACCTATTTTTAAATTGTTCGAATACAGATTATTTTCAAGGTTGTTTGTATTTCTATTGTTTGATTTATCAATCGTATCATTAGAGTTTGCTGAGAATTCTTCTATTTTAGTGGAAGTGGATGTTGTAAAGCTCGGAATTGGTATATTTTTCGAAGAGTATTGAAAAGCCTGAGATGGCTTTGGTTTTAAATGAGTGTTTTGAAACCTCTTATTATTTATTGTGTCACTCCAGTTTTTAGACATTTTTTTACCTTTTTTTTTGATTAGTAAGGAGTTTGACACCAAATCAAACCGCTTGACTGTGTTGCAATCCAATAGCCATTATTTTGATTATCTTTTTGTATGTCGATTACTTTACTTAATTTTGTCCCATAAAAAAATTCACTGCTTTTTAAAATATGTTTTTGCTTAAATCCATTATTAACAATAAAACCTTTCTCTTTTGCTGCTTCAAGTAGAAGGTTACTTTCTTTATAATAAACACGTTTGAATTCAGATAACTGCATTGAGCTCTTGTCATATAGCTTTTCAGGAAGATATTGCCAGGTTTCCGACTGCTTGCCATCAGTTAATGAACTGAGATAGATATGGCCATTGTTTAGCCAGAGATTGAATTCACTGTTTTGAGCTGGTGGGGTTTTTAAAAAGATTCTATTTCTCACAAAATCAATGATCATGAAATAATTCTCTGCATAAGCGTAAGCAGATCTTCCGGATTTAATAAACCGGGTTCTCTCTTGATTATCGTTTCCTGATAGATAACAAAGGTTCTCATCAATTACCAGCGCCTTAATGACTTGAGCAATCGCTTCATTTTCTTGAGTCATCGGTTCTGGCATCAAATAATAATGATTTGATTGTAGTTGGTAATCAAGTTTTCCTTTTGATCCTTTTGGAATATTGTTTTTTTGTGCAATGAGTTTAACCAGTTCTTCTAACTTCATCATTTCATCTTTTTTTCTTCCAAATATTTTGGTAATGATGTTTTCAGATTTAATAAATTTTTTGGCTACCAGATAATGACTAATTCCCTCACCAGGTTTTGGTTGGTATTTTATCCATTTATATTTCCCAGTCGTTTGTTTTGTTTCAGTAATTAGATTCTGATGGTAATTAAAATGAAAACTTTTTGTTTGCTTTCCATCAGAGATGATCCACTTTAACCCATTGTTATTTACAATTAGTTGTACAGCATCAACAAATTTATGGATAGTTAAAACAGCTCCAGATGGTAATTTAATAGCAGGCTGGTTGTCCGATAGTTTTCCCCATGAAATATTAGCAAAATCAGTTAATAGGTTAGTATAAGACAGTTCTACTGGTTTTTTATTATTATTTGAGGCAACTTCATGAAACTCAACAATAGATTTATCATCTTCAATTAAAAATGAAAATTGTTTATTATCACAGCGCAATGTCATAGATCCATTCTTATTTTTTTGAATATAAGCTCCAGCACCCTTTAAAGGAAAACATTCCAGTAGCACAAATTTTTGATTTTTATTATCCTTTATTGAAAGAAGTGTTTTATTATAAACAGGATCATATTCGATAAGATAATGAACAGGTCCGCTTCCAATTTGTCTTTCTTGTTTTTTCAGGTGATTTTTTTGTATTTTTTTCCAAAAGGGTATCTGAAAATCTTGAATAAATATTTTTTCATTATCAGATTCAAGAAGACTAAGTAAACTATCATTTTTGTATATTTTAATTTTATTCACATCGTAATATTTAAGGCCATCTTCGGGCAGCATTATTTTTTCCATTGCAATTTTTTCAAATTTTTTTAATGGTTGAAATCTAAACTTAACAAAACCACCTTTACTGGCTGCCCAAATAATATTGTCAACAGGATGTATTGATTGAATATAGTCAAAAGAAAACTTGCCAAAGCCTTTTGCCCATTCAAGTTCTGTAAATAATGGATAGTCTTCAGGACCGATAAAAATAAAATTTTTGTTTTCATCATCATTTTCAGCGTTTATACTTTTATATTCACTATAAGTGATACGCGTATCTTTCCATATGTTATCCCTTAGATTAAATTCCACTGCTGGATTCCAAAAAGGGTATTCATCTTTTTTTTGAAGGATAAAACGATTTGCTTTATCTTTTCTATGTATTTGTTCCTGGTTTCCAGACAAAGATAGAATATACATTTTGTTTTTGTGGAAAATAGCATCAACAAGATTTAAGTTTTGACCCCCTTTCATCATTGAAAAATTATTGACAACCAGTCCAGCATGATTCATATTTTTTGCAAATGTATTGATAACCATTTTATGAGGCGTGATAATCCAATATTTTTTTGTTTCAGGGTTATATGCAGCACCATTAATCAGATCCCAAAAAAAATGGTTGTCATAGAATATATCAGTTTTTTTTGAATTATTTTTTAAATTAAAAGTAGGCACAGAACTTGATTCTTTAACAACTCGTTTGTTCCAAAGATATCTACTGGTGTTAGGAATAAAATCAAAGACATTCCTAGTAAACACAGGTTTCTTCCTGCTTTCGAACTTACCTGATTGAGTATTCAAATACTTCTCATTTCTGTTGATCATCACATTTAATTGATTGTCAACAAATTTTATTTTTGAAATTTTATTTTGACACCTAAAGACAGTATCAAAAAAAGCCTGATTCATATCATTCAGTCTGATCAGGTATGAAGGCGTTCGTGCCCACCATTTAGTCGGCTCTGCTTCAATATCATATATTTGATCAAAATAAAAACGACCCGATTCCCAAAAAGTTGAAAATACATGATGATCAATGACAGGTTGCACATGAGAACGCACTAAATTTTTCTGAAAAATCAGGCCGCCATAGTTGGCTAAATTAACATTTGGATTTTTTTTTACCCAATTATCGTCTGAATCCATTTTATACACATCGGTTGATGCAACAGCAATGATTGGTCCTTTTACCAATCTTTCTAATGAAACAATATCTTTATTTCGTAAATCATAGCGAACACGTCTTCCTGAAGTATGATAGCAGATAATACCTTTATTTAGATCATTAACAACATACAGCCTGTCTTTTTTGGGGATAAAATCTTTAATCATATCCATTGAAAATTTATTATATTTTCTATTCATATGAACGACTTGTCCATCAGATGTTTTAATCAGAAATTTTTTGTGACGACTAAAAAGATTCAATAATGGATCAGAATAGATTGAGGTTATTTCATCAAAGATCTCTTTTGAAGCGTATTTTGTATTCAATTCCCACTGATTTTTACCTGACAATTTGTATACATCTTTGTTTGTATCTAATGCATACAGGTTATGATCAAAATATTTTATTTCCTTGATATTCCTGCCGATAATACAATTTTCCATATCCGCCATGTGATGATTGAAACTAACAATGCCCATACCATGTGAGGCATAAATTCGATCATTATAATTAATTATCCACGTGTAAATATCATTGATAAATTGTCGACTTTTTGTCTGTCTGGATTTCAATCTTTTCCATTTTTCCTGAACTTTTACTTCAAAAAAAATACCTTTTGTTCCTGGTGTTTTTTTCCACCTACAGTTTTTTTCACTTGCAACGATTTCAGGTTTAAAGCAGAGATCCGAATGAACAAGTCTAAATCCATTTTCAAAATCAACCATCTGATCACCTGACATAAGAAAAACTCTATTTTCGCTACAATTTTTAAATGGCATATTTTTCTGATTTTTATTAGAAAACTTGTAATAATGCCCGTCCTCCAAATCTGAGCTGATGGTATTATAGGCCCATATGCCTTCTGGTGTTTTTATATACAATTTTGAATGTGCAGTAGAAATTTGTCTGATTTGATCAAAAATAAATTTTTTATTTCCTTTGAATTGATCCCCATTGACATAAACATAAGCTGACTTACGTTTTTTGATAATCTTAATGGAAGAATTTGAAAATATTACTTTGTCTTTAAAATTGTATTTTTTTAGATGGACTTTTTGATCGACCTTTTCTATTGAAAAGGATCTGTTTGGGGTGTCAATTATCATTTGTTCGTTATCATTATAAATAATAGCATTTTTATGAACAGGTGTTTTGAAAGTGAAATATTCAACAACCTTATTCAAAGTTGAATTTGAGTAAACTGTCAGTGAGTTATCTCGCAAAACGTTCCAGTTTCCAGCCGAATCTATGCTTGCATCAATATAGGGCGTATCAATTTCAAGTCTTTTATTACTATGTGAAACAGGGTGTTTCATACCAGACATGGTTTGAACGTAAAATTTGCATTGATTATTCTTGATGGATGCAATAACTGAATTTACCTTTACCTCACTGGCATTAGAAAGAATATCAATGGGTTTTAAATCCGAATCCATAAAATTTCTTGTGACGATATAATTATTCAGGAAATCTTTTATAGGGTAATATCCTTTTTGTACTGAAATTTTAAAATGTGTTTTGTTAGAGTAGAAAGAAAAAGCATTTAATGAGGAACAGTTAAGTGTTTTTTTCAAAGCTTCACTCATTGATTTTTTGCAAAATAATCGGTACTCAGATGTCAGGTACCAGGCTGATTTTTTATATTCAAAACATAAAATTGCTTTTCTGGTTGTTATAAAAAATTTTAAAATTGAACCATTTGCATGATCACGATAGACATCTATTGATTCAGGTTCTTCAGCTGTAAGTTTGGCAATAAAATTCATTTCTTTTTCACCAACAGGTTCTTTAATAAAGGAATTGGTAAAAAAGTTGAAAGAGTATGATGTTGTTATCCTTGGTATAGCATTAAGACAGATATCTGTTATGCTCAATCCTTTTTCATGAGGATAATTCAGGTCATATATAAATACATCACCATTATCAGCCATTATCCACAGATACCTCTGTTTTTCTATGCGCGCTTTTTTTATGGTAGAAGGTAATGGATTAAGTAGATTAAATGTATCTCCATCTAAATAGTATAATGGCACATCTGTATGATCATAATTTTTTCTGCGACCAACAAGAAATAATTGATCATTTGGGCCTTTCCAAAAAGATGCCAGTTGAATCGGTAAGGGAAGAGTAAAATTTTTCCAGTTTCCTGATGTATATTGTCCAATTTCTATATTTGGACTAAATACCCAAAGGCTATTATTATAGTCAAATATATGAGAAACCGTGTTCAGATTTCCAGTAAAACCTGAATATGAATTTGGAATTGTTTTCCATTCTTCATTTATATTCTGGTTATCATTTATCCTCAAAAAAACCTTTCTTGTTTTTCTCTGCTCCATTGTTAAAACCATTTTACTTTGATTAAAATCTATTTTGACATACGTGCCTTTTGGGAGATCAATTGTTGATTTTATTTCAAAATTAGGAAATGAAAGAGTTGATATGTGTGTGTTGGTAATAATCGTTAACTCTTCACCATTAAACCTGACCCATTTGACGTTCTCTTCGGGTAAAGCCGTTTTTTTCCATGAATGAGTTTTTTTGTTATATTCAGAAATATAGTGTGATGTAACAAGGTAAAATTTATTCTCAGTGTCCCATGCGTCAAAAATTTTTGAAAGATCAGGAGCCTGTCCTGACAAATAAGCATCTGTATCTGAAAATTTGACAGGGTCCATTTGAAGAATTTTTCCAGACAGGTAGTTTTGATCGTGAGTATCCCAAAAAGTAAAACCATCAAAATATTCTGTTTGAATATTATCTTTGGCAATGTGAGATGAAATGTTTTTTGAGTTATTTAATTTATCTTTAAGATGAATTAATCGATGATTAGACGTTTTGACGATTACACCGCCAAAGTGAGGCTTAATAGGAAGAAAGGTATCAATTTGTTCATTTTTTTTGAGAAATGGATACGTTGGGTAAGACGTCCACTTTCCGGAATCTGGGTGATAATCATTCTTTCTGGTTTTACCATACAGGCTGATCACTGTGTTGATCCCATGTTCCTGTTCTACAAAGTAGACGTCACTCATCCATAAATCTGATTGATTACCACCCAATAATGATGTTTCACCCAGATAGATTTCTCCATTGCTTGCAAGGGTGTATAATTGATCTTCCATTGGCGCAAAAAGATGGAATTTATGTTTCCCAGAAATGTCTAAGGGCGTTTCCCAATTATTCTTATGAATATTATATATATATAGTTTTCTTTTATTTATTTCTGGAAAATATATTTTAGGGGAATAATCTGTCTTTGATGAATTATTTAGCGGTAACAGACATGCCCAAACAGAATTTCCATTGATATCTATTGGACAGGTTCCTGAAAACCAGTTATTTTCTGATTTATCATCAATTATTTGAGTAATGCTTTTATCAGATGCCTGAATCCACAGCTCCGATTGTTGTGAGCCCAACTTAAAATTAATCACACCTTTTTTATAGATATCCCAAATTGCGCCATTCCATTGATAAATAGTGTTTTTTGTAAGTATAATGATTTTATCATTAAATACTTGAATTTTTTTTACGTGTTTCAGAACGCCTTTAGACGTTTTATTGATCAACTTATATTCTCTTTGATTTAGGCAATATTGAAACACACCATTAGATTGGGTTGTTATCCAAAATACATTGTCCAATAGAAGCACATCAGTAATAACTGCTTTTTCTATTTCAGGTATTGAACTATTTCCTATAATTATATGGCGGTCTTCTCCTGATAGTGACATCCGTCCGATTTGACCTTTTTGTTCTTTTGGTCCATTAACTAAATAAATAAACCCATCTTTCATTAAAGAAACTTTTTTTATTGAATGCCCCTTAAGAAGGTGATTAACGTGATCATTATGAATAACAAAAACGCCGTCTGTAGAAGCTAAGATGATAACATTGTTATCAGAATCATATCCATTTAACTTCGGAAGCTTTCCTTTCTGTAATGATACCCACCTTCTCTGAATTGTATGATAATAAACAATCCCAAAATTTTCACCTACAACTACTATTTTATTGTGTCTGTCAAAGGTATATTGTATATTTTTTTGCGAAAGATTTGAAATCTTTTCTCCTCCTAGAAGTTTTTCACTCCATTTTTTGCTTAGATTGTCTGAAGGAAGATTATCTTGAAAAATATAGCATCCTTTATCAATAGTAAGAGCAAAAGCGTTGTTGGTATCAAAAACCTTTAGATTTTTTAACTGCGATGATTTAAGCTGATAGGCATCGCCTTTAAGGGTAAAATATAGCTCTTTATTTTCATTGAATGTTAATTGATATATCGTCACACCGGTATTTGTTAGAAACCATAACGTATGTTTATGATAAATGATTTTAATAATTTTCTGGTTATTCACATCAGAAAAATTTTGCCATTTATGAGTTATACTATTATACAGTCCAGCGCCTTTAGAAGACGTTCCAACAATAATATATTTATCATAAATCATTAATGTTGCGGTTATATCCTTTTGTGAAATATATTTCCAATAACTGTCAGAAAAAAGACTCTGAAAATCAATGTCATCTCCATTAATTCTGCCCATTGAGATACTTCCATCAAATCCAAGGCTCCAAAGTCTTTGTTCATAAGAGGCCGATTGACAATTAATTTCACGAATTTCATTTTGTACAGCCCCTAACGTAGATGGTTCATCATATGTTTTCCAAAGTGCATTATCTTTGTCAAGAACTTGAAGGCCATGTCCCCTTGTTGAAAGATATATTTTTTCTTTGCTTTGCTCCATATCAGTTATAACCGGTTTTTTCAGAATATTTCTAATATCCGGATAATCGCGTTCTTTTTCAAAAGGCTCTGAAAATTTTTCATAGTAATGATCGCCCAGGCGTTTTTCGACGATATAATCATACTTCGGAATGTTAAGAACAAAAAAAATAATAAAGGCTGAAATAATGATTGAAACAGGAAGGAAAAATTTATATCCAACAATGAATAAACCGAGTCTTGAAGGAAGTTCTTTTAAATAGCGTGTAGACGCATTTAATTCATTGTCGTTTTCTAAATCATCTGATTGTTTGATTTTTTTTTCCAGATTTTTTTGGTACTGCTTCAAACTCACCATAATATTTTCCTCAGTTCAGGTAAAAGGCTGAAATTTGATTTAGAAAAACAATCTAATGCATTTCTATAACTCATCCTTGAAAACTCGGAATCATCCGCCATCTCCATTGTATATTGAAAGTAAGCAAAACCTAAGCGCAAATAATCAATCCGCTTAAGAAACATATGGTGATTATTCCAATAGTCTGGATTTCTGTAAAATTTAATCAATAAATGATTATAAGTAACAGGCATAAAACGACCCCATTTTCTCAGAAGGCCTGCTCTGATATCTCTCAGCAACAGGTATTCATCAAGTTTTGGCGTTTGATAAGCACTTTGATATTCCTGGTATGTTCGACGTCTTGATGAAAAAATACGATGCCTGAATTTCTGACGAGTTCTGAATATTCCTTTCTTTTCAAGGGCAGCTCTATCATCAAATGTTAAATGAAAAAGGTCACGTTGCAAATCTTCAAAAGAAACAGAAAAGGTTGATGCCATTTCTTTTTTCGCTTCATTAAGAAGAGTATCAAGCAAAGAAATGTTATAACGAACATAGTTATTTCGAAACGCAGGAAGAAGTTTATCGACTGCATTTGTTCGGTTATGAAAATCAGCCGTGTTAATTTCAGATTTAAAATCAATATAAGGAGATAATAAATTTGAATATTTCAAAATGGCTGGATCAACACTCTTTTTTGTCTTTAAGATATCTTTAAGTTGTCTGACAGTTTTAAAAAAACAAGCCTGGACATCTGACTTTTTTTCTTCAATCCAATTGACATCATATTGTGGTAACTGAATATACTGTTTAAAATCGATAAAAATATTTAAAAAATCAATCGCATTATCCGCTTGTTCGATAGCTATCCATGCTTTCCCTGGTATTTTGATATCCATATAATAGTTGCATGCGAGAATTTTCAGCTTAATGTATTGGTCTAATTCGTCGTTAATAGTATTCACAGTCTATTCTCCATCAATAAATATACCGCGCACGGATTGCGATGTTAAAGCCGGGTTAATACTAATAGAACTTAACATTTCCCATTCTTTTTCATCGTTTCTTTTCAGCAAATCTCTCATTAACATATCAAAATGTTCTACGTAATATTTTTTTCCGAAAAAAACATCAAAAAGCCAGGAAAATGAGACAATATATACAATTTGATTAAAAAAATTTCGAATTTTTTTCTGTGATTCTTTTTTTTTAATCACTTGTTTTACTACAGGGCTTAAAAATAGTGTATAAAGGTTTGTAGAAAGCTTAATCATCATAAATCCATAAATAGATGATTTAAAAATATAGTGTACAGGATCCGGTTTATCATACAATTTATCTATTAAGATCGTTCTTGTCTCTTTTATATATTCCATGTTCAAATTTTTAATTTTATAGATAACATTGGAAATAATTGCGATCGATACTAACGATAAGTAATGGCTGATAACAAAAAAGGCCACAATAAAAAAAAACCAATTGTGATTCCATAGATAGTATTGCAATTGCCAGCTAAAAACTAAAAATAATGTATAAAAAAGAGTATATGACACCATTAAAATTATTGTTTTCAGAGTCCACTTCCCTGTGTCTGGTAGATGCCAGGTTCTAAGAAGAAATAATGAAAGAAGCATAATTCCCATAAGTATCCACCACCAGTTATGATGAAAACTTGTAAACGCGTATGCTGACAGAATCCAATTATCCCAAATGCCGATAAACCAATTTAGCCCTAACTGTGCAAACAGAAGAATAATTATTCCAATAATAATTGCAATAATCGTCAGAGATAAATACAAAACAATGACCCAAATCAAATGGTTCAAAAATACCAATTGTTTGATATTTAGATTTTCAATTCTTTGTTGTATCTGGCCAAAAAATTTTGACCATTTTTTGAATAATTTTTTCGAAACATTTTTATAGAAGTCCAATATATCTTTTGTTACAAACGTATATAATATTAAGAAAAATTTTTTCATGTTTTGCCACCAGGAGCTATAAAATTATACTTTCATAAAATTTTTGACAGTTTTGTTATCTGTGAATATATAATGGAAGTGCATTTTTCCATGATATGAATACCCGTTTTTTCTTTATCTTGTTTTGAATTAAAATCAGACATAACACCTATATTTTTTAATTCATAATGAATGACCAATGAATCTTTTGCTTGACGTATTCTGTTGATTATCCGAATAAACGCACTATATATCAGTGAGAACCTCTTTTGTAATAATTCAAAGTCACTGACGAAAATATTGTTTATTGTATTCTGAATGCTTGTTTCTGAATTTGGTTGATTTGCTGCGATCATTTTAGTTAACTCTTTTGCATTTGTTTTTGTTTGCAAATAAGATGTTTTTTGTTTTTTTTTCTTTGACTGATGGCATTCATGAATACCAACATCAGGATTTTCTAATTTGTTTTTAATATCTTTATGAATCATTTCTATACAATCATTCAGATCTTTTTGCTGTTGTTTTAGCAAATTTATTTCGTTTTCTATAAAGTTCTCTGATATATTGCTGACAGACATTTTTTTCCTATCATACTTTCTTATTTTTAATTTTACACAAATAAAGTTTACCTGATATTTTTAATGATTTGTTTCATTTTTTCTTTTAATTTATTTAGATAATTAATAATAAAATTTTGTTGCAATAACCTGTATCGATGGTCTTTCCTATATTGATGAATATCTTCTAATAATTTTTCGATTTGTGTGAAAAAATTATTAACGTTTGTTTCTATATCTTTTATATCAAATGGATATAAATTTTTTTCACTCTTTTGCTTTTCCCATATTGATTGTATTTCTTCTATGTTTTTTGTCGAATGATCTACCCATGTGGTAATGTTTTTATCCATATCATCAATATTATCAATTGACGATTTATTTAAAAATTGAAGGTGAGCAGAATTAATCACAGCACTTTCAATATGGTTTTGAAATAAGATTAAATAGTTGTCCAGACCTTTAAATGATTCATGTAAGTTCCATCTGATATCCATTTCTTTTCTAATGTCACTTAATGCCCATTGATTATTTTTAAGATCTTCTTCAATTTTCTTCCACTCGTGTTCAAGGGTTTGAAGATTTTTTTCCATTGAATCCCATTCATTTTTTAACTGATTGGCCAGTGTTTTTGTCTTGATGATATGATCTTTCAATTCATATAGATCCTTCTTAATTTTATCTTCAGTTGCATTATTTTCGTTAATGAGATGATGAATGCCCTCTTTTCTTTCTTCCATTACCGTACAAATTTCATCCATATAATTTTTTGCCGATTGTTTCGCTTTTTTAAATATGGTTTCATAATCTTTTTTTAGATTTTTAATAAACTCTTTGTAATCATTAATAATTATTTCATCTGTTTTTATTCTGTTAAACGATTCATTTAAATTGTTATGCAATTTATCCAGTTCCTGATCTTTCTTTTTAATAAATTTTTCTGTTTTTTCTATACGCTCTTTGATTCGTTTTCGGTCTTCCTGAAAGGCTTTTTCAAGGAGGTCATTCAGTTTTTTAGCTGCTTTGTCGTAGCTACCTGATACCGAATTAACGATCGTTGATTCAACTGTTTTTTTGTTAATGTTTTTTTCCTCATCATTCATTGAAAAATGGATACCTAAATTGTTTATTTTTATATTTAACTCAGAAAATTCCTGTTCATGGATGAGAATGCCATTAATTTGTTGATTGTCAGAATGATGCACAAACATTCCAGGTGGATGAAAAATAAAAAATAAATATTGGGTTGGATCTTGTTTTATTTTCTTAATTTGTTGTTGAATAAGATGGTCTGGTAAAATTCTGATTCCTGTTCCATCAGGTTTTTTTTGAATTTCCCATATCGTTGTATCAATAAAGGCATCTACTATTGAATTCTTGTCATTTTGATCAACTTCCAGATAAGGAAAGAGGTCTAAACCCAGAGGAGTAAATACGCGAAGATTCGCTTTGGTCATCCATAATGGATTACTTTGAAATATCATCCCATCTCTTGGGTGCAAATTTGTCGGAATATCATGAGGAATCCCTTTGTCATGATCAATGAGTTTTTTATCAGTCATAAGGACCCCTTTTCCCAGGGTTCCAATGTTTCCAAAGTATAGTTTGAATTGTCGAAGGCGATAAAGAGGAAGATGCTTTAAAAATAGAGAAGGAAATGAAGGGTCTTTTCGATCCATGCTATAGGGATAGAAATAGACATTATATATGTTTTGGTTTTCATAAATTGATTCGATATTTTCAATCCATTCAATTCTTTCCCGAATATATTTTTCCTGTTTTTTTAAATATTCTAACTCACGGCTTGCCTTACTTCGAAAAGAATCTCTTTTTAAAGACAGTTTATACTCCAGTTCAGAACTCTCAAATTTCTCTAATCTTCCCATTCCTGTCATTGATCCATAAGCATACTTAAGTTTCATAAATTTTATGAGCGTAATAAAATCTGTAAGGCCTAATTTGAATGTACTTCTTTTTCCATCTTTAAATATAAACAAGGATTCATTTTCGTTTGTGAGTAAAACCCTGTGAAAATATGCTTCACTAAAATCGAATCTTACTCCCCATTCAATCCATATTCCAAAATTTGAAGATATTGCAGGATAAAAAATTTTAATATTTGTATCTTCACAAAATTTTGAAATTGGTACAAAAGATTTCATGTCTGAAACCCATACAAGATATATAAAAGAATCAGTTGATCCACTATTTTGCATGCCATTCATAACAGGTGCAGTTGTTTTTTGGGCACGAATATTTTTGACAGACACTTTAAATAGCGTATCTAATAGTTTGTTGAATATCCTTTTTCCATAACAATAAAACATTACATTTGAATAGCTTCGATAGGTATCTTTCTGAGATGGCACCAATTTTTCAATGAGATTTTTCATTTTTTTCGGATCATCCATATAAAATGATGATTGATCATCAGACCGATAAAGTTCTTCTTTATCAAATCGATCCATTAGAAATTCAATATGATTATCTTTAACATCAGGCAAAATATCGTCAATGCAAACCATGTATTTGCGACCTGTTATATCCTGATAATAAGAACATTCATGAATAACATGAATGTCAAATCCTGAGGTCATTAAAAAATTTAAAAGAATTTCCGGTGTGTTAAAGATTATACCAGGCATAATTGGTATCCTTTCATTCTTTGGAACCAAATCTAAACTTAATCGCATCTTCTGTTATCAAATTTAGAAAATATTCTCTGGCTTTATTCATAAACATATGCAGTTCATTGTTAAATATGATTGGTCTGAACAGATCTTGATCCTTTGATGCCAATAAAAAATGATGATTATTGCTTTCAAGAATAAAGCTCCTTTTATCATTTAATATATTATGTAATTTCTTATTCAATAGCTGTGCTAAGCCTGAAGAAGGAAAAAATACGTCTGGGTGTTTCATGTTCAAAGGGTTCATTTTATCATTGTTTAGAAAAGTTCCTTTTCGCACAAAAAAAACATTATATATTTTTTTAGTTCTTGAAGACCTTGAAACTTTTTTCATTATTTTATTGAGGTAATTTCTATAAAAATTTTCATTAAAAATAATATGTTCTGGATTTTCATTTTCAAAAAAAATTGTTTTTTGCAATTTTTTTTCTCTTACCATAAAAGGCTCTGTCACTTGATTTGTTTCACCAAGCATGCTGACACTAATTGATTTTGTCGAAAGTACCGGGTCTGGTTTTTGATGATGGTATGAAAAAAAAAACAATTGTATATCCATATTCGGTATTCTGCTCAAGTATCTGGTTATATCATGACCAATCAAAAGGGCGATGAGTTTATGAATATTAATATGAGAAAAGTTTAAACCACCATTTTTTTGTGTGTTTATTTTTTCGCATAATGATACCAGATCTTCGATAATAAAGAAGTGTAAAACAATTTCATCCATGTCAAAAATAGGATCAGGATTACCAAGAAATACAGGTTCTTGTTCAAGAATTTTCATAAAAAGACGTTTCATTCCCATAAGAATATAAGCTGGGTTAATAATTCCACTTTTAGTCTGGGATGAATACTCTGAGTTAAAAGGGCTATGTTCTTTTGTTAAGCGAGAAATGGTATCTAAAAATGCAATTTTTTTACGAAGTTTTTCACTTGATTCAAACTGGTCATAATTTTTTAAATAAAGATCAATAAGTTTATAATCAAAGCATTGAGGTAAAGATTTCGCAAAGCAGTTTAAATTTTCAGCCAGTTGATCAGTTTCTGTTTGAAAATTTTCGACTGTTTTTATGTGTGATTGGATGTGAGAGTAATGATCATGATACTTAGTGGCTGTTGACTCGACCAGTGATTCTATCTGATTCTTATTAAGATTATTAATAAATAAATTGTCTGTTGAATAATGAATATTATACCATCTTTTTATGTCCTCAAATGAAAGTTCATATTCGTGGTTATAGACAATGTTATCCCAATATTGATTAAGCTTATAGTATATCTCTTCATAAACTAACCCCATTAGATGACCTTCTTCCTATACCTATTGGTTTTCATATTGTTTTAACAGACTGATATAACCACATGCCTTTTTATAAAGCATGTTTAAGTGATCAGTATTTATATTATCAACATTGTGTTTGTCAACTATTTCTTCTAAAGGCTTAAAAAGAAATAAAAGTGATTTTGTTAAAGAATTTTCTTCATTTGTTGTTGACCATTGGATAAGCCTGTCAAATATACATTCTATTTCTTCATAATCAATGGAATCGATTTGGCAATCGGAAAGCTGACCTTTTTCAGGAGAGCAGATGGTATCATTATCTGAAAGAAGAAGTGTTGGTAAATGCTGTTGATGAATTTTCAATAGCCAATCACGTAATAAGAGCTCAAAAAAATGAACACTAAATTTTCTGAAATTATTTATTCTAATTAGATTATTATCTTCATCTGATTCAGTAATCAGATGATACATTTCTTCATTTATTGAGCTAATCAAGTGCCCCATTAAGTATATTCGATCGGAAAAAATAGTTATCTTGTCAACCACTGATTCATCTGGATTTTCTTTGTTACTCAAATGATGATATTGAGACATTATACTTGAATATGAATGATTTGCTAACCAAAACAAAATATCGTCATCAATTTGTTTTTCAAAAAGCCATCCGATCTGATCCTTTGATTGAAAGTCAAATAGTTTTTGATCTGAAAAAACGTCAATCATCAAAAAAATTGATAACGGATTGTATTTAAAGCAAGTTATGATAATTTCCATCACTCGGGAGTTCTTCTCAAATCTATCAAATGGTGGTTTGTTAATCGTTTTGGCCAGGAATTCTGAAAAATTATCTACGTCCTCCTTTGTGATTTCTATTAATATATTCTTAACTGAACAGTGAAAAAAAAATAAATCAGCAAAAGTTATATCTGAAGTATTTAAATCATGAAAATATTTGTTTATAATGTCTGATATTTCTTTTGACACTTTAGAATGAAAAATGGAACCATTACAAACCGAATCAATAATATCTGTAAGAATCATAAGATTGAGTATTGTATATTCAGAAAAATTGTAAAGAGAGTAATAAAATAAGTCACTATTTTTTTTATAAAGTGGCATAAGAAAAAAAGATGAAGCTGATTTACATTGAAATGTTGTAACTCTTTTCAGTATAGAAAAAAAAACATTCCCTTTTTTATCAGTAAAACTTATCTTCTTTAAATGCATTTGCTCATCACCATGGTATTCATTTCGTATGTCGTCAGGAAATGATTGAATGACCTTTTTCATATTATAAATGAACGGAAAAGAATAATCAAAATAAAGGGTTAAAATTCCCCAACGTCCTATTTTTATATATTGTTTATTATTAAAAAAAATTTGGTGAAATCTATATGAATACCATTTGTTTTTGATATATGCCCTATTTGTCATTAATTGTGAAAACCAACCTGTTTCGGTTTTTATCCATGGAAATGTTTTGTCAGAAGGTAATCCATAATAAATAAAAGAGATTGTTTCTAAAAGTTTATAACGAATTTGTAAAAAGTCTTTTTCATGATTTTTATGTTTTATTAAGAAGAGGACTAGCGTTTTGAAAAAATAATATATTTTAAAAATGAATATTATTATCGAACTTAAAAAGATTGATATTTTTTTATTAATAAGTCGGTTATGCATTTATTACTACTTTTTGTTTTAATTCGAATATTAATTACAGAAAAAAAAATGCCATTATAATTACCAAATATTCAAGCATAAAGCAACCTTTATAAAACTAATTTTTTCAGTTTAATACAGCATTTCCTTAATTCGTCCCTTCTCGTCAAATACATACTCTATTTGCACAATACCATTACGTAGATAGGAAGTACGTTGATTGTTTCGTTTGATCTTCCAGTATTCTTCACTGTTTCGTTGAACGCTTTGTAACGCTCCTTTAGAGTCATATTTAAATGAATCGCCCAGCTCATTGATTTTGCGCTGTGCGAGTTGACCATTTTTATAATGGTATTCTTCCATAAATTCGTCACGGCGAATATTAATTTTTTTCAGAATCCCTTCTGATGTATAAAAAAAGCTTGAATGGCTATCGTTAGAAGCCACTCTGCGGAGCTGTCCATCTTTGTTATATGACAAAGATGTCTGATTATCTCCTGAAATTTGCTTGACTAAACGACCATCTTTGTAAAATTTTTTTTCTACAAGCAATCCCTGTGTCGTTTGGCGTTTCAGATCACCATCAGATTCGTATTCATTTTTTATAACCAGTTGCCCCCCTTGCGGGCTTTTATCTGTCACAAGCAATTCGATTGGTTTTTTATGTTCATTAAAAATACTCTGTATTGTGGATTCATGAGTTTCAAGGGTTTCAAGCAAACCTTTGTCGTTACTCCCATAGCTTTTAGTGATCTGCACTTTGCCATTTTTATGGATTTGTTGTACTCTACCAAATTCATCAAATATGATTGATTGTGTATTATTTATTGAATCGGTGTACCTCACCTTCCTGCTGTCAGGAGAGTAGTTGATTTTACTATGACTGCCACTCTGGTTAGTGTATTTTATATTTTTAGGGGAACGATCTTCATAATACTCTATCTCCATCTTGTCTCCTGAGTCATTGTAGGTTTTTAATAGTTTACCACCGATATCATAAACACGGTAAAGGTGTTGATCTCCGATATTTTCCTTAATCACTGTATTGCCATTCACAATCTTCATGTTGTTTTGTGATGTTTTCATCTTAGCATTCTTTTGAGCAATGAGTCGACCCAAATCATCATATTTAAAGGCCATGGTCTGCTTGCCATTAACACCAAAATTGGTAATAAGGTGTCGTTTATCATAATGATATTCTATTCTTTGATTCCCTTTAGTTATATTGCGCAAGTCGCTATTTCGATCATATTTGTAACTAATTGTATTTTTAGGGGTTTTGCATGAGATTATTCGTCCATTAGAATCATACAAAAATTCTGCACTTGTAACGCGCTTTTTATCTTGAAATAATACAATTTTTTTCAGTTTGCCAGAAGGATTATAAGCGTAAGCCAGATAGGTTGAGCGAGTTTTTTCACGGCGAATAATTTTTCCCTGAGCGTTAAAAATATCAGCATTTCCATTTTTATATTCAACGCGGAATTCTTTTCGTTTGGCATCTGGATATAATGCCCGTATTTCTGTCTGTCGATTTGGGAGAAAGGCAATTTTTCCATACTGCTGATCAACTTTATAATTACTAAACCGCATATCCTTCATTCCAAATGGCGTACGAAGATGAAAATCACGCACAACAAACTGCTGATTTTTTACACTTACCGTTTGTGTTGTTCCTCGATATAGTTGGCAAAAGCTAAGCTTTGGCAGATCAAAAAACCATGAATGTCCAAAATCGCCCAAGTCATTGTGAAAAGAACAATAAATACGGCTAAAAAGAGTTGCGTCCTGATGTCTGATAATTTTAGCTCCAGCGGCTCGTGTCTGCGAGGTTGGCAACGCTACAATTCTTTTCTTTTGTTTATTTTTATCAACAAAAATTTCAGACGTAACACCATGAACCGACGCTACTTTCTTAATGAGTTGTTTCGTATCTTGAGATGTTACTTTTTTATCATTTACATAATTATTTTTAACAGTTAATTCTACGCCACCAAATATAGTATATTTACTATTATATTTATGTTTAATGACATTCAATGATGGAGTAGTTTCCGGCGTTTTATTAAATTTATCATATTTTTCCAACCATTTAAGATCAATATAGCCCCTCTTCTCTATGAGCCATTTGGCCAAACCAACAAGATTTGTCAAATCCTTTAGTTCCCTGTACACCGGATATTCTTTAGCGTATTCATCATAGTATTTAGTGAAGTGCGCAGCAAAATATTCAGCGTTTTCATCCTTTTCATTTTTTGCTGAAACTAATTTCCCTTTTTTCCATTTCATGGTTTCTGTCTTGACCCGGATGCGAGTATCAGGAAATGAGATAGATTTACCATCTTCAGAGACTTTAACGATTACCTGTTCCGGCACCAGCCAGAAACGAGACCATAGGTCTGTATTGCCTCCTCTTCCTTTCATACTAGCTAAATCAAGGAGGTTGTAATAACCTTTCACATTCACCTCCGCTTTTTTGTGAGTGATATTATCTTTACCAAGGCTCAGGGCTTTCATCTGTCGATCAGCTTCAAACAAGACCATGCCAAAATGAGTATTCTCCATGCCACCAAAAAAACGCACGATCATTTGCTCAGCATATGGATTTTTGGGATCAGGGTCAATTGTCATTCCGGGATCGGTATTGTAGTCGCCAAAGACATTGCGGAATGCGGCAGCCATATCGTCCAGGCGAACCGATGACATTGAAACAGTTTTTGAGTCTTTGCCAATAAGCAGTAACCTGTTTGTTTCAGGATCGAAGGTTACGCCTTCAATAGTGCCTAAATCTCCAATGACCTCTGCAGCTTTGTCAAGATAAACACCGCCTACATTAGGTGTGGCTAAGCTGTTCAATATAGGTCGCATGTTTATGGGGAGGAGAGCGTAAATACCATCTTTGTGGATTACTCCTATGTCATTCAAAATTGATGTCATATTTGTTGCAAAATTAAGTCCAGGGGGAAATTCCGCACTAACTGGGTTAGCAAGACTCAAAGCATATTCAGGAATAGCTTGTTGGATAGTTATTTGTCCTGTTCGTAATTCCGCTGTAGTAACATGTATAGATAAAACCGAACCAGCAGTTGACAAAGTGGTTCCAGTAGCTATTAGAATAGGTACTGCTGGTAATCCAACAATAGATGGTGCCGTTACTAATGCAGCAATAGATGTCATGGAACCGGAAACACTTAATACTTTTGATAAAATATCAACATTTTGTTTTACCTTGGGATTTTTTACTAATACTTGATTAAATTGATAACT
>Ga0272440_1001117_pt1 | contig 22330 bp, 15 predicted proteins | sample SSMMMBAug17_FD_192440 | JGI IMG/M metagenome (GOLD analysis project Ga0272440, IMG submission 192440) | Marine sediment archaeal communities from Little Sippewissett salt marsh, Falmouth, MA, United States - SSM-MMB-Aug17 | ecosystem: Environmental > Aquatic > Marine > Wetlands > Sediment ...
TTATATAAAGGGCGGGATAAAAGATTGTATATGTATCTATAATTTAGTATATTATTGGCAACATAATTTTTTTGGCAACATAAGGGCTAAGAAAATGCCCCCTTTTTTGAAATGCGCCCATTATGCGGTACAACGCGTATCCAGTGAACTATGATCGAATACTTATTCAGGACAACACACTTGATTCCGCCCATTTTCTTTCGCTCGATAAAGGGCATCATCAGCAATCTGAATAAACTTTTTGGTATTCATATTCTTGGCAAGTGTTGCAATACCGATACTGACTGTTACAGACAGATCTGAGGATGCTTCAGTAATGTGAGTTTCGCTGATGGTTGTCCGGATACGTTCAAAAATATTTAAGGCCTGTGTTTGATCGGCGCCGGGTGTAATGATCAATATTTCTTCTCCACCATATCGACCGACAATATCATAGTTTCTCAGGCAGCTTTTTATGCGAATACATACCTCTTTGAGCACTTCATCGCCTGCAAGATGGCCATATGTGTCATTGACTTTTTTGAAATAATCAATATCCAGCATGCCGATGCTTAGATAAGTTGTTTCGCGGGTACATCGGGAAATTTGTTTGTCCAGTTCTTGAAGAATTGCGCCTCTGTTATATATCCCGGTAAGTGCATCATGAGTGGCGCTATATTGAAGTTTTCCTTGTAAATTAAGAATACGTTTACCTGCGCGGATACGCATGAGTAATTCTGTATCATCAAATGGCTTGGTGAGATAATCATCAGCACCTGAATCCAGACCCAAAATAATATCTTCTTTTGCACCACGTGCGGTCAACAAAATAATATATTTGTATCGTTCTTCATAACTGGCTGAAGACCGAATTCGTTTACAGATATCAATACCCGTAATTTGCGGCATCATCCAATCAAGAATAATCATATTGGGTGAATCAGTACGCTGAATAATTTCCCAGGCTTCTTTGCCATCACTGGCAGAAATAACATCGTATCCAAACTTATTCAGTCGGATTTCCAATAGGCGACGGCTCGTATAGTCATCATCTGCTACGAGTATTTGATTAACTAAATTTTTCATCATTTATATTAATGTCTTTACGTTATCTAGAGCTTGTTTTAATTGTCTGATGCGTTGCTTGATTTTTATAAAATCCATATTTTGAATATCCTTTTCAAGTTCTTTGGCAATATTTTGCAATATCTGTGCCCCAACATTTGAAAAAGCACCTTTCAATGTATGCGCCAATTGACCTGCAACAATCAAGTCATCAAAAACGAGTGCTTTTTCAATTTTATTGACTTGAACAGGAATATCAGCCAGAAATCCTTCAATCAGCTCCTGATAAAGCCCTTCATCACCATCAAGACGCTCAAGCAAAGCCTGTTTGTCAAAGAGCGTTATATTTCTTTCATTCTGCTTTTTTTGCGATTCAACAGATTCCTCCGGTAGCGTATCGTGTGAATCATCTGTTTCAGGTGATGATAACTTTAAACGTGGAAAGCATTGTTTTATTGTGGCGGTCATTTTATCCATATCCAATGGTTTGGATAAATAATAATTGATATCATATTCTACAAAGTCTGTTTCAAGATGATCAGTATCCTGTGCAGTTAAAGCAATAATTGGGATGTTTGGATTTCGGATCGAATTTTGGTGACGTATTAATCGGGAAGCTTCGAGGCCATTCATGACAGGCATAAAAATGTCCATTAAAACCAAATCAAAATCATGTTTTGTTAGAATGTTGACCGCTTCCTCTCCATTTTCTACAATTTTAATTTGCTGAAATCCCAACTTGTTTAGAAGGGACTTTTCAACCATTTGATTGATCGGACTATCTTCAACCAGAAGGATACGAATATCTTGTGGATTTGATAATGAACAGTGAATGTTATCCATTTCATTTTCATATGGTTCGATACGTTTCTTTTGGGTATTTAAAGATGATTTTGACAAACAAACTGTACACCAGAGCTCGGAACAATTGTCATTATTAATTGAAAATCCAATATTACCATCCATTGCCTGAACAATGTGCCTTGCAACAAAAAGTCCGATATGAATATTGTTCATATCAGATACAGGATCATCCATCAGTGTGTTTTTTTGCGCTTCATTTAAGTCCATACTCTCATCTTCAACCGCAATAAAAAGTTTAATTTGATCATCCAATTTGCTATGGACGCGAATATGGAGCGTTATCGAACTGTTGACTGTCTGTTGAATACTTACAAACAACAGATTGAAAATGATTTGTTCAAATCGCACTGGATCACCAAGCATTACGCGGGGCATTGATGAATCGATGTTTGTGATAAGTTCAGTTCGTTTTGAATGTAAATAGCTGGAATGCATTGCCGCAATCTTTTGTATGATGACAATTGGTTCAAACGCTTTAGATTCAAGTTCTAAAGAACCGCTCTGAATATTGGCGTAATCAATTTTCGAATTGAACAATGCAAGAAGCATTTCAGCGGAACGTCGAATATTTAGAATATATTTTGTTTGTTTGGAATCTCGTTTATCACTCATAAGCAAACCAGACATTCCGATAATTGAATTGATAGGTGTGCGAATATCATGGCTGGTGCTTGCTAAAAAAGCTTTTTTGGCAGAAAGCGCACTGGATAATTTTTGAGACGCTTTTTGGACCTCCTGTTTTTGATAATCAAGCGTTAAAAATAAGTGAATTTTGCAAGTCAATATGCTTGAATTAACCGGATCAATCAAAATATCAAAAGGGGCACTCAATAGATGCTTGATATTATTTCCAGAGCAATTGGGGGAATGTGCGCATATCACAATAATCGGTAACTGCTTATCCCAAGAAATATTTCGGATCGTTGTAAGTTGGTCACATAGTTCGTGTCCGATAATCTTATCTGAAATAATCAGCATTGAAAACCTTTGTTTCTGAACATGTGTTTTTAGTTGTTGAAGTGTTGTTACGCCAATATTAGCCAGATGACATTTATTACAGATTTCAATTATCGCGTTCATTTGATTTTTTTCAGGAGTGGCGATAATTGCAATCGGTTTATGACCTGTGTCTTCCATTTTTTTTGACTCCTTGAATAGCATTTTTGAAAAGCTCAAAAAATATGAGTGTAACCAAAATGGCCGGAATTTAAATTATCACCTGCCATTTTGGTTACACTCAAAAAATATTATTGTACGTTTCTGCAATATCAGTGCCTTAATTAATATTTGGATTACAGTCTTTGGATTGAAATAAAAAATTTTTTTCTTGACCTGCTACTGAATTTTATATAGTCTAAAAAATTTTTTAAGGTTTATGGAAAGCGAGAAAAACAAGTTCAATATTATAATTAGGTAACATAAAGATTACCAGCATGATCAAGACGAATTCCAAAACCAAAAAATTGACGACGATATATCCGAAAATTGAATTCTTGGTACGATTAAGATAAATGAGCACTTTATTTTCCGACCTTTACTAAATATGAGGTGCGAGGAATTTATTTTTGTGCATTCATATAAAAAATATTATTAAATGAGGCCATAAAATGATTGAGTTAACATTTCCTGATGGCAGCCATAAAAAATTTGAATCTCCAATAACCGGTTCACAGATAGCTGAAACCATATCACAGGATTTTGCACGTAATTGTGTGGCAATGCATGTAAATGAACAACTTGTGGATCTACAAACAGTCGTATCCAGCTCTGCTGCAATTCAATTTATTACGACAAAGGATTCAGAAGCTATTGAAATTATGCGTCACAGTGCCGCTCATGTAATGGCTCAGGCCATATTAAATTTGTATCCTGATGCCAAATTAACCATAGGTCCTACAGTTGAAGATGGTTTTTATTATGATATAGACATGGAGCCGATTTCACATGATGATTTCTCTAAAATTGAAGCTGAAATGAAAAAAATTGTCAAAGCTAAATTGCCTTTTCATCGAAAAGTCATCTCAAAAATGGATGCTCAGAATTTTTTCAAGGATGAACCCTATAAGCTAGAATTAATTTCAGAATTAAATGATGGTGACATTTCTCTGTATGAACAGGGTCGTTTTACAGATCTTTGTCGGGGACCACATGTGCCACATACTGGTTTTGTGAAAGCCTTTAAATTGCTGAAGGTTTCAGGTGCTTATTGGCGTGCCGATCAGAAAAATGCACAACTTCAACGCATTTATGGTACTGCATATTTTGATAAAAAAGAACTGAAAGAATATTTGAATTTTCTTGAAGAAGCCAAAAAAAGGAACCATCGGAAAATTGGTATGGCATTGGATTTATTTAGTTTTCATGAAGAAGCCCCTGGAATGGCTTTTTTTCATCCCAAAGGCATGATTATCTGGAATGCGCTTTTAGATTATTGGCGTTATGAGCATCGCAAGGCAGGTTATGTTGAAACAAAAACACCAATTATGCTCAATCGAAGTCTATGGGAGCGCAGCGGTCATTGGGATAATTATCGTGAAAATATGTATGTTTCTACAATTGATGATGTTGATTACTCCATAAAACCTATGAATTGTCCGGGGGGCATGTTATTGTTTGGTATGAAACCACATTCGTACCGGGAACTCCCCCTTCGTGTAGGGGAAATTGGCCTGGTACATCGCCATGAATTAAGCGGTGTACTGAATGGTCTCTTTCGGGTACGTGCCTTTCATCAGGATGATGCGCATATTTTCATGACTGAAGGGCAAATTTGCGATGAAATATTGGGTGTCATTCGACTGGTTGAAAAAATATATTCTACCTTTGGTCTGACGTTTCATTTGGAACTATCCACACGACCTGAAAAATCAATTGGATCGGATGAAGATTGGGAAAAAACAACACAAGGATTACAAGAAGCCCTTGAAAAATATGGAACACCCTATCGAATCAACGAAGGTGATGGCGCTTTTTATGGCCCCAAAATCGATATTCATATTCAAGATGCACTAAAAAGGACATGGCAATGTGGGACAATTCAGTTGGATATGTCATTGCCCGAACGTTTTGATCTCACATATATTGAGCCCAACAATGAAAGAAAGCGGCCCATAATGATTCATCGGGTCATCTATGGTTCCATTGAGCGATTTTTTGGGATTCTGGTTGAACATTATGCAGGAAAATTTCCATTGTGGCTTGCACCTGTTCAGGTTATATTGATGTCATTAAATGATGATTTGATTCCATTTACAAAAGAGGTTCAGGACAAATTGGAGCGCAATAATATTCGTACAGAGATAGATGCACGTTCTGAAAACCTGAAGAAAAAAGTTCGTGATGCCCAACTGAACCAGATCCCATTAATTGTGACGTTGGGTAATAAGGAAAAAGAAAAGAATACTGTATCAGTGCGGCGATTGGATGGACATGTCGCTTATGGTGTTTCACTGGAACGTTTTATTGATGCTGTTGGTCATCATATTAACGAACGAAAGTTGGAAATGGATTTATTTCAATAATATTTTTCTTGATTTTATACAATCTCTTTAATAAATAAAAAATATAATATTTCTATATCCATCAATGCAATGCAATGCAATGCAAATGTGGATATGTATGATTTTCTCTAAAATGCGTAGAAAATGTATTTTAGGCAACCATAGGAGGTGTCACATAGCTAAACGAGTTTTCATCAATCATCAAATCAGAGCGAGAGAAGTTCGGGTTATTGATCCGAATGGCAAACAGGTTGGTGTGATAACAAAGAATCGGGCTTTAGAAGAAGCCGATAAATTTGGACTTGATCTAGTTGAAGTCTCGCCAAATGCGGATCCCCCGGTATGTAAAATTATGGACTTTGGCCGATTTAAATATGAACAGCAAAAAAAGCAGCAAGAGGCCAGAAAAAAACAATCAACAGTTAACATCAAAGAAATTAAGGTTCGCCCCAAAACAGGTGATCATGATTTAACTACCAAGATTGGACATATTAAACGCTTCATCGAATCAAAAGATAAGGTCAAAGTATCTGTCATGTTTCGCGGGCGGGAAATTACATTGACCCATCAAGGTAAAGAAATGTTAGAACGTGTTGTTGAAGCTACCGAGGATGTGGCAGTTGTAGAACAAATGCCAAAGTTGGAAGGACGAAACATGTTTATGCTATTGGCGCCCAAATAATTTGTAATACGAAAGGAGTGCTTTCAGTCATGCCAAAAATCAAAACAAATCGGGCAGCAGCCAAACGATTTAAAAAAACTGGCTCAGGAAAGTTTAAATTTTCCAAATCCCATGCCAATCATATTTTGACAAAAAAGACAACCAAACGTAAACGTTTACTCAGGCAGGGCCATGTGATTGATCAAACCAATTCAAAGTGTTTGAAACGTATGATTCCTTATGCTTAGCCTTTTAATGTAAGCAGTTCTGTTTTTATTTTGCAATCGAAACCATACACGCAATTAAGTTCATTTCTACGCACCCGATTTGGTTGCCGGGTACAAAAAATTACCATTGATGCAGGCCTTACCTGTCCCAATCGTGATGGAACCCTTTCTACAGGGGGGTGCATCTACTGTAATGATCGTGGGTCAGGCACGGGCCTTGCCAGCCATATGCGTATTAAAGAACAACTGCTTTTGGGAAAAAAACGACTGATTAAAAGGTATAAAGCAAAAAAATTTCTTGCATATTTTCAAGCGCACACAAACACATATGCATCGGTAGCGTACTTGAAATCATTGTATGATGAAGCATTGTCAGTGCCCGATATTGTAGGTTTATGTATCGGAACACGACCGGATTGTGTTAATGAAGAAATTTTAGATTTGTTGCAAACGTACAATGAGAACAAGCTCATCTGGATTGAATATGGCCTGCAAAGTATTCATGATAAAACATTGGCGCTAATTAACAGAGGTCACAATTATCAAACATTTATTGATGCTGTTACAGCTACAAAAGAGCGAGGAATATTAACCTGTGCCCATTTAATCCTGGGATTGCCATTTGAAAAACAAGGACATATCATTCAAACTGCTCGCGCAGTTGCAGATTTAAAGCTTGATGCAGTAAAAATTCATTTGTTGTATGTTATAAAAAATACAATAATGGAAAGAATGTATCGTGAAGGTCAGTATCAATGTTTGTATCCCTTACAATATGCTGATTGGGTCTGTGATGTCATTGAGCGTTTACCAAAGAAGACAGTGATTCAACGTTTAACTGGTGATCCACATCCAGGTGAACTCGTTGCACCAACATGGGCCTTAAATAAGCGTGCTACTTTGAATCTTATTCATCAACGATTTGATGATCGACAGACATATCAAGGCAGGTTCTTCTCTCACTAATGATGTGCGTCGAACGATTGTCGCCCAACACTTTAGATTTGAGTGTCAAATCCATATCTAAAGATGTGGACGCCAAATAGGAAACTTTTTTTGTTCGTTTTTACGATATATTTGAAATATTAATATTTTTTGAAACATCTGAAATATTTGGACATTTGGGGAGGTTTTATGGGTAAAGGGTATATGGGCAAACTATTGATTGTCGATTTGTCAAAAAATGAATTTTACGAGGAAGAAATTCCCGATAAAGTTTATGAAGAATACTTATCCGGAACAGGTTTAGGTGCATATTATTTGTATCATAAAATTCCTGTAAATGCTGACCCGCTTGGTCCGGATAATTATATTGGTTTCATGTCCGGCTTACTGACTGGAACCGGCAGTTTATTTACAGGGCGGTGGATGGTCGTTGGTAAATCGCCACTGACTGGAACATGGGGTGATGCCAATTGCGGTGGCAATTTTTCGCCAGCAATTAAACAATGTGGCTATGATGGAATCTTATTTAAAGGAATCAGTGAAAAGCCGGTCTATTTATACATTGATGCGAAAACTATGGAATTGAGAGATGCTTCTGATCTTTGGGGCACCGATTCTGTTGAAGCTGAACAAATGCTGATAGAACGTCATTCCCAAAAAGGAAAGACACCGCGTGTTGCATGTATTGGACAGGCAGGTGAAAACTGCTCATTGATTTCAGGTGTTTGCAATGATCGGGGAAGAATTGCTGCGCGATCCGGGTTGGGCGCAGTAATGGGGTCTAAAAAATTAAAAGCAGTTGTTTTGAATGGAAGTAAGTCCATTGTGCCTCACAACTATGATGAAATGAAACGACTCAGTAAATCGTGTAACCGGTGGGTGAATTTTCAGCCGCCTTTTGTGACAGGTCCGGCCACTGCTTATGTGGGTAAACTGATGCGTTTCTTGCCGCATCAATTAATTATGGATGGCATGCTCTATAAAGTTATGCTACGAAAATGGGGCACTGTGTCCATGAATCAGTTGAGCGTTGAAATTGGCGACTCTCCCATCAAAAATTGGGATGGCTCCAGTTCGGATTGGCCTGTCAGCAATTCAAAAATTGTTAATCCTGATGTTTTTACGAATTGCGAAGTCGTTAAGTATCATTGTTATTCTTGTCCATTGGGATGTGGAGGGATCTGCACCATGTCCGGTAAATATGAGGAAACACACAAGCCAGAATATGAAACTGTCATTTGTTTGGGCGCCTTATGTATGAATACTGATCCTGATAGTATTTTTTACATGAATGAAATGTTGAATCGTGCTGGAATGGATACCATTTCTGCCGGTCATGTTCTGTCATTTGCCATTGAATGCTATGAAAATGGAATTATCACCAAAGAAGATACCGATGGGGTTGAACTGACCTGGGGGAATACTGATGCAATGATTGAAATGCTTCAAATGATGATTGATCGCAAAGGTATTGGGGATCTCCTGGCTGATGGTGTTCGTGTGGCATCTCAAAAAATTGGAAAAGGGGCTGAAAAATTTGCCATTCATGCTGGCGGCCAGGAACCGGCGGCACATGATGGTCGTGGAGATCCAGGTTTTGCTATCCACTACTCGGTTGAGCCGACACCTGGACGTCATACAATTGGCGCATTTCTTTACTATGAAATGTTCCAGCTCTGGAAAAAAATCAAAACACTGCCGGTACCCAAAATATTATATCACAAAGATACTAAATATACAGTTGATGATGAAAAAACACATATGGCGGCATCATGTAGCAAATATATGAATATTATCAATGGTGTGGGCGCTTGTATGTTTGGTGCTTTCCTGGGATCCACCCGAACCCCATTGTTTGATTGGCTAAATGCTGCAACCGGATGGAACAAATCTCCTGAAGAAATTATGGAAATTGGACAACGTATCCAAACAATCAAACAAGAATTTAATGTAAAACATGGGATTGAACCAAAAAATATCAAAATGCCTTTACGCACCCTTGGCCAGCCTCTACAGACAAAAGGAGCCAACAAGGGAAGATCTGTAAATCTCGACAGGCTGATGAGTGAATACTGGCAATACTTTGGTTGGGATTCTGAAACCGGAAAACCAACAATGGAAACCAAACAAAAGTTAGGAATTAATTAATCTTTATAAGGGGTACAATCATGGCATATTCGATAAAAGATGTGTGTATCGGGTGCGAGGTATGCAAACGCCTATGCCCAGTTGATGCCATCTATGGTGAAAAGGAAAGTGTTCAAAAAATTGATGAATCTTTGTGCATTGATTGCGGTGCCTGTGGGAAAATTTGTCCAAAAGGTGCAATATACGACAATTTTGGCGTACAATGCGCGCTCGTAAAAAGATCCAAATGGGATCGACCACAGTTTGACCTGTCAAAATGCACTGCCTGTTTAAGCTGTGTTGACATTTGCCCTGTACAGTGCCTTCTTGTTCCAGATATGGAAGAAACAGAACAAGAAAGGCTGCTTCCCTTTTTATCTGAAAACAATACATGTATTGGCTGTGGTTTTTGTGAGCTTAAATGTCCGGTCGAAGCAATAAAAATGGTTTCGGCCTGATCAATTTTCGTTTTGAAGAACAATGTGGGGTATGTATAGGTTATAAAAAATTCCCCAATCGGACATGTCTGACCTGTCCGATTGACTTAAATGGGAGTCGGTTATTTTCAAAAACAATTACAAATCTGTAAATACAAACCCATTTTTTTTATCAACAACTTAATTATGTAGGAGGTCAAAGTGGGCGAATACAAAGATGTTGTCCCTGGAAAAAAAAGAATGAAACGCATATACACAGCCATTATGTTATGGTTTGTGGGACGTTCAATTCAGGCTGCAGCCAAAGCGGATGGGGATGTCAAGAAAGAATTTGATGCATTGCCAGACCAATTTTTATTCTCGTTAGGCGTTTCGCCCAATGGGCCAAGAATGCTTGTAGGGAAAGATATCAATGGCCGCGTCAAATATATGGGACAAAATCCAAAAGGGAAAACAATTGATGTCGATATGACAATTAAAAATTTGGAAGCAGCGATTCTATTGTTTACTTTTCAGGAAAGCACAGCCATTTCAAGTTGTCATGATCGTCTGACTGTTGATGGCGACATACCCAGCGCATGTTCTGTTGTGAGAATTTTAGATATGGTTGAAGTTTATCTTCTTCCAAAAATTATTGCGAAACTTGCAGTCAAACGTTATCCACAGTGGCCGATGGATCGTAAGGTGAAAGGTCGATTTCAAATATACCTGCGCGCCATTTTGGGATTTTAAGAATGTAACAGGATTCATGTTTCAAAAAAAAATAACGTACATTCATAGAAGATTTATACAATCTATGTCCACAATTTAAGATGATCAATACCCACTGATAGTATTGATCGAATCAGAAAAAGGAAAAAAATAATGCAAGAATCAACGATTGAATTTATTTGTCCTGTTAAAACCAATGCTGGCATGAAAGCGCTGGATCATGTTCCCATTGAACTGAAAGCATTGGATGCAAAACGCCCTATCGTTATCACAGATCAGCATACAGCCAATAAAGGGTTAAGCAAGCATATTATCAATGCATTCAAGGATTCGGGAATGCCATTTGGTTTGTACGATGGGGTTCCTAAAACAGCAGATGTAAAAACAATTCGCAATTTATCTCAAAAGTTTTTATATAAAGGTTTTGATTCCATTATTGCGATGGGGGCCGGCGCTGCAATGGATGTTGCCAAGGGGTTAAATATTGTAGTATCCGGCAAACCAGATGACCTGAACGAGCTTGCAGGAGTAAATAAAATTAACCATCACCTTCTGCCATTTGTTGCGATTCCCACTGCATGGGGGAATGGATTTGAAATTACTCGATATGCATTTATTGAAAATAAATCATATACATCGCATTTTTTGATGCCAGACCTTGTGGTGATTGATCCTGTGTTATTTAAATCTCCAGAAACCCAATTGATGGCATCTACAGCAATGATCGCCCTGACACATTCTCTTGAAGCCTGTATTCATCCAAAAGGCAATGAGTTTATTAATGCCTATGCTCATGCTTCAATTCAACATATCAAAGACTGTTTACCCAAAGCATTGAAAAAGCCAAAAGATAAGAAAGCCAATATGGGCATTGGTAATGCCGCTGCAATGGCAGGATGCGCGTTCTCCAATGTTTCACCCGGAATGGTACATCGTCTGGGAAAAGCCGCTGGATCAATGTTCAATATTCCTTCAGGCCAATGTATGGGAATCATTCTACCTTATGGACTTGAATATCAAATGAACAAAAATGCGTCCTTTGCGGAAAATTTATTTCAAGCAGTTGCTGATTTTAATGACCTTGCGAAAACATCAAAAAGTACATTCAAACAAAAAGTTCTTGACCAAATCAAACAGATTCAATCTGAAATGGCAGGCCTGAAAAAAGATGCCATCCCCAAAACACTGAAACAAACTGAAATTTCACAAAATAGCCTTCCGGCAATTGCGCAAAAGGCCATTGATAATGGCTTGAATTTGGATAAAGACGAATGTATTAAAATATTGACAGCCGCATATGATGGCAAATCCCTTGCTTAAAAGGTCTGTCTTTACTGATAAGGAGATTAGAATGCATATTCCTGAATATTTTGAATTTTGTTGTCGGGTCAAAACCCTGGCAGGTCATAATGCACTTGAGCGCATACCCGAAGCCTTGGCTGAGCTCAATGCAAACACCCCATTAATCTTGACTGATAAGGGCGTTGCCGGTGCAGGTTTAATTGACATTGTCACGCAGGCAATACAAGATAAAGTAAAAATTGGTTCGATTGAGGACGATATTCCACCGGATTCAGATTTAAAGGTTGTCAATCATCTGGCGGGTGTCTATCGTGAAAAAAAATGTGATGCCATCATTGCAGTTGGTGGCGGATCTGTTTTGGATACTGCCAAAGGTGTTAATATTGTCGTTTCTGAGGATGCTGACGATTTAATTCAGTTTTGCGGTGCAGGCGCAATCAAACGTCCGCTGAGGCCCCTCATTGCGATTCCCACAACATCGGGTACAGGCTCAGAAGTGACATTAGTTGCTGTTATTGCTGATCATGAAAAAAATCGAAAAATGCTGTTTACATCCTATTTTCTCCTGCCAAATGTCGCAGTATTAGATTCACGAATGACCCTGACACTTCCCCCATTTTTAACATCATCAACAGGCATGGATGCCTTAACCCATGCCATTGAGGCCTATACCTGCCTGGCAAAAAATCCGCTCAGTGATACCCATGCGGTCGCGGCCATAGAATTATTAAGCAACAATCTTTTAAACGTGGTCAAAAAACCAGATGATAAAGAGGGCCGTCTGGCGCTCGCGAAAGGGGCAAATCTGGCAGGGATTGCGTTTTCAAACTCAATGGTAGGTATGGTTCATACCCTGGGACACTCTATTGGATCTGTTTGTCATGTTCCCCATGGAACTTGTATGTCCATTCTGTTACCATATGGTTTGGAATATAATTTTCATAAAAATGAGAATTACATTGCTGATGTGCTCTATCCCCTGGCTGGGCCTGAGGTATATGCAAAAACACCTCAAAATCAGCGTGCAGATGAAGTGATCAGGCATGTCAGACAAATGAACCATGATTTATATGAAGCAACTGGCGGGCGCCATGCGAGATGTTTTAAAGAGGTGTTAAATCGGGATGGAAATCAAATGGTCACATCAGAACACTTTGCTCAAATTGCCCAAACAGCGTTGGGAGATGGTTCAATTTTTTATAATCCAGAAGAGTTGGATTTTGATGATTGCATGATGGTTCTTGAAGCTTCATGGAAGGGTATCCCTTTGGAACGAAACAAAATAAAAAAAGGCTGATTGTATTTTATTTATTTAAGATATTGGCAAACTGAACCGATTAAATCTATAATTAATTATTTTTGTTCATATTTATGTTGGTTAGTCTGATCACTGAACAATAAACGCAAAAGCAAATAGCTCGAGCAAGGAGGTTTATCATGATAGGATTATTATATTCGGCAGTTCGCAACGTTGATGTCCACAATTTTCAACGATTTCATGAAGAGCAGTTAGAAGCGATTGAGCGGATGACATCGGGAAAAGCGATCAATCGTGCGAGTGATGACGTTGCTTCAATGGGGCATCTATCCAAGATGCAGGCTGAAGCATTGGGTACCAATCAGTCTATTCGTAATAGCAATGATGCTTATTCATATGCTGAAGTCGGGGATACTGCACTGGCAGATTGCGAAGAAGCGCTTCATCGTATGAAAGAGCTTGCCATTCAGTCTATGAATGGCGCAAACACTTCTCAAGATATTGAGGCGATTGAAAAGGAATTCGACCACTGGAAAGAAATTTTCGCCCAGGTGGTTGAAAATACTGAATTCGCCGGTGATAGAATCTTGAATGACAAAACAAAATGGTTTCAAACCAATTGGAAACCCACAGAAATTACCACATTTGATCCTGTCTATCTGGCATCCAATCAGGTTGGATCAAATAAGATGATATCTGATGGGACAATGTCAAACGCAAAAGGCGCTGTTGCAAATTATAGTAGTTTGACTCATGGGATAACAGATACAGACTCATTTACTATAAAAGGAACTTTTGGAGAGGCGACAATTTCATTAAAGGCAGCTGAAACATATACTGCTTACTCAATCGCCAATCTTGTCAATCAAAATACGCAAACAACAGGTGTTCGGGCTGAGGCAGTAACATATGCGAAATTATCGAATCTAAGTGCTGCAGGTGATGTTTTATTTAATTTACATGGGCGATCATCAGCACAAATTGCTGTGAAAATTGAAGATAAAAATGAGTTGGGCGCATTAATGAATGCGATTAATGAAAAAACGAATATTACAGGTATAACAGCGGAATTGACAGATAACCGGTCGGCAATTATTCTTTGCAATGATGAAGGATATGATATTGGTATTGAAAATTTTGAGCATAGCACTGATACAGAAACTATTGCTTTAACAGGGTTGGAGTCAGATGGCGTAACAGCAACAGCAGGCGGGGCACAATCAATACAAGGTAATATTAAATCTTCTATGGTCGGTGGCCACATGATTCTAAAATCTCCAAAGGATTTTAGCGTGTCAAGCACGTCAGGCGAATTATACAGCAATTCAACCATGATTTCTTCGTTTGTAGATCTGGCATCTTCATCTGTCGATACCTTTGATAATGCAATTGATGCTCTTGATGCAGTTGATGGTACTTTAAATCAGGTGGTGGATACCCGCAGTCGATTTGGGCAGGTTATGCAACGATTGGAGCATAATGCCAGCGGTTTACAGAACTCTCTGGCAGCTTTAGAACAGTCACGAAGCAGACGTGAAGATACAGATTTTGCAGCAGAAATGGTTAAGAATTTCAGAGCAAAATATATGTCGCGGACCAATTTATCGGTTTCTACTGTTGCAAATAAAATGTCACAAACTGCATTACAGTTGCTGTAACTTTTACATAAATTTATTGAAGCAATCCTATGTTCGAGAATGTAGGGGGTGAAACATGTATTCGCCCTCGGATATAGGTTCATTATTGATTGAAGTTTGAGGGGCAAACATAAGGTTCGCCCCTACAACTTTTTGTATTGTTCAATTGGATCATTTTGGTTACACTCGGATCATTTCTTTAAAACCATTGTCGTCAGAACCGCCTTAAACTTCATACCTAAGGAAAACTCGAAAAATTAGTTCCCCATTTACTTATGTGCCAGCCCGATGTAGGGGCGAACCTTATGTTCGCCCTCGAACAAATAACGCTTTCGTTCCTATGTACGATGGGCGAACACAAGGTTCGCCCCTACACGTTATTGGCACATAAGTAAATGAGGAACTTATTTTTAGTGCATTCCTTAGCATGCTACGTTTCTACAGTTCAATTACCTCAAAACGAACAATATCAATAATGGGGAAGTTATTTTCAGAGCATTCCTTAATAAATCGTCAATGAATCATCAAAAAAATATTTTTTTCATGCAAGAATATTACCCTTATCGAGATTTAAGCTTGAAATCCATCTTGAGTTAATATATTGTATCTGGTTATTGTTGATTTTCACAAAACAATTCAAATTATTTTAGAATAAACAGTCCATTGTTTAATCCAAACATAAGCGGCTGAAATGAGATGAAAATATGTCTATTAAAAATAATAATTCAATAAAAAACGAAACAGGCAGTGCAGGATCACGATCCACTGAACAGGCCAATGTTTCAAGGCATATCGTAGAATTGGCCCAGGTATCTGCCTATAATCAGGCCATTACATGTCTGGCTGGACGTGATACCAATGGAAAAATGTCATATTCTCATTTGACATTCAGACAGCTTGATCAACGTTCCAATGAACTTGCAAGAGGACTTCAACAGGCCGGTGTTATTCGAGGCACCAGAGCGGCCTTGCAAATGTTACCTGGAATTGAATGGTTTTCAATCACATATGCGCTTCTAAAAATTGGCGCTGTGCCGATTTTACTTCAGCCCGCTTTGGGAATGGGAAGAATTGCACAATGTGTTAAAGCTGTTGAGCCTGAAATACTTATTACTGAACCCAAATACCAGATGCTTCAGTCGTTTCATTCGGCCAATTATCAGAGTGTCCACCTCCATATCAGTACCGAAAAACGATGGTTTTCAAAAGGCATTTCCATAACAGACCTTCAGAAAAATGAGCACGCATCATTTCAGCCGGCAGAAATGCGGGATAATGATACTGGTATGATTCTGTTTTCAACCAGCTGCGAATCTGAAAAACCAAAATCAACTGTTTTTACACATGGAATGCTCAATGCCATAATTGAATTATTCAAATCAGTAATGGCAGTATCATTGGATAGTACTTTGGTCACACCATTCCCATTTTTTATGATCCTTGCCCCAGCAGCAGGTGTGTGTCAGATTATTCCGGAATCACACAGTCTCAAGGCAAATAAGCTGGATCCCAAAATACTTGTTGAAACCATATGGGATTATGGTGTAACACACCTTCTCATGTCATCCACGCGCCTGATGATGCTTACTGAATTCTTAAAAAATGAAGCCATATTTTTGCCATCAATTCAGCGAATCGCTTCCTGGGGCGAGCCCTATCCTGCACTTGATTTGCAAAGATTTCATTCATACATTAATGAAAAGACCCAAATATTTCCACTCTATGGGATGACTGAAGCTCCTGTTATTTCAACCCTTGGCAGTCACAAAATTGTTTCTGAAACCCAGGTTAAAACTGAACGTGGCTTTGGTTTATGTCAGGGAAAAGTCGTTGAGGGATTGGAAATCCGCATTATTGAGGTAAATGATCGCCCCATTGATAACTGGTCTGATGATCTCCTTGTTGATAAGGGGAACATTGGTGAGCTTGTTGTCAAGGGAGATTCGGTTTCCAGGCAGTATTATAATAATTCAAAAAATGATGCATTACATAAAATTCCTGATGGTAAATTTATGTGGCATCGAACCGGAGATATTGGATGGCTGGATACCAAAGGTCATTTCTGGTTTTGCGGTCGAAAGCAGGATCGGGTTACGATATCTGAGGATGAAACCTTATATACCATTCCTTGTGAAGCTGTTTTTATGCAACATGAACGTGTATATCGATGTATTATTGTTGGTGTTGGGCCGATGCCTTATCAAACACCTGTTTTAATTATTGAACTGGCACCAGGAGACTCAGGAAAATATATCAGTACATTGACACACGAACTGCGAGATCTCGCACTGGCCTATCCACATACAGGAAATATTAAAAATATCTTGTTTAGAAAAAGCTTTCCAGTCCATTCCTTATATCATCAGAAAATAAATCGAAAACAATTGACCATTTGGGCGGCAAAAAAATTGGGTAAAACGTTGCCTGAAGAAGAACCTGAAAAATCGACAGCACAAGTTCAAACAGCCGTCTATCCTTCAACAATTGAAGAAAACCAGGGGAATTCAATTTCAGTCGATGCTTTACAGAATGATGATATTGAAACTAAAATGAATGTACAAAATGAATTGACTACACAAACCCCTGCGGCGCAGTCAATATCAGCACCAAGACCTGAAGCTGATGCGCAGTTGCCAGATTTTCAATCAGAACAAGTTACAGTTGATTCCCAAGGAGATATCAGAGATGACTCCATTGAATCTGTAGGGAAAAATCCTAAAGCAAAATTTATGTCGCGAGTCAAATCATTTTTTGGCAAGATGATTCCCAAACCAGATGATGACGATGCTGTTGATATTGAAGAATTACCTGAGGAAGAATATATCACAGCCGATCAATATGTAGCGATTTCGGAATCTGATGCCATGAAAGGGCAAACTGTTGATAAAAAAATGCTTATCAGATCTGACTACAGACCGACATATGAAAGTGTTCCTTTGGATCAAACGACACCAAAGGAGCAAGAAAAAGAGCAAGAAAGTAAGATGTAATGCTTTAAATTCGGGATTTTCATTAATTGAGTTGCTATTTGCATTAATGATTTTATCCTTTGGCTTGACTGCTTTGATGCAAAATCAAATTATTGCAGCTTCAACATTGAAAACTTCACAGGAACGCTATAATGCACTGTTAATTGCCAGGCAATTTTTGGATCAAGCTCTTGTTTCAAACGAATGGATCAATCTTGAGGACAATAAAATTTGCCAAAACAAGGTATGTTTTTTGGTCAGTCGGCGAAAGCAGGCTCTCGCCAATGACCAGAATCAGATTACAGTTGATGTGAGATGGCGGCATTTTCACGTGTCATTATCTGCAAGTGCATACCATTACTAAGGAATGCTCGAAAAATAAATTCCTCATTTACTTATGTGCCAAGAACGTGTAGGGGCAAACCTTATGTTCGCCCTCGAACTAATAACGCTTTCGTTCCTATGTACGATGGGCGAACATAAGGTTCGCCCCTACACGTTCTTGGCACATAAGTAAATGAGGAATTTATTTTTCGAGCATTCCTTAGAACACGTTTTTCAGAGTTTTACTAATAATATATTTTTTGGATACTTTCTTTGCGTATGACAAAAGTGACCATCTGACCATAGACCATATTTTTCAGGGTGATTTTATCAGATTTATAATTCTTGAGAATCCCTTCATAGACCTGGCCATTGTTTAAATAAATGCGAAGATTTTTGTTTCGATATTTTCCAATTTGACTTATAGATACTTTCTGAAGCGCTTCCTCTGTTTGTCTTTTATAACTCTGATAGGCTTCAACAGCATCGTCATCATATTCATTTTCTGACATATCGTATTCAACTGTTTTGATCATTGAAAGGTTGATTGGTATTGTTAAGTTAAATCTTGGCTTTTTTAAAATAACTTGCTCTGTGTAGAGTGCGTATAATGTCCCTTGATGAACAGAATCATTGTCACAGGTCACCCAAACGTATTTACCGATGTAATGTCGTAATAAAGGAATCGGAATATTTTTTAATTTAAACGATTCGTTGGAGTGGCTGACTTTAATGGTTGATTGAAGCTTTTCTTTTCGTTCAAGCGCCTGTTGTAACGCCATTATTGTTGCTTTTTTGGCTTGCAATCGTAATGGATCATCCTCTGATTGATCGCAGATATCTTGGATTGCAATACTTTCAAGCCCTGATGTCAGCCAGGGCTTCTTGTAAACAAAATAATAGTAGGACCAGGCGAAAGTTGAAAAAAGTGCAAGCAAGATAAGCGTTGTAATCATTTTTAAAAACCATGATGTCCCCTGTTGTTTTGGCTCTGCTGTCTCTTCTTCTGGGACGGTAGACATTGCTTTCAGATATTCTTGGAGCACATCTTTTTTTTCCTCTGAATCTATCTGAGCGCTTACCGAGGCATCTTGATACCTATCTACAATAATACCGCAATTGATACAATCTTTGGCTTTGGCTTGTTCAGATCCACAACTCGGGCAAATCATTCTCAATGGTGGATGTTGATCATTGTCAGGTTCTTTTTCTTCTAAATTATCATTTGAAGATTCAAGGCAGAGGTCCGAATCATCTGACTCGAGCGTAAGAGACAACTCTTCTGGTGGAGATATTTCACATGCTGCGCCGAGTTGTTCCAATTTGCTTGCAATTGTTTGTGCTTGATCAAATGAAATATTTCGTTTGATATGGATTGGGGCGTTGTTAAAAAGATGGTCAACCTGCCCTGAAAAAGGACCTTCTAAATTGTTCCGCACGTTTTTTTCATCAAATCCATTTCGAATTTGACCTGTAAATATGACACTGTATTTATTGTCTGACATGAAACATCCCATATATTCGTTATTTGTGAAAAAATGACTTTCATTCTTGCAATTTATGTTCCAATTCTTCGTTAAAAAATAGTGAATTGATTTTTTGTAAAGAATCGCATATAAATATAATGAAAAATAAAATTAACTTATTAAAGAAAGAGGTATTTATGAAAAAACAACACAAATTGTTAATTATTATGTGTGTCCTTTGTAGTTTTGGATGTGCAACTTTACAGAAACTCGGGGGAATTCGCCCTCCTGACCTGTCAATAGAGAAGGTAAATATTGTGGGTGCAGGTCTAAAAGAGATGGACCTTGCGATGCGTGTTAACGTAAAAAATAACTATCCTATTGGAATTCACGTACCGGCCTTTGATTATAATTTTTTGATTGATGATCATGTTTTTTTAAAAGGTGAAAATGCGCTGAACCAATCCATTTCCGCTTTAGGTAGCAATCAGGTTCAGGTTCCGGTGCGGATCCATTTTATGGATTTATATCAATCCCTTAGTTCCCTTGTAGATCAAGATCAGGCAACATATCAAATCAATGGAAACATTCATTTTGATGTTCCTGTTTTAGGACGACTCAAAATTCCATTCAAAAAAAGCGGCGATTTACCCCTTTTGAAGCTTCCCAAAATTTCAGTGAAGGGCCTGCGAATGAAATCTCTTTCTTTTGCAGCAGCGAATCTGTCATTGGATATCGCAATAGATAATCCCAATGGTTTTCTCATGCTGCTCAAAAATCTATCGTATAATTTTTCCATAGATGGTCTTAAATGGGCCGGTGGTGTCATGAGCAAAGACATCTCTTTTGATAAACATAGTCAATCCAAAATATCCATTCCTATTCAACTCAATTTTTTTGAAATGGGTAAGTCCATATTCAGTCTGATCAAGAAAAAACAGTCGCTCCCCTATGAATTTGATACACAAATCAAATTTCAAACAGATATGCCATTTTTAAAGGATGTAGACATTCCACTGAAAAAAAAGGGTGTTGTCGATTGGTTCTAATAAATTCTATCTGGCATAACCTTTGCTAAATACAAAGGAAGATAAGTTCCCCATTAATTTATGTTCGTATTAAACGACTGGAGTCCAAATCTTTTGATTTGGTTATTCCACATCAGAAAATGTGGACTCCAGCCATTGAAAAAGGGGAATTTATTTTTCGAGTGTTCCAAAGTACTGGGGCGTTAGAAAAAGAATTCATTTTGAAACAATAAAATAAAAAGGTGACATTATGGACGCTGTTATACTTGCAGGTGGAAAAGGCACACGAATATCGTCAATTTTTCCAGATATTCCAAAATCCATGATTCCATTCCAGGGAAAACCACTCATGCAACATCAGATTGAGCAATTAAAACAATATGGTATTCGAAGAATACATATGTGCCTGGGTTATTTGTCTGATTCAATCACCGATTATTTTGGCTCAGGCATTCAATATGATGTTGATCTTGATTATGAAATTGAAGCCACACCTCAAGGGACTGCTGGTAGTTTGTATCTTCTCAAGGATCGGTTAAAGAAGGATTTTCTGGTTATTAATGGGGATATCATTTTTAATGTGAATTTGTACAATTTGTTTGATTATCACCAAAAACAGGGCGGTATTGCAACATTGACAACCCATGTCAATCCCCATCCCCTTGATAGCGATCTTGTTGAAACAGACGAACAGAAAAAAATTAAGCAGATTTATGTCCGCCCTCACGCTCCTGATTTTGATACCTCTAATTATGCCAATGCTGGAATTTCAATTTTTACACCTAAACTATTTGATTATATCATTCCAAGTAAAAAGCAAAACATTGAAAAGCATTTAATTCCTGCTATGATCAAAGATAATCAATCAATCTATGCGTATCAAACAGATGAATACATTCATGATACTGGCACTGTTGAACACTATCATCAGGTGGTTCAGGACTTGATGAATGGTAAGCTATGTTTTTACTAAGGAAAGCGCGCAAAATAACATGCTCATTTTTTCTTGATCGTAAAAAAACAATGTACTGTAACCAAAATGACCGGAATTTAAATTATCTCTCATCATTTTTTTGAACCAGGATTACGCTGAAAAAGATGTATAAGATGAAATAACCACTGTCTTTTAATTATCTTATTCATCTTCTTCTGTGTAATCCTGGTTCAAAAAAATGATGAGCAAATTGTATTCACCGGCTATGTTGGTTACACTCAAAACAAGGTACTGTAAAGACGTCGCATGCTACGTCTTTACAGTACATTAGGAATCACCTTTTGTTATTATGGGCACATAAAACTATTACGTTTGTGAATTTCAAATATCACGATCCTTAATATATTTCTTGATTTCTTCAATACTCATGCTATCCAATTTTGTTTTGGCATCAATTCCATCTAAACGAACTTTAGGATCAACGCCATTCACACGAACTTTAGGATCAACGCCATTCACACGAACTTTAGGATCAACGCCATTTACACGAACTTTAGGGTCAACGCCATTCACACGAATTTTGGGATCAACACCATCCACACGAATTTTGGGATCAAGATGATAAGCCAATTCTTTTTGAGAGATATATTCAACAATTGTTTCAGGCGGGATATTTTCAACCCGCACTTTTGGATCAATGCCATTGACCCGCACTTTTGGATCAACGCCATTGACCCGAATTTTTGGATCAACGCCATTGACCCGCACCTTTGGATCAACGCCATTGACCCGCACTTTTGGATCAACGCCATTGACCCGAATTTTTGGATCAATTTTTTGAACCACAGTTGAACCCATAAATTCATCTATGATTGATTGTCGCCAATACGACCGAT
>Ga0272440_1001118_pt1 | contig 22303 bp, 12 predicted proteins | sample SSMMMBAug17_FD_192440 | JGI IMG/M metagenome (GOLD analysis project Ga0272440, IMG submission 192440) | Marine sediment archaeal communities from Little Sippewissett salt marsh, Falmouth, MA, United States - SSM-MMB-Aug17 | ecosystem: Environmental > Aquatic > Marine > Wetlands > Sediment ...
CAAGGAAATAGTACTAAAGAGAGTCCTGAAATGAAAATAATCTGGTCTCCACTGGCTATAGATAGAGTAAGTGAAATTGCAGATTATATTGCTAAAGACAAACCATATGCAGCAAAAAATTGGATTACCAATATATTTCTAAAAGTTAAGAGCCTGGATCTGTCTCCTGAAATGGGACGAGTTGTTCCTGAAGTCAATAATATTCAGTTTAGAGAAATCATTTTGGGTAAATATAGAGTAATTTATCGTTTAGAAAATAATCAAATTTCTATTCTAACTGTTCGCCATGGAATGCAGTTGTTACCACTAGATGAAATCTTGGCATAATAAAATCAATGAGTATTTTGAAGGGTTGTTAGTTAAAGAAAGCGAAAAGTCTTTAGGGTGAAGTTTTTTTTACACTAATATGAATATGGCATACATATTAATTGATAAGATTCGGTGTTATTTTAATATATCAAATTATACGGATCGCATGCAGTCGCTCAAAAACAGCCCAATGCCTGGGGTCTTTATGATATGCATGGCAATGTGTTTGAATGGTGTCATGATTGGTACAGTTTGCAAAAAAGGCCAAACAGTAACCAATCACCTGCCAAAGTCTTCATATGACAACTGTGTTCGTTGGGCCAGATCTTTAAGAAATACACCCGACACATAATCCATCTTGATCTGTGCCAGTTGAATATCATAACTGACTTCTGCAAGTTTTCGCTCTGATGTCACCAACAAAGTATTGGCATCCATAACATCAACACTGGTCGCCATACCAAACTTAAACTGATTGGCAACTGCTTCAAAGTTTTCTTCAGCATAAGTCAGTTGATCTTTTAGTGACTGCAACAAGCTGATTTGTGTATTAAGCTCCAGATAGGCTGTTTCAATTTCCAGTGCAATGTCCCGGGTCATATCTTGAATTAAAAAATGCATCCGCTTTTTTTCAATTTTCGCTTCTGCAACTTTTGCTGCCCGGATGCCACCATCAAAAAAAGCATAGTCAAGTGTGACTACTCCAGAAATATTATATTCCGGATCATCAGGCGTATTGTCTTCACTGTCATAATAGGAGGCTTGAAAAGAAATTGTGGGCCAGTATTCGCCTTTTGCAACAGCAACCTGGTCTTTTGCCATCTGATTGGCAATGTTGAGTTTCATAATTTCAGAGCGATTGTCAAGACCTTGTTTGACCCATTGTGCGAGGTTATTCTTTTTTGGGACTATTGTTTCAGGGGGTTGGATCTCAAATGTATTTGGGATACAAACCATTCGGGCAAGGGATGCCATAGCGATTCTATGGGCATTGATTGCACGTTTGTTCTCAGTTTGCGCATCAGATAACTCTGCTTTTGCTCGGTATAAGGCGGTTTTGGCAACTTCATTGACTGAAAGCCTGTCTGCCACTGCCTTTTGATGTCGAATTAATCGAAGGACATTGGCTTCAGATATTTCAATGACTTTTTGCGCTTTCAACACCATGTAATACGCCTGAACGATTTCAAAAAGATAGGTTTCAGTCAGCCGCCAAAGGTCATAAAAGGTTTGCTTTCGGTTGTATTCACTGATACGATAATAGATAAACTCTTTTCCATTGAGTGTGAAACTCTGGGAAAGGGAGATATTCCATGAACCCACCCATTTGGGCTGGTCTTGCATTTCTTTCCAGAAACGAGAATAAGCCGCCTGTGTAGTCAATTTTGGAAACAATACTGCGCGCGCAATATCGCTATAGGCTTTGGCCAGATTGTTGTCTTCATATTTGTACTTGATCTTATCTGCTTTAAAAACAGCAGATTTCAAGAGTTGATCAAGATTAAAGGTTTCAATTGTTGTATCTTGAGCACAAAGCGTACTTGTCCATACAAAAATAAGAACAAACAACGAAAAAAATTTCATCGGATAAAAACTCCATTCTCATAAATTATCTGCTTCTTTCCAGATGACAGCGTTGCGGTGACAGTTTTTGGTTCTGTATTGACAATATCCCAGTGGACAGCAGATTCATTTAATCCCAGGTTCTTTTTTTGTTCCATTGATAAGTGTGGCATATCACCATTAAAGGCTTCATCAAAAGCCCTCCCCAGAGCAATATGACAATTGCCAAATTTTCCCCCATAATTTTCATCGTATAGCACATCGGCCATGTATGAATCAATTTGTGAAAAACGCCTGTCAGTCATTGAAAATTCACCAACTCTGGCGGCTCCTGCATCAGTTTTCATTCGTTTCACCAAAAAATCTTCACCAGTTTCTGCGGTGGCTTTTACAATCTGTCCATTATTAAATGTGAGCCGAATATCTTTTACAGCATTGCCGGCAATGTATGCCTGTTGATCTGAATAATAGGTGCCATTCACAGTGCGCCAGTCCGGGGAGGTAAAAATTTCAAAGCTGGGAATATTTCGACCGCTTAGTCCCAGCCATTTTCGACAGTCTCCCAGGGACAGGCGCAAGTCTATCTGATTGGATTCAATATGAAGTTGATCTATATTCAACGAAAGCAACCATCGTTTTGTGTCCACGATCTGGTCATAAGTATCTTGCCATATGGACAGTGCCTGTGGATGATCAAGATAACAGGCTTTTATGACTTTTTTTGCATATGTGTGTATGTCAAGGTTGGCATGCCTGGCACGTTCTGGAGTAGGATATGAGGTCAGGACCCATGAACTTAGCTTTTCTTGCTGTCGCTTGCGCATGATTTTTTTGATGGCATCACGAGATCGTGTAACAATATTTTGCTTTTCAGCATCAATATTTTCAAGATGAGTCAATGATTCCGGTGCGCGAATGTATACCGCCCCCTGAATATTATACATGAGTGTTTCCTCGCCAGGCGCAATAAAAGCCAACTGATGTTCATTGGCACATTCGTAGAAGTCATATTCCATGTCAGCTGGCGGTGTCAGGCGGACAATGGGATTAAGGCCGCGGGTCAGTATGCTTTTTTGAACAATTTTGATTAAAGACAAGGCCGGTAAATGACCTTGAATCAGAATGTTGTCATCTGGCTTGAATGCATTTTGTCGGGCGACTTCAACACCCCATAATAGTATTTCTGAAAACCTTTCCAATGCTTCCTGGGAAAATAGTTGGGGTTGCGTTGTTATCATTTGATTAATCATGTTAAACCTCATGGGTATCCATCGGTTTGACCGATGCTTTCCATTTCTGATACATTTGTAATATATCATCTGGTTCAAAAGGTTTGGGTAAATAATCGTTCATGCCTGCTGAAAGACACTTTTCACGATCCCCTTTCATAACACAGGCTGTGAGTGCGATAATTGGCAATGTGGCGTATCCATGTTTACGAATGGTTTGTGTAAGTTCATATCCATCAATTTCAGGCAGCTGAATATCCATAAACACCATATCGTAAGCATTTTCCTGAATATAAGACAGTGCCTGATGACCATCTTCAATAACATCAACAGTCAGATCTGCATCTTTGAGTATGGACTGGGCAAAACGTGCATTGATCGGATCATCTTCGATAATTAATACACGAGAATAAGTACCCGGTATTTTATGACCCTTTTGTGAACCTGACACAGCAAAGGGCAATGTAATTGAAAATGTACTGCCTTTTGATGGCATACTGGTGACAAATAATTTACCATCCATCACCTGAACAAGCTTTTCGCATATTGCCAGCCCCAGGCCTGCACCAGTGTATTTTCGGTTGGCAGATGTTTCAGTTTGTGTAAATGCCTGAAAAATTCGCTTTTGATCTGATTCCCTTATGCCAATTCCTGTATCAGTCACAGATATCGATATATATATTTTGTCTGATATTTCATGCAGGCTTTCGGTCTGAATCCATATTTGACCATTATTCGTAAATTTAACTGCATTGCCCACCAGGTTGACCAATATCTGTTTAACACGAATGGGATCCCCCATAAGCTCAATACCACACTCTGGTGAAATATGACATACCATGGCCATTTTTTTGCGCTGCACCTGATGTTTAAACATTGAAATGATAGATTGATATATATCCAGAAGAAAAAATGGCATGGTATTTAAGGTGATTTTATCCAGCTCCAGTCGGGAATAATTGAGTATATCATTGATCAAATCCAGCAAGGTTTGAGATGAATTTAACATATCTGTGAGATACTCTTTTTGCATATCAGAAAGAGACGTTTTTTTCAGCAGTTTTCCCAGTCCCAGTACCGCGTTTAATGGGGTTCGGATTTCATGACTGATATTGGCTAAAAACTCACTTTTTGTTTGATTGGCCATTTCCAATGCTTTACGTTCCTGGTTATTTGTTTCAGCCATTTTTCGTTCATGAATATTTACCAGGAAACCCTCATAATACATGATTGTGCCATCTTTTCTACGAACATTTCGTGCATTGATTGATACCCAGATAATCGTGTGATCCTTTTTATACATTTGGGCTTCAAAATTTTCTATCTGGTTATTTTTTGTCATCATTTCTTTAAAACGATTTCGATCTTCAGCGTTGACATACATTTGACTGGCCAGATCTGAAATAGCGTTCATCATGTCTTCCGGGCCCAGATATCCAAATATGTGGGCCAAAGCAGGATTGGCACGAATAAAATACCCCTCAGGATGGGTCTGAAACATGCCTTCAATTGCATTATCAAAAATGCGTCGAAATCGTTGCTCTGCATGTTCCAGATCAATGATCATCCGATGAAACGCCTGGTACAAATTGCCAATTTCATTTTTGACGTCTGGTAATAAGGACAGGCGTAACTCGCCTTTTGAATACTGATGCATGGCGTTGATCAAGTCGTTTATTGGTGCTATTAAACGATGCACAAGCCCTGCAATACACAGGCTGAAAAGTGCAAGAATTGTCAGGGATAAGAATAGTAATTTTTGACGAGATTCTATGATGAGTTTCGGCATTTGAGCGTTTTCATATATCGTTACCTGAAACATGATATCATTCATTTGGATGGGGAATGTTTTATGTGTCCAGGCATCCAGGCCCACTCTGTTATTGCTCGTGCCTACTATTCTGTTGTCATATTTGATTGTCATATTAATCTGAAGGTGATTGATTATTTCTTTAAATACATTTGGATAAACAGGCATGCCTGTAATAACAAAACCGATGCAACCTGAACTGCCAGTCAATGGATGGGATGATAGAATGTACAATTTATGCTGAATATCAACCATAGCTGTTTGTGGTACATTGCATGCTTGTTTAAAAAAGGCATGCCCGGGTTTTGACATGACAGGTAAATGCCCTATTTGACATAAAACCTGAAAAGAAGCATCCATCAACAACATACCCGACACACCAAAATGCATGAATGCTTTGGATTTTTGGTACATCATTTTGATTTTCTTATGTGCCACTGCATTCTGAATGTCTGAATCCTGTGCAATAATGGTGGTCAGTGATTGAAGGCGTGAATAAACATTGTTTAAATGAAATTTTACATCCTGTGCGCAATAATGCATTCGTTCTTCAATATTGGTTTCTATCTGGTTGAGCATTCTGTCAGAATGGATATAGCTTAATCCTGAAAGGCAAATCAGTGGTATTACGCTGATAATCAATAGTTTATAAAAGAGTTTCATTATGATGTTTTTCCTGGTTGTTCAGAAATATTACAGGTATTGAATATGGTTACAATTTTGTCCAGGGCTTCAGTCATTTTGATTAATTCCTGAGCATTTCGGTTATTGTTTTTTGCGACTTTGGTAATATTTCCAGAGTATTCATTGATTTTGATAATATTGCTATTGGATGTCTGAATACCCGACAAAACAACATCGCTGCTTTCAGCAATATCTTTAATTCGGGCGGCAGTTTGAGCAACACTTTGAGCCGAATCCCTGGCCAGGTCGGCAACTTCGGTTGTGAAGAATGTAACTTCTTTTAACCGGGCATCGGAATCCCTGGCTTTCTGGGCGCTTTCCCTGGCACCGGTGGAAATGGATTCAATGACCTCAGACAAATTCTTGGAAACATCCCGCTGACGTTCAATAGATTGTCCAATCAAAACATTATTATCCACCACAGATTTAATAGCTGAACTGGTTTCATGAATGCTTTGAATGGTGGCTTCAATATATTCCCTGATCTTAATAATGAGTTTGCGGATTTGATCATTGGCATCGTTGGTTTTTGATGCCAATACTTTGACTTCTTCAGCCACAACAGCAAAGCCTTCACCAGCTTCCCCAGCATGAACAGCTTCAATGGTGGCATTCAGAGCCAATAGATTGGTCTGACTTGAAATCGCACTGATCAATTGCACTGCATTATTAATATTTTCAGATGCTTCCTGCAATTTATTCAATGCGCCCAAACTGCTGGTAATCTGTGTTTCTGCTTTTTTGGAGATTGCCACATTGTCTGATGAATTTTTGAACACTGAAGTTAAATCACCGGCCATATTTTCAATGGATTCTGTCACTTGGTAGATATCATCAGACACATCTATGACCAGTTTACTGATATCGGTCATATTTGATGATGAAAGGGCGGCAGATTCCGCAACAGAATTAATATTGTTACTCAACTGATTAATGCGGTCTAATATGGCATTGACATCTCTGGCGCCCAATTCTGTTTCATTGGTAATTAGTTGAATATGTTTGAGATTGTTTTCAGAACATTGGACTGTTACATGAGATTGCTCATCCATTTTTTCAGCCAGTTGAAGCTGTTCTTTGGCGCCTTGTGAAAAATTTTCAGATGCCTTTGCCACAGTTTTGGCGTGTTGATTCATCTCGGCAATAATTTTTGACAAATAACTTCTGGTGGCCTCATATCCACGTGCAATAGTGCCCAGCTCGTCTTTTCGATTCAGATCTTTTGCTGGCAGGTTGGCAAATAAATTGTTGTTGCCCATTTCATGAATACAGGAGGCCAGTCTCAATATGGGGGTGCTGATTGATGATACAAACAACCCAAACAGAAGAATAATCAAGAGGGAAAAAATAAAGGATAACAATAAAAATTTTCTTATAAATCCATGAGCCGGTCGATCAATTTCATTTTTAAAAAAGGTGGCTGTCAGGTACCAGTTTAATGGTTTATAATGGTAGGTATATCCATATTTCCAAAACTTGAATTCACCGCGTTGTGTTGGTTTATCCCATAAGTATAATATTGGTGTTTCAGGTGTGTTTGATGACTCTATCAATTCATTAAACAATAAGTGTCCGGTAGCTTTATTGACAATCCCAGAAACATCTGTATCAGTTTCCAGATAAGGGTGTATCAGTATTTTTCCCTGGTGATTAAACAAAAACAAATATCCTGACTTGCCAATGGAAATATTGGTGAATGCATGTCGCAGTTCTTTCAATATAGAAGCTTTTCGCTCTTTCAATCCTTTTTCGATCTGATCATCATAAAAACTGCTGCCAATGAGCCATTCCCATTCTGGAATATACTCAAAATAACAATGAACATTTTGATAATCCTTGTCATTGGGCCGGCGGCCCAAATAGCTATGATAGCCTTCTCCAGATTCTTTAGCCATCTTGATCATGGGCGGTAAAATAGGGTTACCCTCGGGATCCACTTTTTTGCTAAAATCTTGATTTAAAAATGATGGATCAGGATGTGCCAGCCAGATGGATGTCATATTGGAAACCCAAAAAAAATTATTTTGGCCATACCGAAATTCATTGATGTGATTCAGCAATAATTGTTTGGCCTGTTTTTTTGATAAGGATTGCCCGGTTAACTGATTGTGGATGGTGATGATGTTCTGTTTTTGGTTATGAACCATATGTTTGATAACATCTCTTTGCTGTTGAAAACACAACTCTTTATAATAGGCGATGCCTTTACATTTGCTCTCCAGGTTTAGAATTGAAAATGATAACATTTGTTTTGCAGAATCCAGGCCTAAATGGTTTAAAGACACAGTGATTTCTTGATATAAAAACAGGTAAAACAAAAAGCAAGTCAGTGCGAGAAACCCCACAAGAACTGATAACATTTTGGCTTTCAGAGAGGTAAACATAATGATCCTTTCTAGTTTGTCCCAATAAATGTTTGGGTGTTAGTCTAAGAAAGACTTGAAAAATAAGTTTCCCTTTAAAACAAACTCAGGCTCCCATCCTCATTCGCCCTCCGGCGAGGGCACAAGATGTTTCAAATAGGAAACTCGTTTTTCTTGCATGCTATTTTGCATAACTTGGACACAAGTTCAAGCCATATTTTTTTTATCTTCATGATTGTTTGTCTGAATCTTCTGGGGTATCCAAAAACTGAAGGTACTGCCGAAATCTTTCCCTCTGCTTTCAGCCCACAAAATACCGCCAAGAGATTCGACAATTTTTAGTGTCAGCGTGAGCCCTAAACCCGTGCCCTGGTATTTTCGTGAATATGATGTATCAGCCTGCTCAAACTTTTTAAAAATTCGCGATAGATTTGCTTTGGAAATGCCAATACCAGTATCTTTTACCGCAATAAGTATACCATCATTTGTATAAGATACATGATTTTTAGGTGGGGACGATTTTGTGATTGTCACAGTCACTTCACCTCGGTCCGGGGTAAATTTGATTGCATTGCTTAACAAATTGTACAAAATCTGCCTGAATTTTCCAGGATCTGCATAAATGGATGGGACATCATCAGAAATGGTTAATTGCATACGTAGCTTCTTTTTAACAACCAATGGTTTGATAATATTGTCAACTTCCAGTAATTCACGACGCACACTGAATCGTGATAAAGATAATGGCATTCGTCCGGCTTCGATTTTTGACAGGTCCAATATGCTATTAATTAAATCCATCAGGTGACGCGCGCTGGCCAAAATATTATTGGTATATTTGAGTTGTTTGTCGTTTAAATCACCAAATATCTTATCACTGAGCATTTCGGCAAAACCGATAATTGCATTCATGGGGGTTCTCAGTTCATGACTCATATTGGCAACAAATTCACTTTTGGCACGATTGGCCGATTCTGCCTTGTCCCTGGCCGTTTGAAGTTCCTGTTCGATCCGCATGCGTCTGAGTGATGCGCCAATATAGTTGGCCGCAGTTTGCAAGGCAATTATTTCCGAATCATCCCAAAAATCATCCCCCATGTGATTTAAGAATACAATAGCGCCCCATAATTTTTCTCGGGTACGTATGGGATACACCAACAAGGATGCGACCTTTGACTCAATAAGAATTTTCTGGGCGTTTTTAGGAAAATTATCAATTTTTCCAGCTATATATTTACCTTGAATCAGTTCTTGAAAATAACAATCAAAATCAGAACTGATTGAAATATGAGTGATATCAAACAACTGGCAGAGATTGTCACAGTTTTCAGACTGCCATTCATGGCATAATTCAGCTTCCATTGTTCCTGGAATCCATTGATACAACAAAACTGATGCCGCATTTGTGGCGGTCCCCAATTGTTTTAATAGATCTGGAAAAAGTTGATCCGGCTGAAATGATGCCAATAATTGTTCTGCCACATGATTGACCACTTTTAAAACACGATTCTGTCTTAACAGATGACCTTTGTACAAGCTTTTGTTTTGATTGGACATTTTAACCTCCCCAGTCCGCAATCATGGTCTGCCCCCCCATTTCCAAAGCCTTTATAGGTTCGATTCCCAATACATTACCCTGGCAAAGATTTATTTATTTGACAAAATCGCCACTGCACGTCTATTTTTTTGACGACCCGCCTTTGTACGATTATCAGCAATGGGTTTTTCCTCACCAAATCCAACAGCCTCAACCCGATAGGGATCAATATTAAAATAATCAATTAAAAAATGCCGCACACTATCAGCGCGTTTTTGAGAGAGTTTTAAATTGGCCATTTTGCTGCCAATATTGTCAGTATGTGCTTCAATGACCACGCGGGTTTTGGGATATTGTTTCATCATTGTGGCCAGTTTTTTCAGTTCACCAAAATACTGAGAATCTACTTCAGCGGAATTGACTTTAAAGGTAATATTCAAAGAAAAGGTGATTGTTTTTTCCAGCCGGGGGCAGCCCTTTGGATCAACCTGCATGCCTTTCATGGTTTTTGGGCATTGATCCATACCATCATAAACACCATCGGCATCAGAATCCATGGGACAGCCTTTAAGATCAACAATCGCCTGATTGGGGGTATCCTGGCAGTGATCTTCCATGTCATATACACCATCACTGTCAGAATCTTTGGGGCAGCCGAATTTATCCACAGTTACATAACGTTCGGTATTTTTGCAATGATCCTTGTAATCAAAAACACCATCATGGTCTTTGTCATGTGGACAGCCATTGGCATCCACAGGAACATTGGATGGTGTTCCAGCACATTGATCCTTTTGTTCATTAACACCATCACCATCGCTATCCCAGGGATTGCCATTGATATCATAGAGAATATCATCACGCGGTACATTGGGCATGGCCGCTTGATATCTTTTTTGCCCGGGACTGCGGTCATATGTGACCCCTTTACTTGTATCCAGATATAAAGAAAATCCAGCAACATACATGGCATTATTGCGATACTCATCACCAGATCCCCCAACAACCTCTTGATCTTCATGAACCACATTATGCGTAAATTCACCCCATAGCCCCATGTTATCTGTGACTTTAATTGTCAATCCTGCACCATATTTCACAAAGGGGAAATGATTTTGATCTTTATCCACCAAATCCAGGTACAAATCACCACCACCCAGCAATATGTATGGTTCTAAATTGTTAAAAATGGGATAAATGAACATCAAATCCAAATACCCAATCATGGCATCAACATCATTTAGATTTTCTGAAAAAGTGTGCTCATTCAGTTGAGCATGCTGAAACTCACCATATGCGCCGCCAATTCGAGCCGCCCAGTGGTTTGAGAATTGGTATCCCAGATTTAATCCATATACTGCGTTACCACCAAAGGTTTGCTGGCCCTCAAACAGGTATCCCCCTGCAAAAGGGCTCAGTGAAATATTGGATGACGCTTCATCTCCGCCATATGCGCATGATACACTCACAAAAAGAATCATACATCCAACAATTAATGGATTGATAATACGTTCATTCATGTTTTGCCTCCTGATATTAATTATGTTTGATAAAAATATCACTATAGCACATTATTTCTTTTGTGAAAAGATCAGTGCATTTTTCAAGTTTTCCTAATACAATCCTTGACTCTGATTGTTAAATATATTATTGTGTACCGATTTTGAAACAAAATATTAATGTACTGTAGAGACTTAGCATGCTACGTTTCTATGCGTGTGGTGGAGTTGGGAGGGGCAGACCATAGCCGTCAGGTTAAGGCAAACTCGCTCCGATGCTCGTTCCCAGGCTCTGCCTGGGAACGTTTTCCGAGGTGGCTCTGCCACCTACGAACTGAACAGGCGGCAGAGCCGCCAAGAACACGTTCCCAGGCAGAGCCTGGGAACGAGCATCAGAGCGAGTTTGCCTTAGCCTGACGGCTATGGGGGGCAGACCTCAACTCCACCGCAAGTATTCCTTAGTAATTACAGGATTATATTATGAGTGAATTTGTTATTCAAGATTATCAAGAGATATCCACAGGAAAAGGAAAAAAAAATAAAAAGAAAAAAGATAATACAAACCAGGCTGTGGGATCACCCAAACGAAAATGGATTTATCGGCTTCTTTTATTTGGCATTTTTTCTGGAATGGGCCTTTTAATGACAGGCATCACCACAGTGCTGGGTATTTATTTTTATTACAGCAAGGATTTACCTCGGATCAGCTCATTGGGGGATTATCATCCCAAAATTATAACCAATGTTTATGCCAGTGATGGCCGAAAGATTGCCGAATTTTTTAAAGAACGTCGCATTGTGGTTGAACTGAATCAAATGCCAAAACAACTGATCCATGCCTTTATTGCGGCTGAAGATTCCCGATTTTACAAGCACAAAGGGATTGATATTATCAGTATTGTTCGCGCATTCTTTAAAAATCTGGAAGCTGGAACCATTGTTCAGGGCGGCAGTACAATCACACAGCAGGTCACCAAATCCTTTTTGTTGACCGCTGAAAGAACCTACGAACGAAAAATTCGGGAAGCCATTCTGGCATACAAAATCGAACGATATCTTACCAAGGATGAAATTTTATATTTATATTTAAATCAGATTTATCTGGGTCATGGCGCTTATGGTGTTGAAGCTGCAGCGCAAAATTATTTCAACAAATCTGCAAAAGATTTAAACCTTGCAGAATGTGCAATTCTGGCAGGATTACCTCAGGCCCCAAGCAAGTATTCCCCTTTTCATCACTTTGACAAAGCCAAAGCCCGGCAAATTTACGTATTAAACCAAATGGTTGACAAACAATATATCACCAAGGAAGATTCGGCTGCTGCCATAGAGTATGAATTGGATATTATGCCCCGCAAAAATTTATACATAGAAGAAGTGCCATATTATACCGAGCATGTTCGCAGCTATGTTGAAGATAAGTTTGGACGCAAAACATTGTATACTCAGGGCCTTAGAATTGAAACCGCTGTTAATCTGGATTTACAAAAAATTGCACGTGAAGAGGTTGATAGGGGGTTGAGAGCCATAGATAAACGTCAAGGCTATCGGGGCCCTTTAAAACATATCAAAAAAGACGATTTTTCTGCTTTTTTGAAACACTCCCAAAAAGAACTAACAGAGACTGGCATTCAAGTCGGTTTAATTACAAAAGGATTGGTTGTAAAGGTTTCTCGCAGAAAAGTATCTGTGCGAATAGGATCAAAAATGGGCTATATCCCTTTTGATAATATGAGATGGGCCAGAAAACCCAATCCAAAAAGACATCCTTACAAGATCCGACATCCAAAGGAGGCTTTGAACACCGGTGATATTATCCTTGTTCGTTGCGTGGAATTTGAAAAGGATGCTGAAATCTGGCAATTATCCCTGGAACAAGAACCTGTTGTTCAGGCGGCGTTATTGTGTATGGAAGCACACACCGGTCATATCATTTCAATGATAGGTGGCAGAGATTTTACCAAAAGTCAATTCAATCGAGCGATTCAATCGCGACGTCAACCCGGGTCTGCATTCAAGCCTTTTGTATATTCAGCAGCACTGGATCGCGGGCCCAGTTTCATGCTGAGTGATGACTCCTTTGAAAAAATGGAAGAATTGGGCATGCCCCTGGCTTTGTTACGTGGTTTGGAACGACTGAAGGACCTGGAATATCACAAAGAAGAAAAGCTTATTGAAGATGTCAATAAAACCATTGACCTTGAGATTGATAGTCCCATGTGGGGAATTATTCGGGAATCTATTGATCAAAAAGAAAAAAACTATACCCCGGCATCTGTTATTGTTGATACAGCCATCGTGTATGAAGAAAAAAAGCGGCATTTTAAATGGCGTCCCAAAAACTATGAAAAAGAATTTTTTGGTCCCACCCTTCTGAGTGAAGCCCTGACCCATTCCCGAAATCTGGTGACAATCAAGTTACTTCAGGATATTGGTGTGGATTATGTGATCGAATATGCCAGAAAATTTGGCATTACCTCGACTATCAATCGCGATCTATCCATTGCCCTGGGATCATCAGGGATTTCTTTATTGGAAATTGTTCGGGGTTATGCGGTATTTTGTAATGGGGGGGAATTGGTCACTCCTATATTTATCAAAAAAATAATGGATCGAAATGGAAAAGTGCTGGAGCTTAATCACCCGGACAAACAGCGCATTATTGATAGAGGCACTGCATATTGCATGACCGCTATGATGAAAAATGTTGTTGATCATGGCACAGCAAAGCTAATCAAAGAATTGGAGCGGCCAGTGGCCGGGAAAACAGGAACAACCAATCATTTATATGATGCCTGGTTCGTGGGATTTACCCCTCAGTATGTCACTGGTATATGGGTTGGGTTTGATAAGGAACAATCTATGGGAATTGGCGAAACCGGCTCCAAGGCCGCAGCACCCATATGGCTTTCCTATATGAAACGCATGATGGAAAATAGACCGGTTCGTGTTTTCACTGCGCCACCCGGAATTGAGTTTGCAACTATTGACAAAGAAACTGGTTTATTGGCCATTCCAGAGTCTAAAGAAACTTTGTATCAATGCTTCAAAGAAGGAACTGTCCCTAAAAAATATACCCCCAAGCCTGATAGCATTAATGATCAAAGTGAATTTTTTAAGCAAAATATGTGATTTCATGTATTCCCAAAAAAATAATTACAAATTTTGGTTTAGAGGGTTTGTGCTGATTATATTAATTGTCGAAATGTTCCTATACACCTGGTGTCGCGTGCAATACCTTCAATATGGTTATGATATCCATGCCCTGGAAAAACGCATTGACCACCTGGCAAGTCTGAAAAATGAACTTCAGATCGAACAAGCACGCCTGAGATCTCCAGAAAGAATTATTCAGATTGCAACAAAGCAACTGGGTTTAAAAATGCCATCACCCGGGCAGGTGATTGAAATAGATGAATAAAAAATGATGGCGTTATTTTTTAGTCACGTATCAGGATGATAATTCTTATGAATCCAACAATGATAATAATCATATTTTTTTGGGCATCCAGTGCCTGTGCAACAAACCATTTGCAGCCCGATTTCCTTCAAGCTGAGGATAATTTTTCTTATAGCAGAGACTACTATTCTAATATGGCAATCATTCTTCAAGAAAATCTGGCACATATCAATGAGAAAAAGAATTCAGGACAGTATCTGGATACATTATCGCAACTCATTGACATCTATTATCAGCTGGGCTACCTCAAAAAAGCTTTAATGATGTTAAAAAATGCTCAGGGTATTATACTCAGTATTCAGGATCGGTGGCGAATTGTCCAGTATTTGAATCAGTATGGCATGATTCATTATGCCATTGGGAATCAGCAACAAGCGATTCTTTTGTTTCAAAAAGCTCAGGAAGAAGCACTGAAAACCAAACATCCCATATTACTGGCCCATGTCATGAACAACATTGGCAATTGCTTATTTATTGAAAAGAACTATGAGGAAGCATCAACCTTTTACTATGCCTGCCTGGATCTCCTTGAAAAGACCGATGATCACAGCTTAAAAGCAATTGTTTTGCTCAATTTATTTCGCCTGGAACTATCTGTCGCAAATTTTAATGATAATCACGATCAGGTCATTGCAATTGCCAAACAAATTAATGAATTACCAGACTCGCGACAAAAAGCAAATCATCTGATTACACTCAGTCGTATTATTGAAAAAGAACTTGTACAAACCAATTTTACCAATACCGAACTATTTCATTTATCCTATCTGGCCTTATGCGATGCCAAAGAAATAGCGTACCAGTGTGATGCTATCCGAACATCATCATGCGCCAATGGCTATTTGGGACGGCTTTACGAGTTGACCGGCCAGTTTGAAGATGCCAAAAAATTGACAATGGAAGCATTATTTTATAGCGCACAGGGCAATAATCCTGATCTTTCCTATCAATGGCAATGGCAAATGGGTAAATTATATATGTTTGGTGATGATTTCAATGCTGCCAAAAAATACTTTCAACTGGCAATTAAAACAGTGGACCCCATTCGGTTGGAATTTTTTAGCGGATTTCGCAACCATGAACATGCCTTTAATCATCATATAAAACCCCTGTACACAGATTTAGCCGAATTGCTGATCAATGAGGCAACTATAACAACAAATAATCAAGCCCGCCAAAAACTTCTAAAAGAAGCCATTATCACCATGGAATCCTTGAAAACAGCAGAACTTCAGGATTTTTTTCAGGATGAATGCACGGCTCAAAAAGTGTCCACACCAGTTTTTGACAGAGCGCCGGACAATACAGCCATTGTTTATCCCATTGTCTTGCCTGAGATGCTGGCCTTATTGACAATATTTCCAGATGGTATTCATTTAAATAAAGTATCTGTGGGCGCATCAGTATTGTATGAAACAGTCAAAAACTATCGAAAAAAACTTCAGGACAGAACAACCCATCGGTTTCTATTTTTTTCCCAACAATTGTATGATTGGATTATTGGGCCCCTTGAGACGTCATTAATGAAGCAGCACATATATACACTCATTTTTGCACCCGATGGTGTACTTCGGCTCATCCCCATGTCAACCCTTTATGATGGCAATCATTTTTTAGTGGAAAATTTTGCCATTGGTTTGATACCAGCTATTGGGTTGACTCACACACAGACGTTCAATAAAACTGATATACAAATTTTGATCAATGGTCTTTCAGAAGCCCGGCAGGGCTTTTCTCCGCTGCCCAGTGTCACCAATGAAGTGCGAGACCTTAAAAAAATGTTTGAAAAAGACCATGTTTTGGCCAACAAACAGTATACCATTGACAATTTAACCCTTGAATTTGCGAGAAACAATTACAATATCGTTCATATCGCAACCCATGGAATTTTTGCAGGTCGAAAATCAGACAGCTTTTTATTAACATACGATAGTAAACTGACCATGGATCAACTGGAATCTTTGATGGGACAGGGCTATCAAAGAAATCATGCGGTTGATTTATTAACATTGAGCGCCTGTCAAACCGCACTGGGGAACGAGCGTGCAGCCCTCGGACTTGCAGGCGTGGCTGTTAAAGCGGGGGTCAGAAGTGTTGTGGCCACCTTATGGTATGTTGATGATGAAGCCACATCTATTGCAATTAGAGAGTTTTACAGGCAATTGATGACACCTGGCATGTCAAAGGCCAGGGCTTTACAAAGGACCCAAAGAAAGCTTATCAATAATCCAAGATTCTGGCAGCCCCTGTATTGGGCGCCTTTTTTGCTTATTGGAAACTGGATGTAACATGAAACGTGTTTTCTCATTACTCATTTATTTTAGTATGATTCATTTTTGCTGGGCAACAAGCCCCCCATATCTGCGGATTCCTCTTGAGGGGCAGGTCAAAACCCTTGATCCTTCATTAACATTTGATACATCATCAATCGAACTGACTGAACAGCTCTTTTTAGGTCTGACCAATTACATCTATAGAAATTCATCTTATAGAATTGCACCAGAACTGTCTACCCATTGGACCATTCATGAAGAAGGAACAGTGTATCGGTTTCATCTCAGGCAGGATATTTTTTGGGTCAATGGCAAGGGCGAACGTATTCGACCGGTTACAGCCCATGATCTTGTTTGGGCAATCCGGCGAAATATTAATCCAAAGACTGATGCTCCTTATGCATCAGCGCTTTTTGTATTAAAAAATGCCAAAGCAGTTTATTATGACAATAAAGACATTCATACCATCGGCGTCCGCGCATTAACTGACTTTTCTGTTGAGTTTACACTAACAGATGCAGCATCATGTTTTCCCGCCATGTTGACCATGTGGATATTTCGTCCTTTGCCCAAAGAGATTATTGAACAATATGGCGATCAATGGACAATGCCCAAAAATATTTATATGAATGGCGCTTATCGGCTCACTCAATGGAAAAAGAGACGAATAATCATATTAAAGTCAAATCGTCATCTCAGAAATTCTTTTAATATCATACCTGAAATTCGATATTATATTGTACCAGAAAGCTTTGCGGCCCTCAATATGTACGCAAAAGATCAAATGGATATTGTGGGAGGAAACTATACACGTTTTTCTCCTATGGGCATATTCAGAATCAGCAAACTTGAGGAATTACAACCTGAGCATATACAAACAACACGTTTTTCAGTTTACAGCTATCATTTTAATACCATACGCCCTCCGGTGAACAATGTTCTGGTCCGAAAAGCGATTACTGCTGTCATTGATCGGGAATTATTGGTGGATGTTATCACCAAAGGTGGTGAACAACCGGCTTCCACATTTACTCATCCTGCTTTTTTGGGCATTAAGGATAGCATGCCCTATGCGGATACCCATTTTGATCCCCACAAAGCCAGAGACTTTATGGAAAAGGCAGGATACCCCAATGGTAAGAATTTTCCAAAACTACTCCTGTGTTATGATATTTCAGATACCCATCATGTAATCGCCCGGTCATTTCAAATCATGTTAAAACATTTTTTAAATATCGACGTTGTTCTGGTCCCCAAAGAATGGGGGGATTTTATTGATACGATTGATCAGCCCGACAAAAACAAAGTGCCTCACTTATTTCGATTTGGTTGGGTAGCTGACTATCTGGATGCCAATAATTTTTTAAATGAAGCCCTTTCTCATTCCAGAAGTTTTTCGGGGTGGAATGATGATAAATTTGACTCACTGCTTTTACAAGCACGACAGGAGACTGATTTAAAAACAAGGCATAATCTTTATCAACAGGCTGAAAGAATTATTACAACCGATCAGGTCACTGTTGTTCCCTTATATTACGAATCTGATCATTACTTGGTGAAACCTCGGCTTAAAGGTTTCTTTCCAATGCCAATTGGTGGCCAACATATAGAAAAATGGGGACTTTAACATGGAAAAGAATATAATCAGGATCGGCTGTTTTTTGCTGATTTTATTTTTGCTTACTGTTGATGGTTTTGGTGAAGTTATTTTTGATGGTTCTATGAATGACGCTTCATCCAATCTGAAGCTCAATGGCAAAAACATGGAAATAAAATCTGAATATGGCAGAATATCGGGTAACAATCTATTCCATAGCTTTAAAACCTTTAATGTCCATGAAACTGAAGGGGTTACTTTTACAAGTGATCATTTAGTACAAAATGTGATTGCCCGGGTAACAGGCAATCATTTTTCAACAATCAATGGCGAGATAAGGTCAAATATTGCTAATGCCAATTTATTTCTTATTAATCCACAGGGCATTTCTTTTGGTGAACGTGCCTCAATCAACATTGGTGGTTCCTTTTATGTAGGGACTGCGGACTATGTGGCATCAAAAGATGCCCATTTTTATGCGTCAATAGAATCAGAAAGTGTTTTGTTTTCCGAAAATCCAACCTCATTTGGGTTTCTATCTGATATTCCTGAAAAATTGGACATTTCCGGCTGGAATGCAAGCATGGATCCCCCAACCGGCCGCACAGTTTCATTTATTGCAGGGGATATTGAAGTGAAAAATGCGAACCTGTACGAAAAACAGGGGACAATTAACCTGGCCAGCGTGGCATTAAAGGGGGAGGTGGACCTCAATGATTTAGATCAATCCGACAATTGTTTGCATGGGAACATCCAGATAAATCATTCAGAAATAAATGTCAGCGGCGATGGGTCGGGGGATGTTTTTATTCGAGGGGGAGAAATAATCATATCAAATGAATCTTCAGTTGTGGCAGACAATACTGGCAGCAAACTGGGGGGACAGACTCGCATTAAAGCCAAGACATTGACTATTGATCATAGCTACATCTACAGAGATACAACAAGCACAGGAGATTGTGGACAAATAAAAATACAAGCTGATAAAACGATTACACTGATCAATTCGTCGCGCATATATTCCGATACCAAGAAAGATGGAACTGGAAATGCTGGAACCATTGAACTCGCATCCGATATTATCCAATTGGTCAATCAATCAAAAGTCTCCAGCGATACCTATGGTGATGGACAGGGGGGATCTGTCTATATGATTGCCAGTCAAGCCATTAATATATTGAATGAAAGCGAGGTATTAACTGTTGCAAGAGGCAAAGGAAATGGAGGCGCCATCTGTATGCAAAGCCCGAATATTTCGATTGTTCAAAATAGCCAGATTTCTACAGATACGATGTTTGGGTATGGAAATGGGGGAACAATTGATTTAGAGGGTATTGATGATATTGAATCAGAAGTAATTACGATTTATGATAGTAAAATATATTCAGGTGCTATGGAAAGTGGTTTTGGAAATGGTGGAAAGGTTCAAATTAAAGCAAAAAAGCTTTCCTTTATCAATGGGGCTGAAATTGGCAGTGAATCTGATGGCAGGGGAAAAGGTGGGGATGTTTCGATCATTTCATCTGAACTGAATTTCATGGGATATGACTCACAACATAATCCCAGTGCCATTTATACAACATCTAAATATCAATCTGTTGATGCCGGCGATGCAGGTAATATTTCCATTCAAAGTGATATTATCAGGTTTCAGAATCAGAGCCGGTTAATCGCCAATACCGAAGGGCCCGGGCAGGCAGGCCAGATTAAGATTGAAGCCGGCACTATTGAAATGACTGATGACAGTAGTATTTCATCAGCAAGTCTTGGCAAGGAGGGTGCAGGTAGCGGTGGACAAATAATGATATCTATCTTTTCCGAACTTCGTATCAACCATTCAGTCCTCCTGACATCCAGTTTTGGTGATGGCCATGCCGGTCATATTTCCATATCTGCCAAGGGGATTTATTTAAGCAATCATGCAGGGATTCGCTCTGAAAGTAATGCATCCATTAATGGCGGTACTGCTGGAAAAATAACTGTTATGGCGGATGATACCCTTGATATTCAAGAGAGCTTCATTTCAACAAAGGCAATTAACACAGCAAAAGATATTGTGAACATGACGCGAGATATGAACAATGGCCGCATGGTTATTTGCGCAAAAAAATTATTAACAATGATCAATGGTACGATTACCAGCAGTGTTCTGGGTGGAATGGGCAATGGTGGCGATATTGAAATCGATCCAGACATGATAATAATGCAACATAGCCAGATAAAAGCCAATGCCTATGAAGGAAATGGTGGAAATATTCATATTGTTGCGGATCATTTTATTCAATCATCAGATAGCATCGTACAGGCCAGTTCCAGATATGGCCTGGATGGGGATATTTTTATTGATGCCCCGGATGCGAAAATTAGCAATGAACTGATTACATTGCCCACAAACTACTTAGATGCATCACAATGGCTGCGGACGCTATGTTCCCTAAGATCATCAGCAGATGTCAGTCGCTTGGTTATTTCTGGACGCGATGCCATTCCTTCCAATGTGGAGGATCTGTATATGAGTCCGGCATTATCATTTTTTCCTGATGATGGATCAGATCCTTTGCGGTCTGGAGAACTTGATGAAGAATTTTTTAAGTTTTCGGGCATATCGCAAAACGAACAATTTCAATAATCTCTTAAAACTAAGGAGGTTATATATGGGACGTATAATTACATCTGTAACCATATCAAATCTTGGAGACACAGAGAAGAAGATTCGGATTGATGCTTTGGTAGATACTGGGGCTTCGCATATGATATTACCATTAGAATGGAAAAACAGACTTGGTGATCTTGAAGAAATCAGAACAGTTGAAATGGAAACGGCGACTCAACAAGTTGAACATGGAAGCGTGTGTGGACCTGTCAAATTACAGATAGAGGGTTTTAAGCCTATTTTTACCGAAATTGTATTTATAAACATGGTGCCCGAAAATGGTGAATACGAGCCATTAATAGGTTATATTCCTTTAGAACAATCACAAGTTGCTGTCGATATGCTTGGGCACAGATTAATTTTTGTTAAACGTTTAGATTTAAAATGAACTATTATTGTGCAACTTTGAGGATGATTTTCAGAAAAGAATTTTATGATACAGGAGTTTTTTCATGAAAAATCCATATGCTATTAGCAATTTTGAGTCTATCAGATTGGAAGGTTATGAATATATTGATCGAACCAATCGTATACCCTTAACAGAAAATGTAGGAAAATATCTTCTTTTTCTCAGACCCCGAAGATTTGGAAAATCGCTTTGGTTATCTACATTAAAGAATTATTACAATATCGCAAAAGCTGATAGTTTTGAAAAATTATTTTCAGGAACATGGATTTACGACAATCCAACAGAACTTCATAACCAATATTTTGTTCTAAAATGGGATTTTTCATGTGTGGATTGTTCTGGAAAAAATGTTGAGAAAACCTTGTATGAACATATTAACGATTGCATCCGCAGATTTGCATCTGACTATGATGAAATGTTGCCATCAAAAATACATATAGATCCAGATAAAGCAATGACTAGTTTTTTTAATCTATTATCTGTCATTAGTAAGACAAAGCACCAATTGTATTTGTTTATTGATGAATACGATAATTTTGCAAATGAAATGATCGCCAACAATCAACAAGAGCAATATTTTAGTATGACTGGCTTAGGCGGTTTTATGAAAACTCTTTTTAAACAATTAAAGTCAGCAACAGAAGGTCTCGGACTGGATCGTATCTATTTGACAGGTGTTACGCCCATTTTACTTTCTGATGTTACCAGTGGTGATAATATTCGAACCGATATTCATATGTTACCAGACTTTTCTGATTTATGTGGCTTTACAGATTCTGAAATAAAAAATTTAATTGGGAAATTTGCAGATTTAATGGAAACAAATTCCAGGTATAAGCAAGTAGACTTCACATCAATCTGGCCTGAAGGTAAACAATCATGGATAAATAATATTTTTTGTTTAATGAAAAATATTT
>Ga0272440_1001119_pt1 | contig 22291 bp, 15 predicted proteins | sample SSMMMBAug17_FD_192440 | JGI IMG/M metagenome (GOLD analysis project Ga0272440, IMG submission 192440) | Marine sediment archaeal communities from Little Sippewissett salt marsh, Falmouth, MA, United States - SSM-MMB-Aug17 | ecosystem: Environmental > Aquatic > Marine > Wetlands > Sediment ...
GTAACCAAAATAGCCGGTGAATACAATTTGCTCATCATTTTTTTGAACCAGGATTACACAGAAGAAGATGAATAAGATGATTAAAAGACAGTGTTTATTTCATCTTATTCATCTTTTTCAGCGTAACCCTGGTTCAAAAAATGGTGAGTGATAATTTAAATTCCGGCCATCTGGGCTACATTCCAATGATTTCCCAGGGAGGATATAAATAATTAATGGCTTCAAAAACGCCTAAAAACAAAAAAAAGACAGATAAACCATCGCAATCACCAGTCGATAGTGAAGTTTATAAAGAGCTTTCTCCTGCTGAAGCTGCTGACATAGTGATTCCAAACATACACCCCATTTTACCATTATTTGATGTCGCATTATTTCCCAAAATGGTTTTGCCACTCATTGTCATGCAGAAAGATTCGGTAAAGCTTGTTGAAGATGCCATGGCCAATGACAGGATTATCGGGTTAATGGTGGCAAAAAAACAGGAAATGCAGGAAAAATATAATTCAACAGATATTCATAATGTTGGCACCAGCGCGATTATTCTCAAAATGGCAAAATCAAAAGAAGGTACGCAGATCTTGGTTCAGGGAAATCAACGCATTCAAGTTTCCAAATTTGTTCAATACAAGCCATATATGAAAGCTGAAGTTACCAGGATTGATGAAGACAACACCCTGGATCTTGAAATAAAAGGGATGATGAGTGGTTTGATAACAGTATTCAGTAAAATTGTTGAACTGTCACCCATGCTTCCAAAAGAATTTGCTGCCATGTCACAATCTATTGCTGAACCCGGAACACTGGTAGATATGATCGTCTCCACCCTCAGTTGTCCTGTTGAAGATAAACAAAAGATTCTGGAAACGTTTGATATTCGCGAACGATTTGAAGAAGCCATGCGTATTATTAATGAACAGCTAGAAATTGCAAAACTTGGAGACAAAATTCAGCGTCAGGCCAAAGTCGATATTGATAAATATCAACGCGACTATTTCTTAAGACAGCAATTAAAGGCAATCAAACACGAATTAGGAGAATCAGAACAGGAGAACGTTGAAACTCAGGAATATCGAACAAAAATTGATCAAACAAAAATGACCGAAGAGGCCAAAAAGGAAGCTAACCGCGAATTGTCAAGGCTTGAACGGATGCATCCCTCATCTTCGGAATATACCGTATCATCAACATATCTGGACTGGCTGATCAGTGTCCCCTGGTTTATTTCCAGTAAAGATAATTTGAATGTGACCAAAGCCACAAAAATTCTCAATCAGGATCATTATGGTCTGGATAAGGCAAAAAAGCGAATTATTGAGTACCTTGCTGTTCGAAAACTGAAAGAAGACCCCAAAGGCCCTATTCTTTGTTTTGTGGGACCCCCGGGAACAGGCAAAACTTCTCTGGGACGTTCCATTGCACGTGCCTTGGGACGAAAATTTTATCGTATATCTCTGGGGGGTGTTCGGGATGAGGCAGAAATTCGTGGCCATCGACGAACATATGTCGGGGCACTTCCCGGACGAATCATTCAAGGTATTCGTCGGGTAGAAAACAATAACCCGGTGTTCATGCTGGATGAAATTGACAAGATTGGCACAGATTTTCGCGGAGACCCCTCAGCCGCATTATTAGAAGTCCTTGATCCTGAACAAAATCAAAACTTTTCAGATCATTATCTTGATGTTTGTTTTGATTTAAGTAAAGTCATGTTCATTACCACTGCCAATATACTGGAAACAATCCCCTCTGCCCTGAAAGACCGCATGGAAATTATTCGTCTGTCTGGTTATATGCTGGATGAAAAAATTAAAATCGCTGAAAAATATTTAATTCCCCGCCAACGCACTGAAAATGGTTTGGAAGCAGGTCACATTCGTTTTACCCGAGCGGCAATCAAAAAAATTATTACCAGTTATACCCATGAAGCGGGCTTAAGAAATCTGGAAAGGGAGCTGGCTGCTGTTTGTCGGGGAGTTGCCACAAAAGTGGCAACAAACGAGACATCAAACTCAACAATTACTGTCGATGCTGTTTATGATTACCTGGGCCCAATCAAACATACCCCTGAACTGGCCTCCCGGAAACTTGTTCCAGGCGTTTGTACTGGTATGGCATGGACTGAAGCGGGTGGCGATATCTTATTCATTGAAGCTATCAAAATGAAAGGAACAAATAAACTTCAGCTCACCGGTAAGCTTGGTGATGTCATGAAAGAATCTGCCAATTCTGCCTTGAGTTTTGTGAGAGCCAAAGCCAAACATTTTAACATAGAAGAAGATATATTTGAAAAGCATGACATTCACATTCACGTTCCTGCGGGGGCAACGCCCAAAGATGGCCCTTCAGCCGGTGTCACAATTTTAACCGCTCTTGTTTCGTTATTTACCGAAACAATTGTTTCCCACGATCTGGCGATGACCGGAGAAATCACATTACGCGGACAGGTGCTACAGGTCGGTGGCATTAAGGAAAAAGTTCTGGCGGCATACAGAGCTGGTATTAAAACGATTATCCTTCCAAAAGAAAATCAAAAAGATATGGAAGATATTCCAGAAAAAATTCAAAATGCGATTGTCTTTCATTTTGTTGATGAAATGATGCAAGTTTTAGATATTGCACTGAAAAATGAATAATCGCCCGGCAAGTAACGCTCAAAAGTGATAGATGACACGAAACAGTAACATGAGGCATTATAATGAAAAATATAATACATTTACATGTCATCATGCTTTTTTTAATGTGGGTATCTATCGCAGGGGCAGATAGTTCCCACCCCCACGGAATTATCACTGATGGCACCATCGGATCAAAAGAAATCTTCGAATTACAGGGGCCAAATTATAATATTCACGCCGAACTTGGAGAAATTAAGGGAAATAATTTATTCCACAGCTTTCAAACCTTTAACGTCCACAAGAATGAACACGCCATTTTTCATGGCCCAGACAATATTCAACATATAATTTCACGTGTGACTGGCAACGACTATTCATGGATTGATGGTGGCATCCATTCCATGATGCCTGATGCAGACATTTTTTTCTTTAATCCCAATGGTATTTTTTTGGGGCCAAATGCGTTTTTAGATGTTCAGGGATCATTCCATATCAGCACATGTGACGATATTGGTTTTTCAGATCATACAAAATATGAGGCCGCTTCAACCATCCCTTTGTTAACCGCATCATCTCCGATCTCCTTTGGATTTATTGACAGCAATTTTTCGCCAATCCAGATTCAGGGTAAAGGTGCTACCGTTCCATCGCCAGATCATGAATTGCTGCCATCACTTAACGTGAAAAATGATCATACAATATCTCTGATTGCTGGAAACATTGAGATGTTTGATGGCACAATTGATGCGGTCAAAAAATTTCCAGTGGGAACAGTACTTTCTGACAATGGACGCGTCAATATTGCAAGTGTGGCATCAACAGGTGAGGTAATTTTGCGAACAGATGGCCTGGATGTTTCTTCCTTCAAAAAAATGGGAGATATTCAACTTTCATCTCATTCTGTGGTAAGCGCGAGCAGCGGTCAGGTATATATTTATGGGAATCATTTAAAAATGGAGACCAGTTTTATCAATGCCGGTCAATACAGCAGTGATGGCAGCACAATTGAAGGCTTTGCTGGAGGCAGTATTGATATTCATGTTAATCAACTGTCCATATTGGAAGGAAGTGGAATCATTATTGAAACATTCAGCACTGAAAACAGTGGAGATTTATCCATTCATGCAGACACTATTCTTCTCAAGGACAGTTTTGACGATGAAAACAGCAGTATTTCAACCAGCTCCATTTCATTGGAATTAATTGATCATTTAGATCAGGATCATAAAACCATTTCCCTGACAAATGAAACAACATATGGAAATGCGGGTAATATAAACATTTATACAGGAAATCTTAATTTGTCCGATGGTGCAACAATTGAAGCAAACGCATTTTCTCGTGGAAATGGTGGAACGATATCAATATATGCAACCGATACAATTGATATTCGAGGCAATCTATCTGATGAATTGTGCGGTATTTTAGCCATTTCTATTTCAGATTATGAAAATGGTGGACATGCAGGAGATATTCAAATCCATTCAAAAAATCTGATTCTTAATGATGGCGGAAAAATAAAAAGCAGCACAGGAGGCACGGCACGTGGTGGACGTATTGATATTCATGTGGATGAAAACTTAATCATCAGTAACGTTGATCAGTACTTAAATATTGAAAAGCCCGCATATGAAAAAATTTCCGGTATTTTTTCCACAACGCACACTGCTGTTGAACATCAAGGAAAAGCTGGAAATGCTGGAAATATAAACTTATCTGGTAAATCCCTGCAAATGGAAAAATATTCAAACCTGAATGTATCCAGCGATAGCAATGGTGATGCCGGAAAAATCCATTTGGATTTTGATACCATTGAACTTGACAGGTATGCGGGTATATTCTCAGTCAGTCATGCTGATGGAAACTCCGGCGGAATTTACATTCAATCCAGCAAACATATTTCTTTAAATCAATATGCCATGATCGGTGTGCAAAGCCTTGGAAAAGGGAAACCTGGTGGAATAATTATTGATACACCCAAAATAACAATTGATAATTATTCAACTGTTTCAGCAACTTCTTTACATGAAGATAATACAAACGATGGACTTGGTGTGATCATTGGGAAAGATATCGTTTTATCTGAAGACGAATCGAATTTTGACGTTCAGCAATTGTGTGATCAGATAAGCATAAAAAATCACTCTAAAATTACAACAGAAAGTTATGGCTTGGGGCAGGCTGGAATTATTTATCTGTTGAGTCAAGCAATTAATTTAGATGAACATGCGTTGGTGTCATCATCATCCATGAAACACGGGAATAGTGGGAATTCCGGTGAAATTGTGTTAATCAGCGAAACCTTATCATTAAACCATGAAAGCACGATAACAACGGAAAATGCTGGAATGGGAGACGCGGGAACAATAAAATTTTTTACTTCAGATTTAACGCTGGATAATTTTTCAAGGGTTCATTCGGTCAATACCTATGGAAAGGATGGCGGTGCTTCTGGATTGATACTTGTCTGTAAAGGTGTTGAAGCCATATTGCCAGATGATCAAACCATTATTCAACCGGTAAGCCGTATCCAAATGAATAATTTTTCAGGGTTAAGTACATCCAGTGAAAGTGAAGGCGGTGCTGGCGGAATAGTTGTTCGCTCTAAAGATATTGTTATGTCAAAATCGGCATTTATATCCTCAGATAATATTTATCCAGAAGACAGTGAAGACATCGGTCTTATTTCCATTCGGGGTGACACACTTCGCCTCAGTTCAAACAGTAAAATATCTACACAAAGTGAGAGTGATGCAGACGCAGGTGGTATTACACTTGAAATAAAGGAACTTACGCTGACAGATCAATCTTATATATCCAGTGCCGGAATTCATCCAGATCGACAGGGCGCAGGGGGACATATCCTCATTGCAAAAAAAATTACCCATATTGATGATTTTATTTTCGGATTTATCAATATTGCGGACGAGCATGAATTAATTGATATTTTTAAAATAGAGGAATCAACCAGTACGATTAAACTGGATGCGTCCGCCTGTATCAGCACGTCTTCCGCAGGTTCGGGTAATGCCGGCGGTATATTGATTGGAAGCCAAAATGTCTTTTTATCTGGTGGTTCGCATATTTCATCAGAAAGCACATCAACAACAGATGGCGGTGCTGCGGGTCACATCGTACTGGATTATCTTCAAAATTTGCGATTGTTACAAGACAGCAAGATAACCACACAGGCAGTGAATACATCAGTGCCAGATATAACAATTCCTGGTTTTATTTCACAAGATCGTTTCAATGGAATGATATCAATCTCTGCCAGTGAAAATATTTTTCTCATTGATGGAAGTATTACCAGTTCTGTTCTGGGGGGACTGGGAAATGGGGGAAATATTTCGATTCATTCAAACGATACCCTTTTGAATAGAAGTAAAATTATTGCCAATGCCTATGAAGGCAATGGAGGAAATATCTACATTGCAGCAAGTCATGTCGTTCAGTCATCAGACAGTATTATATCGGCATCATCTGAATTGGGAATTGATGGTAACATTGTCATTGAATCTTTAATAGAAAATTTTGACCAACAAATTATTACCCTGACAGACAATTTTTTGGATGGCAGTAAATGGATTCAAACCCCCTGTCAGCTTCGAGACAATGATAATGCCAGCCATTTTTTGATAAGCCTGAAGAAGGTTCAACCAAAAACCTTTGTTGACTGGCAACCAGGACGCTCATTTCATATCAATAAAAGGTAGTTAAAAATGAGCAGTTCAACTTTTCAAAAAATTTTTATCATATTTATCCCTTTAATATTCATACATATTTCTTGTGATGATCCAAACAATACACAAAAACAATTGAATGCCCCCGATTCTCCTGCAGCATCTCAACACCTTCAAGAAATTAAAATCGTTAAACTACTATCGATATAAATTATTACTTTTAGAGGTCTCCAAAGGACTTAAAAGTCTGGGATGGATTTCTTATGATTAAATAATCACAAAATTACAAAGTGAATTCTTTTAGACTGTCTCACTGTTTAATATATGCCATCAGATCATTACGTGTAATAATTGCATCAACACAATCAACAAATGTTTTAATATTATCTATGCCACCCTCCTGACGATCAACCAGAACAATAACCTGAACAACTTCAAGTCCTTCAGAACGTACCCGCTGAATGGCCTTGATTGTTGATCCGCCAGTTGTAACGACATCCTCAAGGATAGCCACGCGCTCGCCTTCCTGAATATCACCTTCAATCCAGCGAATCATTCCATGATCTTTTTGTATTTTACGAACAGAAAAGGCTTTAACAGGTTGATTTTTTAAACCAGAGACGAATGATGTTGCCACGGCAATCGGGTCTGCTCCAAAAGTCAATCCGCCCACAGCGGATACAGATTGATGATCCAGTTTGTCATACACCAAATGACCAACCAGGTTCATACCATAAGGATCCAATACAGTGGGTTTGCAATTAACATAGTATTGACTCATTTTTCCTGATGCCAGTTTGAAAGTTGGCTTTTCTGAATAATTAAATGACTTTTGGGCTATTAATTGAATAAGTTTCTGCTTCATGATTCATCCTTTTTTTTTTATGGGGATTAGCTGATAAAATAATCCATCATTGATTTAAACAGACGTCCATATGGTGGCCGTAAAGAACTCATCATATTGACACGACTCTGATAAAATACCCCTTTTAAATTGGAAAAGGTTTCAAAACCATAAAATCCATGATATCGGCCCATACCACTGTGTCCCACACCACCAAAGGGTAAATCATCCTGTATAAAATGAAGTAAGGTGTCGTTCATACACACACCGCCAGATATGGTACTTCTAAGGATTGTATCCATAGTTTCCTGATCTTCGGTAAAGCAGTACAGGGCTAAAGGACGTTGATTGTGCGCAATGATATCAATTACATCATATAAAGAATCATATGAAATTACAGGTAGTATCGGACCAAAAATTTCTTCCTGCATGATCAGCATATCATCTGTCGCATTTAATATGAGCGTTGGCAAAATTTTACGTTTATTGGATTGCAGCAACTCTTTTTCATGTGGCTGATAAATAGCTGCACCTTGGGATTTGGCATCTTCAATCATATAACGCAATTTATCATAACGTTCTTTGGAGATGATGCTGGTGTAATCTGCATTATCCAAAGCTGTGGGATACATTTTTTGAATGGCTTTCAGTGCGTGTTCCAAAAAATTATTTATTTGTGATGTATGAACAAATGCATGATTGGCAGCAATACAGGTTTGACCGGCATTGAACAATTTTCCAGAAAGGATACTGTTTACAGCCTTTTGAACGGGGAAATCTTTGGCAATAATCACCGGTGATCTTCCACCCAATTCAAGGGTAACAGGTGTTAAATTCTCTGATGCTGCCCGCATGACCTTTTTTCCCACCTGGCTTGATCCAGTATACAATAAATGGTTAAATGGCAACCGGATAAAGGCTTGATTTACATTGGGTCCTGAAACAACTACAACTTCATGAGGTTCAAATACGCGTGTAATAATTTTTTCAATTATTTTGCACGTTTCAGGCATGCGTCCAGATGGCTTCAGCATAATGCGATTTCCGGCAGCAAGGGCAGCAATCATCGGGCCAAAGCATAATTGAAATGGATAGTTCCAGGGAGACATTATTCCAATAACGCCCAATGGCTGATAATGAATTTTGGCCTTTGCCGGACGACAATACCAGGGAACAGGACGTTTACAAGGTTTCATCCATTTTTTAAGATGTTTTTTGGTATGTTGTATTGATTTAAGGCATACAAATATTTCAGCCATCAGTGTTTCGTGGTAGGAACGATGCCCAAAATCACTGGAAATCGCCTGAGCGATTTCGTTTTTATATAATAATATTTGTTCTTCAAGTTGGCTCAACGCTATTGTTCGGCTTCCCAAAGTTGGCGGACCATACTTTAAAAATGCTTTGCGTTGTTCCTCAAATATTTCTAAAAGGTTTTCGTATTGATTACTCATATGTTTATCCCTGATCACATGGTCGCAGTAGTTAATAAACAATATCAAATGATTGATAACTATTTGATGGATCTTCCCATGTTTTGACAATATCGGTTACCCTGGCATGTTTCGGACCAGAAAAACACCAGTTGATTAATTGATCAACAGCATCCCGAGTACCTTCAAAAACAGCTTCCACTGTGCCATCAGATTGATTTTTGACCCATCCCTTAACCCCAGCAATTTCCGCAGCGCGACGGGTTTCCATTCGATAACATACCCCCTGGACCACTCCGGAAATACGTACATGGCATCGGACAGTCTGACTCATTTTTTCCTCCTTTGTTAGTGTTCGTTATCTCATATTATCATTCTCTTGGTTGAAAAGCAACAAATGTATTCGTGATCTTGTATTCAGATGATGAAATTTCTTGACATAAAAACTGATTCTTTATATTTCTAAAAAAATTAAAAATATCAGGAGGATCTTATGACACAAAAAATGGATACGAATCAGATAAAATTGTTACCCTGGCCCTTTTTAGCCATGGGAATTCTGGGGGTAATTTTGTTTATTTTAATGCTGCCTTTAATTCTTGGTGCGTTTGCAGTGATTGGCATATTTTCAGGTTATCTGATTTGGCGGGTCAATAAATTTTTCAGGCGTATCGAAGCTGATCATATGTGGAAAAATGACAGTGAGCGTCAAGAATTTGGGGATAGGCCAATTATTGATGTTTCACCTGCCATTGTGGCCAGTCAAACAAAATGCGAATAGCTGATTGTTGAATCGCAAGTCAAATTTTTTCCAGTATTTTCGCAAGTTCTTATTGCGTAATTGTTTTTGCAATTACAGTACGCCACAGGATGTCTAAATCAGTGTGAATCTAAAGCATTGGCAAAAGTTATTGGAGAGCAAGGTTCCATCACGATACAATATGACATTAAAGACTTAATCCCTGCCTGAAGGTTATCTCAGTTTTGCCAATGAAAATATACAATGGACAGAAGGTAGAATCAGACAAAATCAAGTAAATACCTTTTATTTCAATATATTAAAACAAATTATTCAAGTATTCTGAATCCTATCACATGATTTCTTTGATATAAAGACAACTCCATGCAATAGTTTCTTTCCATAAAAGAAAATTTCAGTCTTTCTTTTCAAATCTGTCTAAATTACAGGAATATATTTAAACGTCGATAAGAGTGTTAATAGTGGAATAAAACGAATCCCTGCGCATGGAGGGCAACTATGAAATATTCAAATATATTCAATACAATACATTATACAACAAATTTCAGCGTTTATTTAGAATATCTGAAAACCATCAATTTTATTGTGTTATTTGTATTTATATTGGTGTCAGATGCCTTTTGTCTGGAAAAACCTGCTATGCATGTGGCACCCATCAATCCAGCATTTCAACGATATATACAATCATTACCGCAACAGAATATAGAAATCAATCGACAACGTAGTCGGCGAAGAAGTCCGCTATCCAATCTGGGATTTATTCCAGACCCGGTAATACTGGAAAAACATGAGTCAGATGAAATTCCCAATGATAATTTGCAATCATACTTTGATTTGAGAGATCCCAACAATGATGGCAACACATCAGACAGCCCTTTATCTCCCATTCGCCAACAAGATTCTTGTGGTGCTTGCTGGACTTTTGCAACCTATGGCATTTTGGAGACGCACTTAAATCAATTATATCATTTATCATTGGATTTTTCTGAAAATCATCTCAAGCATAATCATGGATTTGATTTGTCAGCCTGCACTGGTGGGAATTTCAAAATGAGTGTCGCCTATCTTGTATCGAATAAAGGCCCAATCCTGGAAATTGACGACCCATACACACCAGATTCATCTGAATATTGTGATACCTGCTCACCTTCACGATATATTGATAATGCTGTTTTTTTGCCGGTCAGAAATGATTTGGATGATATTCATTATATTAAACAGGCCATTCTAAATTATGGTGCATTGTATAGTGCAATGTATATGGATCAGGATAAATATTACAACACAACCTACGCCACGTATTATTATGATGATCCGGATAATTCTTTTGATGATGCCAATCATGCTGTTGTCATTATTGGATGGGATGACCAGATGACTGTTACAAATGCGCCTGGACCGGGTGTTTTTATTGTCAGAAACAGTCTGGGAAAAACATGGGGAGATGCGGGTTATTTTTATGTTTCATACTTTGATGAAAGTATTGCCATGTCCAGATTAGGGTTCTTTCAGGACATTGAAGATAACAAGCATAGTTTTGATACCATTTATCAGTATGATCAACTGGGATGGACAGGTGGTATTGGTACGGGTGATGGTAAAGATTGGGCCGCAAATGTTTTTACAGCCGATGAAGATATCGAAATTACCGCCATTGGATTTTATGCCACACAATCTGCCACAACATATTCTATTCAACTCTATGAAAATTTTGAACATTTTGATGGATATAGCCGTCCATCAGTACCAGTGTTTAAGAATGAACAGACGGGTTTTTTGAAGTATGCGGGTTATTATTTCATTTCGCTTGACCAATCAGTATCTGTGAAGCAGGGAAAAAACTTTGCAATTACTGTTGCATTCGAGTCTGAGGGAAATGCGTACCCAATTCCAATAGAAAAGCCAATTGCCAATTATGCCAGCATGGCAATTTCCGGGTCAAATGAGAGTTATGTCAGTGACTTTGGCAATATTTATTTTGATTTGAATAATTTTTCAGCAAATAGTAATGTATGTATTAAAGCATATGCCATTAAACGAACGAAAACACCGCCTGTTGCAGATAATCAACTTGTCGAGACCGATGAAGATTCGTCCGTTTCTATTCTTTTAACAGGAACCAGTTTTAATGCTCAGGAAATTACGTTTATCATTCGTTCTCATCCACGTCATGGATGCCTGTCAGGGAATCTTCCAAACCTCATCTACACACCAGATTCAGATTATTCTGGTGAAGATACGTTCACAGTTCAAGTTAATGATAGTTTTGCAACCTCAGAAACTGCGACAATACAAATTATTGTTCATCCTGTAAATGATTCGCCTGTTGCCTGGCCGCAACACCTTTTGGTAACTGAAGACAGCGCATTGCAATTCCTTTCTCCCGGTATGGATCCTGATGGTGATACATTAACATTTAATTTATTATCACCACCGGAAAATGGAATGATTATCGGTGATTTTTCAGACCTGGTTTATGTGCCATTATCCAACTTTCATGGAAGCGACACCTTTACATTTCAACTAAGTGATACGATTGAGTTATCAGCACCTGCACAGGTAACATTAACCATTGAAGCGGTTAACGATCCACCATACGCTGAAAACCAGACCCTTTATATAATGGAAGATTCATCCATATCATTGACACTCACTGGCATTGATGTTGATAACGATCCCCTCACTTATTCACTGTTGACACAACCCCAACATGGTAAAATTGCGGGACCCCCCCCTTTTTTAATATTCACCCCTGATCCAGATTTTTATGGCCGGGATGAGCTATCGTATCAAATCAATGATGGCCACATCAATTCTGATCCAGTCATCATCGACATTTATGTGACCAACGTCGAAGATAATCATCCGCCTGTTGCTGTCAAACAGACATTTTTTGTATACGCCAATCAAAGCCAGTCAATTAAATTGACAGCAACCGATATTGATAATGATACGCTTCAATATAAAATTACTCAATTACCGGTGTATGGACAGATTACCGGAGTCGGCCCGATATTTCAATATACACCAACCAGCCAGTCCGCTTTGTTCGATCAGTTTGTCTATAAGGTCAATGATGGTCAGGTAGATTCCGAACTTGCAACTGTGCGATTAATGATCATCCAGATCAATCATGCGCCGACGGCAAACAGCAAAAAGATTGAAACACTTTCAGATACAGCCGTTTCTTTTGAGTTAACAGCCAGTGATCTTGATAATGATTCATTGTCATGGTTTATCGCATCAGTACCTGCACATGGCCACATTGAGGGAGTTTTACCTGAAGCCAGTTATGTCCCATCAACAGGTTACTCTGGAACAGATGTTTTCACTTTTTACGTTAATGATGGTTCAAAAAGCTCAGCCTACGCGACTGTTCATATTACAATCAACGAAAAACCATCAGAGACCAGGCCCAATGCTTTTTCTCAAATCATACAGATTACAGAAGATACAGCCACACCAATGACACTGACAGGTTATGATCCCAATGTTGTCGATCTGAACTATTATATTAAATCCAACCCGACACATGGACAATTATCTGGAAACGTGCCATTTGTCTCATATTTGCCAGACACTGATTATACTGGAACAGATATTTTTTACTATCAGGTCGGCAATGGTCATGAATTATCAGACACAGTTCCCATAACCTTAAACGTAATTTCCACAAATGATGTACCGGTTGCAAATAATCAAACAATTGTTTCAGGCAAGAATCAGACAGTTACAATGACATTGACTGTCTTTGATCCAGATAATGACGCTTTTGATTTTCAAATAGTTCATGAGCCTTTATATGGGACAATTTCTGGTAATCTTCCGGATTTAGTATATACCCCGGAATCAGACTATACCGGTACAGTTTACCTGACTTTTACCGCCTTTGATGGCCAGGATATATCAGAGCCTGCCACAATCACCATTAACGTGATGCCATTTCAGATAATAGAAGATGATCCGCAGATTCATAAACAAGAATACATTGCGCCAACTATATCTGCCGGTGGATTTGGTCACAGTATTCCAAATTCGAATAAAGGAAAGACAGCAAGTCATAACAATGTCACTGTGAATATTGCGAACCGATCTATGGCGATTTTTTCACGTTTGACGATTCCTTAAAAATATTCTGAAATTAAGTTTTTCATTTGTATGGCCAGATAAGTTGGACAGATCCGACTTGTCTGGTTTAATGAAACAAGGCACTTGTTTTTTTTTGAACACCTCAAGCCCATGTTGACATATGGCTTATCCTGTTGTACATAAATGTAATGTCATATTCTAATGACATTACATTTGTATTATGATGAGTCAGAATATCTTTGAAGTTCTGTATTGAATTCTGATGCCTAACATACTAAAAATAAAGGAAATATCAATGGATGAAAAGGAAACGAAAATGAAACAAAATGTTTCTGAAGCTGGAGTGTATGTCAGTAACATGGTACCCAGTACAATTTTTTTCGAGGCGCGCTTTGAGGTCTTAAGAAATAATTATGAAATTGTTCGACAAGCTCAAGATTCTTTTAGTGAACAATTACGTGATTTGAAACGAGACATTGATAGTCGATTTAATCAAACTCATGTGAATATGTCAGAAAGATTTATCGCTGTTGATAAACGTTTTGAACAGGTTGATATGCGTTTTGAACAGGTCGATAAACGCTTTGAACAGGTTGATAAACGCTTTGATCAGGTCGATAAACGCTTTGAACAGGTCGATAAACGCTTTGAACAAATTGACATGCGTCTTTTACAAATTATTACATCCATAGAAAAACTGGGAGATAAGATAGATCTAAAAGATGAAAGGCAGCGAAAATTTACATTAAAAATGTTCAGCATTGCAATGTCTTTTACAGGTTTAAGTATATTGGGTATATTGATTAAAGTATTAAATATTATTTGATCATAAATTCGAATGCTATTTTTAATTCTGAAAATTTTATAAATTCTGTAAATTCTGATTCTAAAAAAAGGAGAACAATTGTTCCCAAAATCCGATATAATCAAAATAAATCGCCGAAACAATGATCAAAGCCTAATATTGAATCAGAATATATTTGAAGTTCAGTATTGAATTCTGTCTTCCTAACATACTAAAAGTAAAGGAAAGATCAATGAATGAAACGGAAACGAAAATGAAACAGAATGTTTCTGAAACTGGAGTGTTTGTCAGTAATATGGTGCCTAGTACAATTTTTTTTGAGGCGCGCTTTGAGGTCTTAAGAAATAATTATGAAATTGTTCGACAGGCTCAAGATTCTTTTAGTGAACAATTACGTGATTTGAAACTAGACATTGATAGTCGATTTAATCAAATGCATGTGAATATGTCAGAAAGATTTATCGGTGTTGATAAACGTTTTGAACAGGTTGATAAACGTTTTGAACAGGTTGATATACGTTTTGAACAGGTTGATAAGCGTTTTGAACAGGTTGATAAGCGTTTTGAACAGGTTGATAAGCGTTTTGAACAGGTTGATAAGCGTTTTGATCAGATTGATAGGCGTTTTGAACAGGTTGACAGGCGATTTGAACAGGTCGTCGCTCAAGTCGACAGACGCTTTGAACAAGTCGATATGCGTCTGTCGCAGATCATTACATCCATAGAAAAACTGGGGGATAAGATAGATCTTAAAGATGAAAGACAGCGAAAATTTACATTAAAAATGTTCAGCATTTCAATGTCTTTTACAGGATTAAGCATATTGGGTATATTGATTAAAGTATTAAATATTATTTGAACATAAATCCGAGTCGAATTTACTTTAAACTTACCAATAAATAAATGGAAAACCACCATGAAACAAATCAAACGAAAAATTTATATTATCAACGAAAAGCAAACCATTACTGAACTAAGTCCAGAATTTTACCATACATTTATTTCAACTCCCAAAAGTGTCGCATTGCAAAATATCACAAAAAATTGCATACGCCTCGCTGAAATTCATCTGGAAAATGACCGCCAGGGGCCGACATCCATTGTCAATGCCGAATTTCGTAACCTGTATATCACAGATGATGGCTATCTTGACGAATCCATGTTTGGAAAATTCATGCAATCTGGCCTGGATTCCATAAAACTAAACGCGATAAATGATCCTTTGAGCGATTATCGTACCCAATTTTTCTGGCGACCGACACATGATGAATTTACAACATTAATGACACTGGCGATCAACCCCAAAACCTCATTACCCTGTCAGGTCATGGAAAACCATGTCCTTCCCATTGATCGTACAAATCCAGAAATCAATGGTATTCATAAAATGTTAGATGCCTTCCCCGGACTTAAAGTCGTTGGCTCAAACAGAACACTATATTATTGGACACTCACATTTGATATTGTTTCCCTTAATGGCTTAATATCATTACTTTTCTTACAGGAAGCCCTGAAACATGAAGATGCCAAAAAAGCATCACTCACCCTGGCCAGCCCGGATGATAACATGCGTTATGTGCTTTGCTGCACCGATCATTCACAAACCAAAAAAGTGGGGATGTGGTTGATTTTTGTCTATCAAAAACGCATGGAATACAAAGATGTAAACAAACAATCTGCCTGTCAGTGCCACAAGGATGGAAGCTCTCATGCTTAATGTTATATCGCCAAAAACGTTATTATCCCATGTTCAAGATTTTTCCTGCATCGGTCATGAAGAACTTCCTTTAAATCAGTGTACAAATCGAATATTGGCGAAAAATATCGTTGCAACAGAAAATATTCCCGCATTCAGGCGCAGCACTATGGATGGCTATGCTGTGCAGGCTGTATCCACATATGGGGCATCAGAGTCAAACCCTGCCTTGCTTTTTATAAAAGAAACAATCGATATGGGGAAAACCCCTGAACATCCTGTAAAAATTCAAGAAGCCGCCAAAATTTCAACAGGCGGTATGCTTCCAGATGGTGCTGACAGTGTGGTCATGATTGAATATACTGACCTTGTTGATCCACAAACAATTGAAGTTTACAAAAGCGTGGCACCGTTTCAAAATGTCATTGATGTTGGAGAAGATATTTCAATGAATAGCATCCAAAGACAAAAAGGGTCTGTCCTGAGGCCACAGGATTTGGGCGCAGCGGCAGCATTGGGGATTCAAAAACTAAGTGTTCATGAAAAACCGATCGTGGGGATTATTTCGACAGGTGATGAAATTATTCCTATTTCGCAAAATCCTAGAATTGGTCAAATTCGAGATATCAATCAATATTCATTATCCAGCCAAATAATTCAGAATTTAGGGTGTCCGGTCTTCATTGATAATGTACCAGATGATTTCAGTGCCTTATACGCAGCCTGTAAAAAGGCGATTCAATCATGTCATATGTTGCTGATTTCAGGCGGTAGCTCAGTTGGCATGCGTGATTATACCATTGATGTGATTCAAAAACTGGAAGATGCAGAGGTTATTGCACATGGTGTATCGATTCAACCAGGCAAACCAACGATTCTTGCTCGTCTGAACAACATTCCTGTTTGGGGATTGCCAGGACATGTGGCATCAGCAATGATCGTCTTTCATGTATTGGTTCGCCCTTTTTTACGTCATATTGCCGGCGAATTGTATCCGCCTTTTTATTCCGATAAAACAGTCAGAGCGCGATTGGTGAGAAATGTTGCATCAGGACAGGGACGTGAAGAATATGTTCGCGTTCGACTTGAACAGACAGACGACACAATTGATGCCATCCCAATTCAAGGAAAATCAGGGCTTATTCGAACAATGGTTCAGGCTGATGGTTTGTTAACGATTCCTGAAAATTCTGAAGGATTGGATCAAGGGGTTTTTGTGGATGTTCTATTATTGTAACGAATAATTATTGTCCAGTATTTGAATAGTGGGGCCCGCATAGACCCCACATTTTATTAAAAAGTTATTTGAAATTGTACACCAGCAATAACATAACTACCACGGTCTTGGTCACTATATGTACCGTCTAAATTATCAATATAGTTTTCACGTTCACCAAGGTCATAAAGCATCACCTCTGGACGGATTTTGAAATTCTTTGCAACTTTTACAGGAACACTAAAACCAAACATCATGACAGTCTGATCGAAATCATCATCGTCTTCTTCTGGTTCCATATCATTTGCGTAGTTCTGTACACCCAAAATAGTATGGATTTCAGCTGCACCCAACGAAAGTCCGGCATCAACCCAGGCACCAAACATTTGAGTATCTTCAATTTTGTTGTTACCAATTGCCATAGCACCGCCAAAATCTGTATTCTCTGTGCCGATAGCTAGAAAATCCTGGTTTCCCCAGTTCTGTCCGACATTCATTTCGCCTTTGATACAGACAGGGCCAAAGCTCGCCTTTGCAGCCATTGATAAAATATAAGTGGTTATGCTATCATCTGCATTTTCTGGAATCCCCGCATTCAGAGCAAAAGTTTTATTTGCAAACATAACGCCGGGATACAGTGTTAAAGGTCCAGCTTTTATAACTGAACTGATATCAAGGCGTGGCAATGAGGAATCAATTGTTCCCCAATTAATGGGATCAACAACAAATCCAGCTGACTTAAGATTGGGATCGGAAAAAGCCACGTCAACCTGAAAACTATCTGTTGGCGTCAAAGTAAATCGCACCTGCGGAACACGACCAGAATATACATCACCAAAACCACCTCCTATAGAATTGATATGAGTACTTTCAGTTCCTAACATTTGCTGTGGAAGCAAAGGCGAGAATCCTGTCACTGTCTGACCGGCTGTAATTTTCAATAATGGATTGACCTGCCACCATCCACAAGCATGTCGCGTTACGACACCACGTTCATAAACACCATTACCATCCAGACCGAGTTCTATCCACATTCCAACATTTTTTTCATCACTGTTCCATTTGCCATAGAGACGTGTAATATTGGGAATTTGGACATTAAATTTGGCGGCATCATCTCCTGTGCCTGAGTTTTCTTTATCCTGAAATTCATACCATGCATCGGTAAAAATGATACCACCCATTTTAACATCTGCCATTGCTGACACTGCATAGCCAACAATAAACACACACATACAAAACATTGTTAACGTTTTTTTCATTCGATTACTCCTTAAAATTATTTTACAATACTGACTTTTTTGAACATTTGCTTGAAATATTCATGATCACAGAAAGGTCCAAATTATAAAACCACATAACCACCTCCTTTATGATATTGTCGTATAATCTAAATATTCTATTTTATTTGAATTGTAAAGCAAAATACAAACAGTAAGGGTGATTGTAATGTCAATTTCTAAAAAAAGCACTTGACAATTTTTACAGAAATGTTTAGGACTCCCTTATAAATTATTTATATTGTTTATCTTTTAAATGATTCGGAATAAGGGTGAAAATTATTTCGGGTTAACAAATGAAAGGAGAGACTTATTATGAGTCGCATTAGAAAGCTTTTTATTTTATTGGTTATGTTGTTTGTGGCTACTCCCTTGATGGCTGCAAATTTTGCTTTTCATGGCGATATGAATCATCGGTTTATGCTCTATTCCAATCATCTGGACTGGTTTAAAGGGCAACGTCCCGAAGCCTTGCATTATGGCAATGTTGAGGACAGTTTTGCTGAAATTAAATATCGGCTGTGGACTGAAGCAACAACCAATGATGGTAAAGTCAAAGGCGTCTATGCAATTGAAATGGGGGGCCTACGTTTTGGTGCAAGCGGCTCTCTTGGAAAAGGAACTGGCGGAACCTATTCGGGCGATTCGGTAAATATTGAAACACGTTGGGCTTATATTGATTTTCAAGTGCCCTGGGTGAATAACAAATCAAGAGTAAAAGTCGGACTACAACCATTCAAATTAAACTCAAGACTCTGGAATGAAACAATATTAGGTGTGAATTATACTGAAAAAATTGGCTTTCTACAGTACCAGCTTTCGTGGCTGCGCACATATGATGAACGAAACTGGAATAATGAACAAATGAATACTGATGATATCGATTTTCTAACAGCCAGATATGATGTCAATCTCCTTAAAAATAAATTAAAGGCCTCCTTATTTGGCCTGTATGGTTTTAATGATGATGCTGGCGATATGAACAAAGGTTTGATTCAATCCAGTAAATACCAGGTCAAAAAGTTTTCTAAAGAAACTGGCTTAAGATTGTGGTGTGTTGGGACTGATGGCAGTATATCAATGCCTATTTCTTTACCTGTCATTGGCGATGTCAAAATCTTTTCCAGTTGGGATACCATTTTTCAATTTGGAAAAATTAAAAACGCCCGATTCTACGATGATACGATCAATCCTGAAACGAACATTATTACAGATAGTAATGGAAATGTATACCATGCAGAGGGAGATTTCGATATTTATGCCTTTACATCACATTTAAAAGCCGGACTTGAAGTGGGACAGGCAAAAATTACATATACCGGCTGGTATACATCTGGAGACAGGGATGCCACTGATGATAAATTTAATGGCTACATGGCCATTGATATGGATGCTGAAGACAGTATCGTTCTTTTTGAAGGTAATTATGCGGATGATATTGCCTTTACAGATGCGCATTATCTCTTGAATAAAGGCTTTATTATGAACAAACTGGCTGTTGATTGCCAGTTGACAGATATCTTACAAGTCGGCGTTGCCGGTCTGTATATGCGTACAGCAAAAGCCATGTATTATCATCATCCTGATTCAAAAGAATTATCCTACAATGTTCGAAGTATTGGTTATGAGGCAGATACATATGCCAAACTCAAATTGTATCCAAACCTTGAATTTGCAATTAATGGCGGATATTTGTTCAGTGGAAATGCAATGGATGTTTTTGAAGAAAAAGACATTCGCAATGGCGTTGCGGATGAAGATATATATATAATTGCCTCCCGTATTAGATATAAGTTTTAGATTGTTTTTCTCCTTTTGAAATATACCATCCTGTTTGTTTTAAAGGGGTGGTATATTTCAACCTCGGAAACAACCGATGGATATTCAATTTATACAAAAAAATTTATACCTCTATTAGCTTCCTTATCAAGCAAACTTTTTTGAGAGCAGAAAATTATTTATCCGTGTCCGGTCGCAACCCATATGGAGCAAAAAGATGAAAACAAAAATATTGCAATTGTTTTATATCTTATTGAATTTCTTATTTTACCAACTATCCTTGGCATATGCCGGCACCATAAACCCTGATATCATTAAAGACCTGTCACCAATAACAGGCTATATCGTCAAAGTTCAAGCCCCAAACATTTATATTATTGATTTGGATGATCAGGATGGAATCACCACCGGGGATTTGTTTTCTGTTATCACAGAAAAGGAGTCGTTGACGCATCCTGTTACAGAGAAGGTAATCGGTAAGATAAATGAAGTCAAAGCCTTCCTTCGTGTCACTCAAATTAGAAAAGGCTATGCCTTTTCGCAGCTTATTTACAAGAATCAATACGCAAACATTCAACCTGGAAATCGTGTCATTCGTTATGATCAAATTGTTGCAAGTTTTATGGATCATTCAGGCAATGGTAAACATATTTACACCAGTCTGATCAAACAGCTTCCGCATTTTAAATGGCATACATACAAACACCCAATAAACAAAAAAATTCTAAACAATAAGACATCATTACCAGAATTGTATTTTATTAATGAAACCAAAGGTCTTGAAATAAGAGATGATAATCATAGATTGATTCACTATTATCCCCATAAAGAAATATATTTATTCACTGTTGTGTCCCTTGATCAATATAACAGTATTCCAGAGCATGCCTATGCCGCAATTGAAACAATCGGTCAGATTGAAGGTTTAATTCTTGGGGCAGATTTTTTAGTCAGACAGAATCAGTTGTTTATGGCATCAGTTACCAAAAAACAGATTGAAATATTTCATATTGCAGAGAATCATATGACATCGATTGCAGTAAAACAGGTTCCAATGCAATATAAACCTATATATATCAATTGGTGGCGTCCTACTACAATTTCTAAACCGCATTTAACTATTACATATTGGCATGACCAGGACATTGAATCCAGGGTATACACATTTGATAATAAATCCATCACAACACTGGCTTATGGAATCAATTTTCATATTGCTGCATTTGACCAAAATCACGATGGTAACCCTGAAACTCTGTTAGGACAACCGATGGATCGAGAAGTTTTTTGGGATAATCGTGTCTATCGACTGGCTTATTTTGACAGGGCAATTCGCCTGGTAAAGCGATTTAAAAGTCCATACTCCTTTACTGTCTGCAGCAGTGCAATTGGAGATTTAACTGGTGATGGCTACCTTGAAACCATCTGGGTGTCTGGCGGCGTCTTGCGAATATATAAAGGGCAAACATTTTTATACAAAACCTATATCGGCAATACACCCGGACAATATATTTCATATGATGTTGACCCCACGTCCAAAAAAACGTTATTTCGTAATGTGTCAATATTCCCCAAACCAGTTATTGACGATTTAAATCATGATACGTTACCCGAATTATATACAATTCATAGTGAACGACCTTTGTTGAGTCAATTGGGATTTCAGAGTCAGGCACTCAAAACATGGATTAAATGTATTCAATACCAAAATCAAATGTTTTATAGCCATCGCATTTCTCGAACCTTTAATTCAAACATTCAGGCATTTACCATTTACAATGGTCATTTTATTGCATTATTGGGACTTGAAGATCAAGACGCTGTGAATCGTTTTACAAGAATTGTTCAATGGGCATTTTGAGTAACGCATTCAAATATGAAATGATTAAGGAATTCTCGGAAAATAAGTTCCCCATTTAATATATTGAATTCCTATTTTTTGAACTTGGATTACGCTGAAGAAAATGAATAAGGAAATCTCTGATAATAAGTTCCTCATTTCAGAAAGAGTAAATGCTATTCTTTTTGAACCAGGATTACACTGAAGAAGATGAATAAGATGAAATGAGACACTTTTAATTCATCTTATTC
>Ga0272440_1001120_pt1 | contig 22285 bp, 12 predicted proteins | sample SSMMMBAug17_FD_192440 | JGI IMG/M metagenome (GOLD analysis project Ga0272440, IMG submission 192440) | Marine sediment archaeal communities from Little Sippewissett salt marsh, Falmouth, MA, United States - SSM-MMB-Aug17 | ecosystem: Environmental > Aquatic > Marine > Wetlands > Sediment ...
CTTCATTTTCCATCAATTCAAAAACAAAAGATGATGGTTCAATAAATAAGATAGGACTGGATGCAACGACTTCCAAATTTACCGGTATGATTATTTCCGGATAAAGCGCATCATTCGACTGTAATGCTAAATTACACTGATATTTATCCTGTGATAAATAGGATGTATCTGCGCCAATCGATACATCAACACTTTTTCCAGGATAAATTCTTCCGGATGAGGATTGGAATATTTTTAACCATGAACATCGATCAGGTTCAAAGCGGACAGCCAGTTGATCAGACAAATAATTGATATTAAAAGCCACTTCCAGACCATCAGAACCATCAATGTTCTCTATTCCAACCGTGCATGAATTTCTATTAAAACCATCGGTAAAGGATTTATACTGAATTAAGATCGTACCTGTTTGAGACAAAATTACCTGAGCGGTTACGGTTCCTGAATCCCCATAGCGAGTTATTTTTTCAAATTGTACAATGACCTGGTCAGCTTGTGATCGATAATATATCTCACTGTTTTCTGTTGAAAGATCATCCCATAGCCAGGCAATCAGATTGTGAGGCGTTTTATTCCCAGGTATTGGCATATTGCTATGGCTTACATAGTCAGTTGTTGGACCAAATCCAATAAATCCATTTGATGATATATATAATTGATTATATTTTTGCCCATAAAAAGGAAACGAAAAACCAATATCTATAGGACCTATGTAATCATCATCTTTCATACGATCAAGTTTTCGGCCTATTCTGGAAATATCCATCCAATCATAAACAGGACCTCCATCAGAAAAGCTGTCTGACCACATATAACCAAATAGATCCGGACCACCATAATGATCTCCAGAAATGGTTCCTACACGAAAATCAATATCATCTTTGTGAATGGGTAGATAATAATCCGAAGGATATTGGTCACGTGAAATTGTATTGGCCTTAACATTCATCTGCCAGACAAGATCAGTGTTTCCATGATTGCCAATGGTTACAATATCTTTTTTAATGGTTCCTTTTTCAACAACAAAATTGAACTCGTCCGGGTGAACAGAAATTTTCGGTGACGTTATTTGTATTGGAACTTTCAAAACAAAAGGATTGGGATAATTCAATGCATTATGCTTTAATGTTATTTCGACTTCATATTGACCATAAGGTAAATTTTGGGCTGTATATAACATTGGAATGGATGTAGCTGAACCAGAGTCAATAACACCACTGGATATTTTGGGGATTACGATATCAGAATAAACATTATCATTACCTGGAGGGGTCAATGCCCGGGCATCGGAAATTTCAATTGCAAACAGAAGGTCTCCACAACCATCATTCTGCAGGCGAAAGGTTTCTGTTTTTGATTGCCCTGATGGTAATTCGATGGTTCGAAATTCAGAATACGACAGTAGGGGGACATCTGTAGAAAATGTTTGGTCACTTCCATATGTGGTTCCATCCTTGTTCTCTGCAACCAATCGAAAGTGATATAATTTTTCCTGAATAAGATTATTTATTGAGATATTAACTGATACTTGATCCCAAGATTTCCCTGCATTAATAAAGTCTGTTTTTTTTCCATACGTTTGATCGGTGCCATATTCAAAATAGGCAGTTGTTGTTATGCCATTCGAATAAACAGAGCCATTCAGTAAAGCTGATTGACAAGTGACTTTACTGGCAGACCCTGTATGAACAATTGGTTGAAAATTTTGAGTCATCGAAAAATTCAAATCAACGGTTTGATATCTGATAATATTAACATTTTGAACCAACATCATTTTATAGTGAGCAGCTAACACAGCAACATCATATTTACCTTCTGGAATGAATGAAAATCGGTAATAACCATTGGATTCGCTGTATGTAACAAAATTACCCGCTTCAATCTTAGCATTGGCAATGGGTTTTTCGGTTGATGCGTCTGTTATTTTTCCATGCAAAACACCTGTTCGGACTGCGGCAATTTCCTCTGCCAGACTATTTGTGGAAGTATTTACCAATACTGATAGTATAGTGGCTAACATAATTGATTTTAATGTTGGTAATAAAAGCCTTTTCATTATTTGCTCCTTTGTCGTTCCTTTATTCTCAATTAATAATAGGCCGGTTTATATTAAAAGTATTATGGTTTGTCAAAGATTATCAGGCCAGAAATCAATATGGATAAATCTGAAAGTATTCATGGAAACTAAAAAAAATTAGAATAGTTTTCATGTTTTCATTTTTGGACACATCCATTATGGGTGGGGTTGCCATCATGAAATTGCCATTAGCAAATCGTATTTTTTGTTGCAATTTGAATTTTTCTTTAAGTTTATTTAGTTTTTTTCAAAAATATTTGCTATGAATCATTAAAATAAAGTCATTTTTGGAGATAAAATTCTTCATTGGTTTATGATTGGACGCACCAATCCAAAATTGATGAAATTTAAAATTCTATTGTGATTATTTTTGGCGCAGGTTGCACCTGCTCATTAAGAAAGGATTATAAATGAATGTTGATGGTCAATCATACCGTCCTATATGGTTAAATAGAGAAAATGAAACAATTGTCGATATTATTGATCAAAGGCGCTTGCCACACGAATTTGTTGTTGAATCAATGACAACGCTTGATGATATCATCCGTGCCATCAAAGAGATGTATGTTAGAGGAGCTCCTCTTATCGGTGTCACTGCTGCCTATGGCGTTTATTTGATTTTGGTAAATACAACACAAACCGGAAATCTGGATGATTTAAAAAATGAATGCAATCGCTTAAAAGCAGCTCGCCCAACCGCTGTTAACCTGGCATGGGCAGTTGATACGATGTTGAATGAAATTCTCAGTGAAAAAGCCTCTGAAAAACATCTGCAGCTGGCAAAAAAACTGGCAAAAAAAATAGAAGAAGTTGAAGTTGAACGATGCTATCACATTGGCCTTCATGGTGCAGAATTAATCAAATCTATCTCTCAAAAGAAAAATAATGAACCAGTCAATATTTTAACCCATTGCAATGCTGGATGGCTTGCATGTATAGAGTATGGAACGGCAACCGCTCCGATTTATGTGGCACATGATCAGGGAATAAACGTTCATGTATGGGTTGATGAAACCCGTCCTTTAAATCAAGGATCACGATTGACAGCTTGGGAATTGGGAAAGCATGGCGTTAATCATACGGTTATTCCGGATAACACGGGTGGCCATTTAATGCAACATGGTATGGTTGACCTCGTGATTGTTGGTACTGATCGCACGACATATACTGGTGACGTTGCCAATAAGATCGGTACTTATTTAAAAGCCCTTGCGGCAAAAGATAATAATGTCCCATTTTATGTTGCATTACCATCATCCACGTTCGATTGGACTGTAAAAGATGGCGTTAAGGATATTCCCATTGAAAAACGTGATCCTGATGAAATCCGGTATATTCAAGGAAAATATGATGGTAACATTTGCAGTGTTCTGATTCCACCTGCTGATAGTCCATGTGCGAATTATGCTTTTGATGTTACGCCATCTCGTCTTGTCACCGGGTTAATCACTGAACGTGGTATTTGTGAAGCTTCTGAGAAATCAATTCTTACGATGTTTTCTGATTGCAGATCGTGAATAAAGGAAAAAAATCATGCTATCGAAACTTGATAAACAAATTATTGCCGCCATTCAAGGTGATATCCCCATTTGTGAAAGACCTTATGAACAACTGGCAAAAACAATTGGGATTACGGAAGATGTTTTCTGCTCGCAGTTGGCTTCTTTAAATTCTCGCGGAATTATTCGTCGCTTCGGGGCAACGTTAAGACATCAAAAGTCAGGCTTTACTGCAAATGCAATGGTTGCCTGGCGAGTTGATGAAGAGAATGTTCTATCGGTTGGAAATAATATGGCAAAATCAACACATATCTCCCATTGCTACCGAAGGGATCCAACACAGGATTGGCCTTATAATTTATATACAATGATTCATGGTGGTTCTGAAAAAGAATGTATACAAATCGCTTCATCACTTTCTCAACAAACAAAGATTAATCATTATGAAATTCTTTTCAGTCGACGAGAATTAAAAAAAACATCCATGAAATATTTTCCAGAACTTGAACAACAACAATAATCGGTCAGATCTATTATCCTGATGTCTATCAATGCACCACATATTTTATTTGTGAATCCCTGGATTCATGATTTTGCAGCATTTGATTTTTGGGCAAGGCCTTTGGGATTGTTACAACTTGTATCAATTGTAAGATCGCATGGTTTTAAAGTATCGTATATTGACTGCTTAAATCGATTTCATCCAAACGATCGCCGAAAGAATAAAATTCATCGACATGGGCGAGGCCCGTACATAAAAACTGAAATTTCCAAACCTTCGGCACTAAAACAAATATCCCGAAAATTTTCCAGATATGGTATTCATCCAGAATGGATGATTCAGGATTTAAAATCGATTGATCGACCGGATATCATTATGCTGACCTCTTTTATGACATATTGGTATACAGGCGTTCAAGAAACCATTGAGTGTATTCGATCTGTTTATAAAGATGTTCCTGTAGTCGTCGGCGGAATTTATGTGAGATTGTGGCAGGAACACGCCCAAAAAAATATTGATGCAGACTGGCTTGAAAGTGAGCCTGGCGAACAAACTATTTTTTCAATTATCGAGCAATTCACAGGGGTCAGAACTAAACTCCATCATGATCCGATGGATATAAATTCTTTGCCGTATCCCGCATGGGACTTACAAGATGCGATTCCTTTTATTCCAATTTTAACCACTCGAGGTTGTCCCTTTAGATGTTCATATTGCGCCTCTGGTTTTTTAGAGCCTGAAATTCGAAGACGATTCATTCAGCCTGTTGTTGATGAAATTTTATATTGGCATCAAAAGAATAATGTTTGTGATTTTGTGTTTTATGATGACGCCTTTTTGTATCAGTCTGAATCTTATGCAATACCATTTTTAGAAAGAATTGTGGAAAAGAAACTTCCATTACGATTCCATACACCAAATGCCATTCACATTCGTGAAATTAATCAAACAAATGCTGATTTAATGTTTAAAGCTGGGTTCAAAAATTTGAGAATGGGGCTTGAAACTACTGACTTTAACAACAGAATGGACCAAAAACTCACATACAAAGAGTTTGAAAAGGCAATATCGTATCTAAAAACAGCAGGCTTTCGTAAGGATGATATGGGGGCTTATTTATTGATTGGCTTACCCGGTCAACAAAGACAATCGATTATTGAATCAATTGATCTTGTCAATAAAACGGGTATCATGCCAATCCTGGCTTACTATACCCCTATACCTCATACAAAATTATGGTCAAAAGCAATAGAAATGTCTTCGGTTAATATTTCAGAAGATCCTTTATTAACCAATAATACAATCTTTCCTTGTCAGAAAAATGGTTTTGACTGGAATCTTTTATCAGAGTTAAAACAACACATAAACCAACATCAATATAATTCGAGGTGACAATGTTTCAGGTGGCAGCCATTCAATTAACGCCTATATTAAACGATGTACAGGCAAATATTAAACGAGGTATCAATTTTATGCGGCAGATTTCAGATGAAGCCGACCTGATTGTTTTTCCTGAACTGTGGACAACAGGATACTATTTGTCAAAACAAGCTTTTATGTTGCTGGCAGAAACTACTGATGGCCCCACAATTGACTGTCTCAGGAATGAAGCACTTAAAACCAATTCCATTATCATTAATACGTTTGCCGAAAAAGATGACAATGACAATTTATATATTTCTGCGGCTGTGATTGATCAGTCAGGTGAGCTAACAGGTGTACATCGGAAAAGTTTGTTATGGGGCCGTGAAAATGAAATATTCACCAGGGGTGACATAAAATATCCAATCATTGAAACCAAATTTGCAAAAATTGGTGTACTGATCTGTTATGAGATGGAATTCCCAGAGCCCTCAAGACTGTTAGCCTTAGAAGGTGCAGAATTAATCGTTTGTCCATCGGTTTGGAGTGTCGCAGCATCAAGACGATGGGATATTCAATTACCAGCGCGTGCCCTTGATAACTCAATTTTTATTATGGGAATCAACACAGTTGGTAATAATACATGTGGAAAAAGTAAACTTGTAGGCCCTATGGGCGATATTCTTGCCGAAGCCTCAGATTCACGCGAAGAAATTCTGCTGCGTGCAGTTGATATCCATTCTCTGTATTGGGCTCGTGATGAGAATCATTATTTGGAAGACTATCGATCAAAATTAACACCAGGGGGGCAGACCATTCCAACGCCACTTTTTTAACACGAAAAATTATATTGATATTGGAATTCACTCATTTTTCTGATAAATAACTTGATTACATTATTGGTTAAGATTTTTTGTTCAATTAATAAATATTCAGGCATTATTTCTGCATCAACACTATAATTTTCATTAAAACATCAACGTCGTTATCAGTTATAAATTGTCGATGTATCTGTAAACGTTTTCCACATAATTGATATAATCGTTTCATATAAGAATAATATCCCTAAATAGTCTACAGGTATCACAACTATGAAATCCTTTGTCGGTTTTCAAACCATTGATTGTATATATGAAAGCCCTACAACACAGGTTTTTCGATGTCGTCGTAATTCCGACCATCTACAAGTTGTTATCAAAAGCATCAATCAAGAATATCCCTCTCAGGAAATGCTTGCCAATTTTCGGAATGAATACAACATTTGCAGAATGCTTGATGATGTTGATGGGATTATTCAAGTTTACGCGTTACAAAAAAATAATCATGGGCTGATGATTGTCATGGAAGATTTTGATGCTATCTCATTATGCCAATATATGAATCAAACATCATTATCCCTGCAATTATCCCTTGAAATTGCCAGTCTAACTTGTGAAATTTTAGGAAAAATTCATGAAAAATCCATTATTCATAAAGATGTTTCAACCAGCAATATTCTGATTAATCCTGAAACAAATATCGTAAAACTCATTGATTTTGCTTTTTCAGATAATACTTCAGCACAAAAAAAAACAAAGCCTTCAGAACAAATGCAGGGAACGCTCTCATACATTTCTCCTGAACAAACTGGTCGAATGGATCGAACCATTGATTATCGGTCGGATTATTATTCATTTGGTGTGTGTTTATATGAAATGATTACCGGCAGACTTCCTTTTGTAACCAATGATCCTTTGCGGTTGATCTATTGTCACATAGCAAAATCCCCCCTTACACCTCATGAATTAAATTTGGATATTCCGAAAACAGTCTCCAATATTATTATGAAGCTGATGGCCAAAAACCCAGAAGATCGCTATCAGAATGTTTTAGGAATTAAAGCTGACATTGACCATTGCATTCAGCAGTTAAAATCAACCGGTGAAATAAATGACTTTGAGATTGGACAGCATGATATTCCCAGACATTTCATATTATCAAAAAAAATCTATGCCAGGGAAAGAGAACTGAAACAAATGGTAAATATTTTTGAACGAATATTTGCCTGGAAACAAAAAGGCGACTTAACAAATAATAATGAATTATCCCCAAAAACTGAAGTTATACTGATCAGGGGAGATACAGGTATTGGAAAAACAGCGTTTATTGATTATGTTAAAAAGAAAGTTTTACGCGCCAATCCACAGCATCAAATATTTTTTATATCTGGAAAATATGACCGATTCTCTAAAAGCACGCCATATTCAGCATTGGTATCGGCTTTTTCAGAGTTGGTCAGACATATTTTAAAAATGGATGAAGAAAATCTATCATTGTGGAGAAATAAAATACAAACATCTTTGGGTGAAAATGGTCAATTAATTATTAATGTCATTCCTGAAATTGAATGGATTGTTGGAGAGCAACCCGACATGATTAAGCTGAATCCAAGAGAACTTCAAAGTCGATTTCGGAAAACATTTCAAAACTTTATCATGACCTTTGCAGATGCTGCTCATCCATTGGTAATTTTTCTGGATGATCTTCAATGGATTGATACTACATCACTTAAATTACTTCAATTACTCCTGACCAACACCAATACAATTTTTTTATTGATTGGTGCTTATCGGCATCGGAAAATGGCCGAGGATCACCCCCTTTTTCAAACCATCAAGCAAGTTGAACAATCCGATATTCCAGTTACAACAATTCCGCTTCGCACTTTATCGATAACCCATATCAATCAATTTATTTGTGATTCGTTTAAATGCTCAGATAACTATTCTAAATCGTTGGCCAATGTGGTTATGAATAAAACCCATGGCAATCCTTTTTTTATTAATGAATTCATTAAATCAGTCTATGAAAAACAATTCATTCATTTGACTGAAAGTGGATGGAAATGGGATATCTCAAAAATTGAACAAACAGAAATAACTGACAATGTCGTTCAGTTGATGAGTGATAAAATACAACGTTTGGATAATCAGACACGCATATTAATCCAGGCGGCAGCATGTATTGGCTCTGAATTTTCATTGGATACGTTGAATCACATCCTTTCAGTGGAAAATATCACTGTCGAAAAAAGCATTAACAAAGCGATAAACGAAGGGATGATTGTTCATTGCGAACAACCCAAATCAGATTTTGAAAGCTGTGCATTACAAGCATATCGATTTGTTTATGACCGGGTTTATCAAGCCGCTTATTCTCTGATGACAGATTCAATGCGTCACCAATTCCATAAAAGAATCGGTTTATTTTTATTAGAAAAAAGTGGCAAGTCTCCTAAAAAGGCAAAAATTTTCGATATTGTCAATCACTTAAACATGAGTATTTTGATCTGTAAAAACCCAAAAGAAAAAATTCAACTGTCCCAACTCAATTACGAAGCAGGATTGCGAGCCAAATCATCAACAGCAGTAGAAGCCGCATATATGTATTTTATTATTGGCATAAGCTTGCTGAATGAAGATCACTGGAAATCAAATTATTCGCTGGTTTGTTCATTATATCTTGAAGCATCGGAATCAGCTTTTATTATTGGTAAGTTTGATGAAATGATGAGACTTTCTGAAACCGTTCTCAAAGAATCAACGCAATTGATGGATCAGGCAAAAGCGTATGAAATTCGTCTTCAGGCTTTCAAAATGCAAGATAAGAAAAAGGAAGCCATTGAAATTGGTCAAACCGTTCTTGCAATGTTGGGGGTATCTATTCCAAAACGAGCGAATAAGTTATCGGCTATGATGGCAATTGCACGGATTTATTTTGGCATGAGTGGCAAACGCATTGAAAATTTGATCGACCTTCCCACAATGACCCAACAAGAGCAACTGATTATTTCCAGAATACTCACATATGTGGCAACCGCTTTTTATATCACATCACCTGAGATTTTTCCTATTGTGATCAGCGAACAAATTCGACTTTTTAGCAAATATGGCAATACTCCCGTATCATCTGCAACTTATGCGGCTTATGGTATGATTTTATGCGGCGTTTTAAATGATCCTGACAATGGTTATCGTTTTGGGCGTCTGGCTTTGTCACTCCTTGATAAATTTCAAACCAGAGAATATTGGGCCAAAACTTTTTTTCGTGTGGGGTCATTTATTTTTCATTGGAAGGAACATGTCAGAGACACATTACCTTTACTCAACGATGCCTGTAAATATGGTATTGAAACGGGTGATATCGAATTTTCTGTTTTTGCCCGCTATGTTCATGGCGTATATTCGATTCTTGCAGGTATCGAATTACCAGCAATCAAAAAAAACGTTCATGAGTTTTTGAACAATTATCCACAATTAAAACATGTTTCTGCACAACATTATCGAAATCTGGTTCAACAGCTATTGGAAAACATGATGACGTCAAATAAAACGCCCTGGATTCTTTCGGGCACGTTTTATCAGGAAGAAAAAACATTTTCATCTCACATTGAAAACAATGACAGAACATTGGTAACTATTGTGTATTTTACCAAAGGCTACCTTAATTATCTGTTTTATCGTTATGAAGAGGCATTGGAATGTTCAGAGAAAGCAATACCTCATCTTAGCGGTGTTATGTCTACGTTTGTTGTTCCTTGCTATTATTTTTTTGATACCTTGATTCGATTGGCACTTTATGAGAATTTATCATGGATTGAAAAACGTAAATTTTTTAAAATTATCATCAACAATCAAAAACGAATAAAACAATGGTCAACGCATTCACCCATGAATCATTTGCATCGATATCATCTGATTCAAGCTGAAATTTGTAGGGTCCAAAATAAACTAACCGATGCAATGACTCATTATGATAAGGCGATTTATCTGGCTAAAGAAAACCAATTTCTAAATGATGAAGCACTTGCCAATGAATTGGCGACAATTTTTTATATGAAAAACCAAAAACAGAAGCATGCGATTCCTTATCTTCTGGATGCTTATAATGCCTATTATCGATATGGTTCTGTATCAAAAACCGATCATCTGCTTCAACAATACCCATTGATTAAGGATTATATCCGAACGATTAACCAGACCTCATCATGGAATGAAATATTTTCAAACACTGTCAGTCTTCAGAATGCTGGAAAAGAAATCGACTTACTATCGATTATGAAAGCATCAACGAGTATTTCAGAGGAAATCGTCTTTTCTCGTTTGCTTGAGAAATTAATGGCGGTTGTTATTGAAAACGCTGGTGCAACGAGGGGTTGCTTAATTCTGGTACAGGATAATCAGTTATATGTTGAAGCTGAAATTGTCGATGAACAAGATGAAAATATTCATATTGAATCTATTCCCCTGAATAACAAACATGACTTACCCGAACAACTGATCAATTATGTCAAACGCTCAAAAACCGATTGCGTTTTAAATGATGCTGTCGTATCGGGCGATTTTACAAATGATCAGTACATCCAAAAACAAAACATTCATTCTGTTATGTGTATTCCTATTCTTCATCATGGGGATTTTACAGGATTATTGTATCTTGAAAACAACCGAATGTCAGGCGCTTTTACGGCCAATCATGTTCAAATACTAAAACTTTTAGCTTCACAAGCAGCAATCTCAATTGAAAATGCAAAATTTTATAACCGCCTTGAAGACAGAGTTCAAGAACGAACAAGAGCCCTTTCTCAGGCACTGGATGCTTTAAAGCAACGTGCTTATGAATTAACTATTCTGAATTCAATGAGTGATATGCTCAATGAATGCAGAGAAGAAAAAGATACTCATGAAGTACTTCAAGAAACTTGTGAAGCGCTTTTTCCAAAAGATTCAGGTTTTATCGCAATACAATCAATGAATTCAGATTTTCCAGAAATGATCGTGCATTGGAATTTTAACGAACAACTATCATCAAAACACTTTTTATCATGTCATTGTTTAAAAACAACCCAAAAGAAAAAGCTTGCAAATTCCGATATAAAAAAAATCTGTTGTCCATTAACCCAACTGTCATTAACCAATGCACTTTGTCTTCCCCTGAGCGCACAGAATCAGACAATTGGTGTATTTCATTTACAGTTTTCAACAAAAATCAACACCAATGAAAAAAATGAATTTGAAAAAATCATTCAAGCCAGAGAAGATTTAGCGGTTCGCATGGCAGAACAATATACGCTTTCCCTTGCCAATTTAAGACTTCAGAAAAAACTTCACATGGAATCAATCATAGATCCATTAACAACGCTTTTCAATCGCAGATACCTTGAAGAAAGTCTGAATCGCGAAAGTAACCGATGCCAAAGGAGAAATAAAAATCTGGGCGTGATTATGCTGGATATTGATCATTTCAAACAATTTAATGATACCTATGGTCATAAATTGGGAGATGACGTACTTCGTGAATTAGGACAGTTTTTAAAAAATGTCGTTCGCAAAGAGGATATTGCCTGCCGGTATGGCGGAGAAGAATTTATGTTGATTCTACCTGAATCAAACATTCATACAACAATCGATCGTGCTGAATTTATTTGTAAAAAAATTCGGGAAGATGTGATTCTTAAACATGGTAATAAAACAATTACGATTACGGCTTCTATTGGTGTAGCGGCACTCAATGAACATGGTCCAGAAATAGAAAAAGTTATTGCTGAAGCTGATAAAGCATTATATCAAGCAAAAGAGATGGGCAGGAATCAAGTACAGGTAGCATCCTAAAAATTTTATGATAAATGGGACGCATTCCCCCAAAATCGGACGTTATCTTTTTAACAGCATTTTCCACAATGATTGCTCATATTTCAGGATATAATGGATAAAGTGGTTCGGTTTTTAAAGAACTGATCAAACAACCTGCCTTTTATAGCCTATCCAGAATCATTTTCTTAAAATCTAAGGAGTGCTCTGAATATAAATTCCCCATTCTTAATTTACATTTTCGGTTCTTGTTTGTAGAGAAAAGGCATGCCTTGTCTCTACGAACTCGTTTCCGGCATTTGGATGATATCGGTTATATTTTTTTCCGGAAATTATCTAAATGCATTTCATGTCTTATCAATAGTTGAACAATCTGTTTGGTTATGATAATGTTTTTTTCATTCAACTTGCTCTCGATGCTTTTTATGTAACATACATTACAGATCAATCCTTAATATTAAGAATCTAATAAAACGAGTGAAAGTAGTTATTTTTTTATGAAAGCAACATGGCACAAAACAACCTGTGTATTATGTGAGCAAAATTGTGGACTTAAAGTTCAGGTATTAAAGAATAGGATTGTCACAGTACTTCCGGATGAGAATCATCTGATTAGCAAAGGATATATTTGCCGTAAGGGGCTGCATATTGCAGACCATCAACATCACAAGGATCGCCTGACCCATCCGTTAAAAAAAACATCCCAGGGATTTGAACCGATCTCATGGACACAAGCTTTTTCAGAAATTTCCAGAAAACTTAAACCAATAATTGAACGTAATCCAACATCGTTTGCTTTTATGGGCGGTATGAATAAAGGTTGTCATATGGATGCTGTATTTGGAAAAGCATTTTTAAATAGGATCGGTTCTCCATATCATTATCATTCAATTGCCCAAGAACATACGGGTTGGTATTGGATTATGGGAAAAATGCTGGGTAGACAGGATTGTTTGCCCATAACAGATGAGCAAAATTCAGATATGATTCTTGCAGTTGGATGGGATGGGACTGAAAATCATCAAATACCGAGAGCTCCGATTGCACTTAAATCTTTTGCCACACATCCTCAAAAACGTTTGGTTGTCATTGATCACCGGATAACTGACACCGCTAAAATAGCAGATGCACATATTTGCATACAGCCGGGAACAGATGCATTGCTTGTCAAATCACTGATTGCCATTATTTTGAAAGAAGGCTGGGAAGATAAAACATACATCAATACTCATGTTGATGGTTTGAATATTATTCATCCCTGGTTTAAAGAGTGGGATGTCCCTTCTGCATTAAAAATATGTGGTGTTACTATAGAAGCCGTTTATGTATTATGTCATGAACTCTGCACCCGGCAATGGTGTCTGAAAATAGATAAAGGGACATTAATGAACCGTCATAGTACGATATCAACTTATCTGTACATGATTCTTTTAGCTATTTGTGGAAGAATATGCATGCCAGGCGGTAATGTCATCCCCGGTTATGTTTTTCCAATAACCAATGATGATGATGAAAAAAAGAAAACCATTTACACGAACCATCCATCGATTGGCGGTTTTTATCCACCCAATATTTTACCAGAAGAAATCAATAATGCCGATCCAAATAGAATTAAGTCTTTATTGGTTTGCGGAGCGAATCCAATCAGATCATATGCAGATACTCAAGCGTATGAAAAAGCCTTTAAGAAGCTAGAATTATTAATTGTCATAGATATTGCTTTTACAGAAACAGCACAAATGGCAGATTACGTTCTTCCCGCATCATCTGCTTATGAATCCTGGGATACTGTGTTTTATGGTATAAACTTTCCGCATATTTTTTTTCAAATACGTCAACCCGTTCTTAAACCTGAATCAAACACAAAAGAGTGTGGCGAAATAATAACCCTTATCGCTGAAGCTATGGGGCTATTACCTGAAATTCCAGACGCATTGATTCAGGCCGCTCACCAAAATCGATATCATTTTTTACTCAACCTGCTGGCTTTTTCTCAAAAGGCCAGTGAATTTGAATCTGCTTTACCTTTTGTTCTTTCAAAAACCCTTGGACAATCAATAAAATCATCCCATTGTGCCGCGTTGTGGGGCCTTTTTCATATTGCAGAGTCAAGTTTCAGAAAGAGAGCAGAAGCTGTTGGTTTTAAAATGCAATCTGCTTTTTTTTCTAACATGTCGCTTAAGAAATTATTTGCTGTTGGTCGATCAATCATCAGCCATTTAAATTTAATGCCTGTTGCAGGACTATTCCCAAGAGTAAAACAATCTGAAATGATTTTTCAAACGCTATGTGACAACCCATCGGGTATTTCACTTGGAGAAATGCCTATAGAACAAAACTTAAATGAAATACAAACATCAGATGGATGTATTCATCTATATATACCTGAGCTATCAGACTGGTTGCAAAGCATAATCCCATCGGTAGAAACCATTCGATTAAGGCGCTCATCTGCATACCCAATGGTTTTGATAGCGAGTCGTTCAGCCAAAACCAATGCACAAAATCAAATCCGAAAACCAGACTGGAATAAAGGATTACGATTTTGTACAATTCGGATGAATTCATTTGATGCTGATCAATACAACTTTACTGACGGCCAGAATGTTCGTGTGGTAACTCCGTATGGCAGTTCAGAAATAGCGTTAGAAATTTCAAACTATGTACAAAAAGGTCAGGTTATTATTCCTCATGGTTCAGGTTTGAAATATCAGGGAAAATCCTATGGGGTTAATGTCAACTATTTAACAGGGAGCAGTAACAGAGACCCTTTTTCAGGAATTCCTATACATCAGTATATCCCATGTCGTGTTGAATCTGTTTTTTAGGATTTGTGTGTTGAAATTTGTTGGTGAGTGAGTTGAGTGCGCTTATGAAAAAGAAACTGATGTCTTGTCAAAAAAGCTGGTTAAAATTGAAAAATAATGAAATATACTTCCACCTAAAACAAACATATGCCATATGCCATGATTATAAGGAAGATTATCCCACACATAAAAAATAACGCCTGCACTATAAAGCACACCACCTATAATAAGAAATATCAGACTGTGAGACGGTATGTTCAAAAAAATTTCTTTTGCAGCAAAAAGACATAACCATCCCATAATAATGTAGATAACTAATGATAATTTCTCAAATTTTTTGATAAACAAGCATTTAATGACAATTCCCATTAATGCGAGGCACCATACCAAAATGGTAATAGACCAACCCAAAACGCCATTAATATTAATTAGCATTAAAGGGGTGTACGAACCTGCAATGAGTAAAAAAATTGCAGAGTGATCCAGTTTTTTAAAAATTTGTTTTACCGCTTTTCCAGGAAGACTGTGATACAAGGTTGATGCCATATACAAGAGAATTAATGAGGTCCCATAAATTGAAAGACATGTCACATGAAAACGATTACCATAAAAAGTGGCCATCATAATAAGCACAACAAGGCCTGCTGTGCTTAATAATGCACCAATACCGTGTGTTATACTGTTGGCGATTTCTTCGCCAACAGTATAATGTTTCCATGTATTCACTTGCGAAACTGACATAATAAAAATCTCCTTGTTAATAGGCCGGTGCTTCTACCGACAAATAATGTAAGGTTAAATCAGGATATTTCCCCTGATAATTTTTATAATGACTTTTAATTTCAAACATATCAGCTTCATAATTACCGGTTGGTATAAACAATTCTCCGGTTCCACCAATTTTACGTGAATAATCCAGATATCCGAGAGAAATCGGTACACCAGCACCTAATGCAATATAATAAAAACCACTTTTCCATTTTTTGACACGTCCTCTGGTTCCTGATGGCGGAATAACCATGATCATCTTTTCTCTTTCATTAAAAACGTTGACAGCACATCCAACAGTGTTGTTTGATTTGGAACGATCAATGGCGACAATACCCAGCCACATGATAATTTTTCCCAGGCGACCTTCACATAGTTCTTTTTTTCCCATAGCAACAATTTTCATTTTTAAGGAAAATGCCATTAGAAGTGTAAAAAAATAATCCCAATTTGATGTATGTGGTGCAGCAATGAGAACACATTTATCTGATTTTGGGGGGCCACCTTCAATTTTCCATCCCAAAACAAATAAAATAAATCGTGCTAAATAATGTAGGAAAAAAGTCAAAAAAGAGGAGTCAAAAATGGTTTTTTTTTGTAATTGCATCATTGTTTCCTTTCGGTTTTAGGATTTAATATAAATTTTATTTCATATTTATTAAATTCATTAAGGATTAAAAACAAGCAATAATAGTATTTTTACAAAGCTTTTACATTCTGATGGAAAAAAATAGCCTACGAACATTGCAAACTGAATGCCTTGATTTAGTAATATGTGCTGAGATGATTTTGAATTATTTCTAAAACGCTCAACTCATTTACCAATTCCTTTTGTGCCGTTTTTTTCCACTGAGTTTGTGCATTTTCAGTAATTGCTTTTTTTAAATGATCGACACTTTGTAGCGTCTGCTCTAAGGATCGATTTAAATATTTCAGACCTGTCTGTTGATCTCCATTTTTTAAAGAACGAATTGCAGCCTTGATATGATACTTTCGATATTTTCTAAAAAGACGAGATTTTTTGACATATGATTCAGCAACATAGCGGCAATAGGGGTAGTCAGTAATGATAATCGTATAAATATCCTGGGCTTTTGAGTATTTTTTCAACTGTTCATAAGAATGGGCTGTTAGCAGTAAACAATTGATAACATCCTGGTGATCGTATTGAAACCGATTGGCGATAACATGATCAAGAATATCAATAACGTGTTTAAATGTTAGCTCTGCTTGTTTTAAATTCATTTGCTTTTGTAAAGCAATCCCTTTTTCATATAGATGATTACCGTTGACAAATGTTCTAACTGGTTGATTTCGATAGATTAGGCCCAAAATGCTGAAAAAAATGGAAACAACGACAATGGCAACCCATAAAGCCCATTGCGTTTTCAATATTGGCTTTTCCATATAATATAATTGTTGCCTGATCAAAAACCATGCTTGTTTAAATTGAATCAATAAAAGGTTATTTGAAAAAAATTGCCTGATAATCAATGCAAACAATAGAAAAATAATAGTAAAGCCAGTAATAAACCCACCAATCATTTCCCATTTACAATGAGAATAGGTTAATGTCACATTTGAAGATCGGGGAATAACCATCATAAAATGGGGGGTCACCGGATATACGCCATGTGCACCATGAACTTTCCAGTTTGGATAATAAGATACACGAATTAAGTGAGGAACACCAATGGCATCTGTATGAAATGAAATTTTTAAATGGCTTAAATGTGAGGTAATATGGGAGTTGTTTTTTAGGCTTATGGTTTGTTGAAACCATTTTCGATGAATATCAAGACGGTCTGTTTGCGCCTGAAAAACAGCCCTATCTTCTGGATGCGTGACATACAAATCTGGAACAAAACAAATCTCTGATTTTTCGGGAAATTTAAACCAATCCTGATAAAATCTTTCCAACCAGTTGTTCCCTGTAAAAAGAATGGGTAAATGTTTTACAGGCACGACATAGCCTGATGGCTGCTGCTTAAGCCTGTAAATTGAAAAATCATCTATATCTTTTTCATGAACAAACAAAGGAGATTTGTTAAAGGCAGTTTTGGCTGTCTTTGTCATGAGAATAAGTTGAGATATATTGTACATTGACATATGAATAGCTGCGGACTGGGGATTTATGCGAGATAATATATACGGCGTTGGCGTTTTTATTTCTTTTGAAAATTCAGTTTGCAAAAATGTAATGAATTTTGAGGCGATGGATGATGAATAGTGAATCCCCTCTAACGTCTGGCGACCTGACCATAAAGGCAATGATTCAAAAACACGATCTCCACCATAAGGACCATATCGATCACATTTCTCATAACCAACCCGAGGGGCATTTAAAGGATTTGAGCTGTTTGTTTGATTGAGATATGACGAAACCGCACATAAATTCTTATATCCGCTGGTATTTTCATATCCATTGAAATTGTAAGCATACCATTTGGGTGCATTGCTTGAACTCAAGATAGTTGAAACCAATATAGACGCAATACAAAATATTAAACTCGCATATTTAACAGGGCAGGGTAAAGTACTAAGATAATGACCAATGTAATTTGAAGCACATACGATAATCAGTATCAGAAGAACGGGTGGAACAAATCGAATGTCTGGAACTTGGAGGAAATGAGCGCAACAATACATGATCATACAACAACAGACAATCCACCCCCATACCTGCCAGTCGATTTGAATGGCTAACCATTTGCGGTTTGCTATTTTTCCCATATGGGAAAAGAAAAGAATAACAGCAAACCATAGTATCCAGATAATTGATAATGTTATCCTGACACCTGTTCCTGGTACAAAATCTTTATGTTCAGAAGTCAATATTGAAAAAAGACCATATCCCAATAAATATATTAGAATCATAATGCATAATAATGGCAACACATAATGATAGGATCGTTTTAATCGATAAACAAACAATTTTTTTTTTGGGGGTGAGGTATTGAAAGGCTTTTGCCATACAACAATTGGAAAAAAAATTATCAATAGAATGGCACAAGCAATGAAAAATATTTTCCACGAAATAAAACTTTGCCAGATCATATACACTGGAATGGTATACAACTTCCGCCATGCAATTAAGGGAAGTATCCAAAAAACCATGACACCAAACCCTATTGCACAAACCTGAATTACATAGGCGACTCTTTTTTTGTTGAAAAATCCATACAAAACAACAGTCACCGCTGGAATAAATACAAACAGATGAGACAATCCAATAAGACCAATGAGAAAACCATTTCGGATAACACGGCTTTCATCAGTAAAACCTTTTACCATTGAGCCTGTATAATAAGGAAGTATAGAAAAAGCGAACATATAACAAAATTCACCTGCCAGAGTTGACAGGACATTTCCACCGAACATGGTATATGATTCATTAAACAAAAATAATAAAGCGGAAAATGCACCTAAAACAGGTGCAGGAAAGCGATAGTTCATCAGTCGAAGTCCATAATATACTGAAATCGGGAGTAAATACCACCCACTTACAATCATCAGTTTTAACGCAATGGTTAAAGGAATACCGGTATATGATAATAATACCGCAAGTAAAAAAGGAGGAATAAAATAGAAGCTAAAATTGGGATAACCGCAAAAATTCCCCATATCCCAACCAAATAAGCGGCCATTGGGAATTAATATGTGTTTCAGATGTTCTGCAATCTGATACCAGCTTGCTGTATCACCGCCAGTGACAATGGTGTCTGAGAAAATCAGGCGAGCATCCAGATAAATGCCAATAAAAATCCATATAAACGAAAGAACGATGAGGTCAATACAAGATTCAAATTGGCTTGATGGCTTATCCACATGCATCCCTTTTTACGATATCTTTATTGAACAAACAATATAGCCACAAAAGGCAACCTGCACTTACAGCAGTAATGGATGAAAAAATAAATGCTTTATGAGTACCTACAATTTCAAAAAGATATCCACTGATAAATGCCCCTGCCATCAATCCTAATCCATAACTGACAGCGCTGTTGACTGATTGACCAATTGTTTTGGTAGACGCAGGCATGCAACGATCAATATATAAAATGCCGCCCACATGATATGCGCCATAGGTAGCAGCATGAAAAAGCTGCGACATGATGGTAATAGAAACAGATGACGTATAGAACATCACAAACCATCGAATGGCAGCCATCGCACAAGAAAAAATCAGCACTGTTTCAACGTGAAATCGATTGAAAATTCGACGAGAATTCATCATCACAAATATTTCAGAAATGGTTCCTAATGCCCAATATATGGAAATTGAATTTGAACCTGCTCCCATTTGTTCCAGATGTATGGATGAAAACGCATAATAGGTTCCATGCGAAGCAAGCATTAAAAATGTACTGGTCAGATACACAATAACTTTTGGTTTTTTAAATACATACAGTGCTGGTTTGCTTGTCTGATTTTTCATTTTTGTTGATTTTGGAATGAATACAGACACCAACGCCTGGATCAAATAACCGCCAACAATAATTTCAATGATCACACGATAGGAAAAGTAATTGAGCAATTCACCCACCAACAATACCATGATTATAAATTGAATGGATCCCCACAGCCTGATCGTACCATAGGCATGTTTATTGTCACCAATTAAATCCATTGTAAAGGCTTCCATAAAGGAAATCAAAGGCGCATAGAAAATAGCGACAATAATAGTGACGAAAAGAATACTGATATAGGTGTCAGCCATCAAAAAGAACGTACAGGCAACAGCACCAATGAATTGGCAAAGAATATAAATCAGTCGGCGGCATTGATATCGGTCAGCCAGCAGTCCCCATATTAAAGAAAAGAGAATAATTAAAAAGGATCGTGTGGCATTCAATGTACCAATTTCAATACCCGAAAGGTTCATGTGATAGCAATAGAGGTTAAAATAGGGAAGCGTAACGCCCATTACACCAAAAATCATAAAATATTGAGCGCTTAGAGTTGACTTTAAACGAAATGTAAGAGGATTAAAGGGGGGAGAATGGTTTAACTCGCTATTGTTATTTAGTTGTTTTGGCTGCATCCCAAAGAGCATCCATTTCTTCCAAAGAAGCAGATTCTAATGATTTCCCTTGTAAAGCCAATTGATCTTCAATATAATTAAATCGATAAATAAACTTATGAATACTGTCGTTTAAAGCGGATTCTGGATGAATTTTACACCATCGGGAAATGTTAATAATGGAAAACATCAAATCGCCCATTTCAGATTGAATATCTTTTATATTGTTTGATAAAAGAGCTGTTTTAAATTCCAACCATTCTTCATCCATTTTTTGTTCAACAGCATCTCTTTCTGACCAATCAAATCCCACACGAGCCGCACGTTCAGCCAGTTGAAAGGCACGATGCATGGCTGGTAATTTTGATGGGACTGAATCCAGAAAATGCTCTTTTTCTTTTGTATCTTGTTTTTCTTTATTTTTAATGGTGTGCCATCGTTCAAGAACAGCCTCTGCATCTTTTGCATGTGCATCGCCAAACACATGGGGATGTCTACGAATCATTTTTTGCTGACATACAGTAGCCACTTGATCAATATCAAAAGCATTTTTTTCTTCATACATTCTGGCAACAAACATGACCAACAATAACACATCTCCTAATTCTTCTCGAATGTGGTCAGTATTGTTTTCGTCGATGGCTTCAAGCAGTTCGTAAACTTCTTCAATTAAGTAATTTTTTGCATCCATAGGGGTTTGTTTGATATCCCAGGGACAACCATCTTTACTCCGAAGTTTTTCAACAAGATTTTTTAAAGCATATAATGGGGAGGTATTTTCATTCAAGTGGATGGACTCCAAAAAGATTTTAATTGATCCACGTTATGGTTAAATTTCTCTTTCAAATGTTCCGGAACCATACTGACCATTTTTCTCGATATGACAGTAACATGGGGTGCAAGAACAGATTCTTTCATGAGTCGATCATCATCCGGTAAAAATGCTGTTAGTGGAATTAATAAGACTGATGTTATCAACACTCCTTTTGCCATTCCAAATCCACCACCAAAAGCAGTGTCTACCCAACTGATAAACAATTCTCTTAACAAATAACGAATAACAACGCCTATGAGACCAATTAAAATAAATACGATACAAAAGAGACAAAAAAAGACAATAATTTTTATATAAGCAGGATTGGAGATGATATTCCATTCCTGAACAATTTCTGATAAGGGCTTGTAGAAATTACAAGCACAATAATATCCGGCAAAAACGCCTACAATGGATGATATTTCTTTAACCAATCCGCGAAACAAACCGCGGACAAGACAAAAACCAACAACACCTGCAATAACATAATCTAATATATTCATAATACCTCTATCATCAAATTCAAATCAATAATGGAATTCGTATTCTTTCGTTGTAAATAAGCAAACAGTTTTTTTAACATCGAACCCATAAATTTGTCAAGTAACAATAATATATCATTTGCGATTATGATAGCGAATGAAACCTTCTTGTGTTGTCGATACACAACTTCTATTGTGTTACATCACTTGAAATAAGATTCAAACCATCAACAACATCAGAATCAGTGGTTTGGGAAATGATTTGAGTGCATAAATGCGTTACCGCTGACTGAACTGCAATCAAAGGATCAGCGCCTGAAGC
>Ga0272440_1001121_pt1 | contig 22274 bp, 12 predicted proteins | sample SSMMMBAug17_FD_192440 | JGI IMG/M metagenome (GOLD analysis project Ga0272440, IMG submission 192440) | Marine sediment archaeal communities from Little Sippewissett salt marsh, Falmouth, MA, United States - SSM-MMB-Aug17 | ecosystem: Environmental > Aquatic > Marine > Wetlands > Sediment ...
AGCCTTTAGAGGAAATATCAAAATCAAAACTGGTAAGGTATGAAATAAAAATTTCAAAAAAAAATAATGTAAAAAAGATATTTCCTAAAATTACCCAGACGACGCCTGAGCAAATGCAACTTTTTAAATTGGTAGGAATAAAAAATCCGATGAGTTTAGAAAAATTTTCATGGTGAGGAAAAAAAATGATCAAACGTATATATAAAGAGTCTTTCAGCTTGTTAAGTGTGTAATCCGAGCTAAAGCAGTTGAGTCGTTGACCCAAATTTAACCGATTATGTGTTGCCCGGCGATTCAACAACGCACTTGGGTGTAAATACAGCGTAAAACCGAATGCATGGCTGCTCAACGTCCAACCAAAATCTTGGGGGTACATCCAATGTAAAATCGTATGTTTGATTACTCAGTGTCTGTCCCAAATCAGTTGGGTCGCCGTCCAGAATTAAACCAATTGTGTATTGCTCAACGAATCAACCCCATCATAGTTATCATTTAAATCAGACGAATCATAGTTCTTTTTGCGTGGTTTATTGAATTTGCAACAATAAGCGGTTGTGTGGAGGCTCATCTTTCAAGCCTTTTGATAAATATTGTAAAACAGAATCAATGTCATTTATATGATTAAGTTACAGTTTCCTACGCCCCAAGTTTACGAGTATAACAACAAGGTCAGCGGTGAGCGTCAGCGAATCCGCTGAACCGTTTGGTTATGTAAAATGTATTTAATGCGATGTCAGCCAATCGAAGGTCTCAAACTCAATGATATTTGACAGCAATGAACTTAAAGCGCGAAATTTGAGTTTGAAATAATTAAGTAAGGTGACCCCGGAATTTATAAAGTAAGGTGTCCCCGGAATTCTTGATGCCGGTAATGAAGTGGATATTATCAATACGTCATTCAGTGTAGAATTCTGGGCAAAACGCGCATATACAAATTGTACCGCCTTCAAGATAAAGAATTAATTATCTATTCTGACACCAATAAATTGGGATGGATTATTTGGAAAATCATTTGGAAAAATTGAACATTTTAATTGACCTATGATTAACTGATAAAAGAATTGAATAAAAGAATTTGTATATTGAAAATAGTCTGGAGATCTCGCATCATATATAATAATCGGCCAATTATCAGGTTCGCCTTCTGTTAAAAAAAATAATGTATCTCCATTATCTGTATATGAAAAAGGAAAAAGGCCACCTTTTTCAGGGTAAACAACATGTTGAAACAGATCAGGGGATTTTTGTTTGGATATAAGGTAACTATTATTAATAATAGGATATTTAATAAATAAGCCTATGTTTTCCTCATTAATGAAAGGGTTTAAAAACCATAAAAAATTATCTATTCCACCAGCTCCATATGTTTCAATGAATTGCTTATATTCAAAAGGTAATTGTATACCAATTTTATTTTCTACTATTTCCCATTCATTTTTATTACCATTATGATAAATTGAGTTAGGTAAAGTCAAAATTTTAATTAAATCATCGATAATCATTATAAAAGTTCCCTCCTTATACTTTTTTATTAAATATTGTATAATGAATTAATAACCCCTTATCTCCTTTTGCAAATATTGTGATTCCAAATGGAATCTTTTCGTTATCTTTATATAGTGGTGTTACTGAATATTCTACAGTTTCACCAGACACAACAGCTTTTCTAACTTCATTTTCAATATCCCTCATAATTGGTGTATTTGTTGGATTTTGAAACAAGGTAACTAAATTTCTTTCATCATTACCTGAACCACCAAGTTGATTACCTAATAAATGCCCACGTGCATGACCAGGACTGTTTGGTCCACCACCTTTAAATCCAGGTGGCCTTATATTATGATTTGCTGCTGAACCGCTTCCGATCATACTCTTTGTTATTATCGCAGTTACACCTGTTGGTCTGCCTAAACTATCAGGTTTGCTAAATGAAACTATTCCTTCTGCTAAAAAGTTTGTTGATGATTGTCCTGTTTCATGAATTTTCCATGTTCCATTTTTTATAATAATTGGGTCAAAGATAGGCGGAGTTTGTTTTTTATTTATAGATGGTGAACATGTTACTGTAAATTTACCAATAGTTTTGTTAGTTACTATTTTTTTGTTATTAACACATATTGCTGAACTTAATGAATTATTATTAACACTAGCTATTGTCACAGATTCTATTTTTCCTGGTGAATCTATACCAGGTGTATCTGAAAATCCTGGTACTACATATTTTTTTCCTATAAGAGTTTGTTTTATTGACCGAATAACGTCATCTGAAAGCATGACAGTTTCACCATCACTTGTCATTGGATGTTTAGATGACTCCAATTTAACCACCCCATCCCAACCTCTAAATGACCAACCTGGATTTGGCTTCAATTTAGCTTTACCACCATTTACTACAATTGTTAATGCCATTACATTTATCCTTATAGGGGATGTGTAAATTATTTAAACCTATGATTTCATTAGTTTAGGTTTTACTTAAAAACAAAGTTACATTTTAGAATCTATCAATAGACTTATTGTGTAATTACATTTTAGAAAAACATCATGCATAATTTGATATTTCATCCTTTTTTTGATCAAATAGCTTCTCTCCAGGTTTATAGTGTTTCCGAACAAAATGTGCTTTTATTTTTAATTCCTGTTATAGTTTTTGTTCTTCTAATATACTTCAACACAGTTTCAATACTTTTTAATGGCTTTCCTTCCCAATTTCTTGATATCTGACTATTGAGTTGATGTTCAGCAGGAATAAACTTTGAGATCTTAGGTGACTCACACCACTATCTGCTAATATCAATAATTTCTGTGAGCAAAGAGGAATGTTTCTACCTTTATTTTCCCACCATTTTTTTATACAGTCTACTGCAAACTTTGGAGTGTCATAAGTTGTTCCTACAAACAAAACATAGTTCCACAATTTTTCAGGTTATTGTATATGATGTAAGGATTCGCATTTCTTTTTGCATAACTTGGAAAATTATGATCATTAACAGGTATTTCTTTATCACTCCATACTTTTCCTTCATTCTTAATTTTAAATTAATTCTTTCTTTTTGGTATCAAAACTGATTATTATTTCATCATTTTCACAGAACTGCTCTCTGAGCTCTTTAATATAATTAAATTATTTATCTATTTTTTTCTCTTCTGCAGTTGGTTTTTTATCTCCATTTGAATTTTATTTGAAATTACTCGAAGAGAAAAATACAATTCTTTGAGAAGCTTTACTACTGGATTTTAGATACTTTTTTCCTATGGACTTAAGCTTTTCTGTAAATTTGAGTGTTGTTTTTTTTGGGTTCACTTGTGTCCTGTTACTGAATTTCCATCAGTTTATTTTATTCAGGAGCAACATCCAATTTACCATCAATTTCAACATCTCCATCAATTAATACTTTTTCAGAATTTGTGTTTATCAATTTATCTTTTATTTTCAAATGTACACTATCTTCTATTTTATCAGTTGAATTAGATACACTGAGTACCAAAGTTTTTGCATTAAGTGCAATTCCATCACATTCTAGTTCTTTATTTAGCATCTGTTCAGCACCTAAAATATATGGCTGTTGTCCAGCTTGAATAAGACAAATAAGTTCATCATCTTTTTTATATGTCCAATATAGACCTTGTTCTTCTTTTCGAACATAAGTTGGTGTAATAATTCTAGCATATAAGCTATTTCTTCCAGGTGCATTATAGCCTGCAAATTTCCAAAAACTATTTTCTGATATCGGTACAAACCTAATTAGCTCATTATTGTACCAGTTAACAAACTTTCCAGAAAAAGTAATAGATGAGTTTAATGATGAGGACGTTTTATCTAAATATTTCAAACACTCAAGTTGGACAGTTATACCATCGACATCTGCCCAAAATTCATAGTGTATTGATTTGATATAATATGTTTTACTGCCCATACTGAAGCAACAAGGCATTTTGGGAAACTGATCTTCATCTTGAATACCAAGACTTTTTGTCGAACGTTTAGTTATCTTATCAAGTATTTTAAGTTTTTCATCATTATCATTGCTATCACTCCATTTAAAAATCTTTTGGATATAAATTGGTTTGTTTGTAAAGTATATATCATCAGAAAGGTTATTTAATACTGGATCACTAACAATTTGCCAATCTTCAATTTTCAATTTCAAGCCTGGTTGTAAATTGGGTGTTATTAATGTTATTGGTTCTTCAGCATTAAAGGCAGTCCATCCATATACTTTTTTAGTGATATGGGAAAAGAAATTGACAATTTGATTCAGATATTGCAAATTTGTGTGGTTTTTATAACGCCAAAAGCATGAATGAATATCAAATACATCTTTGCATATCTTGTCCGCTTCATCATGTTTATATAGTTTTCTATATCCTTTTCCTAACATACGAGTGATAAAATCGTCCCACAAATCTTTTTCACTTCTTTGAAAAATAATTACATCATTTTTGAAATCGATAGTTTTATCAAACCAATTCAGAGTATCATTGGGTAAACAAATACCTGAAATCTCATTTTCATAATTATTAAATGATTTATTCTCTGGGTGTATTCTTTTCGACCACTCCAAATTGTTTATTACAAATCGAATATCCTGTTTAACTTCAAGAGAGCATTCCGTTTCATTTAGAATGCTCTCTTTTATCAAGATACTCTCTGGTTTATTGATATAGTTTGGACGAATACGAATAATAGGACCTGAACTCTTTGTTAGTGTAAGTGATAACCAATTGACTTGAATAGATTTATCTTTGACTATCAACTTCATTGTCTGTGACATATTAAAAAATGCTCCAAAAAAAATTTATCAAATATAAGGTTCTAACCTGTTCGGAGAATTTCTTCTGACATTATCAATAAACAAAAGTTCAACTGGTAAAGATTGACTTTCTTGAGACACTGAATAAACATTATCTATTTGTGAGGTTTCCAAAGTGCGTAAAAATTTATTTTGCGCCAGTTCAGAGATATGTTGAAGAAATTTTTCATGATCCATTTGATTATTAAAATCCAACCAGTCCATTAATGTTTTATGATTTAAAGGTAATGTTTTAAAATTACCTTGTGCAATGATAACATAGCCTTCTGCGTTCTGAACAGCCCCTGGTGCTTCCTCAAAAAATGTGCTGGTAATATTACTTGATACGCATTTTGATGCTAAATTACCTGGCTCTATTTTTCTTTCTACTGTTAATTTAGGAAAAGCGGGAGCTGTTGGCATAAAATTTGCCCGGGCAGCTTTTGAAATATCTAATAATAGTGGTTCAGGAGCGATCGGCAGTACAAAACCTAACGAAGTGCACCCATTATCATTCTCACGTTCATAAACTGCATAAGCCCCCCTCTTGTTGATAAAGTGGGTTATTGTTGGGATATTCTGTTCAGCTTTACCTGTCGCCCCTTGCATTGGTTTATTACCTTCAAATTTAATCCATGATTCCGGCGAAGTACCAGCTCTACCTATCCTTGTTGAATACAGATGATGGACTTCATTTCTAAACTCCCATTTTAGATAATCAAGAGGTGTTATATCATTTATTTGAATTTTTACTTCGTCATTACCTGTTATTTCTAAAGTATCACCAGCTGTCAGGAGTGGCTTAGAAAATGGTTTTCCATCACTTTTTTCACTAAAATGAATTGCACAATAAGGTTCATGTGCCTGAACCTTGGTTTGTGTATTAATAGAAAAGCCACTGATAATAAAAAAGCTCTTTATATTTAAGGACTTTTCTTCTCCATCAATTTTTAATTCATAAAATGCCATTAAATTTCCTCCTATGTTTGGTAACATTAATAATAAGTTGATTCTATATTTCTTGATAAATAAATTGTGATAATTCTAACCACCCATCTTTATCTTCTTTATTATCATTAGGATTAAGAAAATGTGGAAACCAGAGAAGGCTAATTATTGTATTACCATATTTTTTTATATATGGTATAATTAATTCCTTTTCGGTACCAGTATTAATTTCAATATCATTTATGGAATAAAACTTTTCATTTATATTTATATTTAATCCATTGAATGTTTGTAAATATTCATCTGTCAGATAGCTACTGATAATCTCATTTTCTGATATAATACCAGAATTTCCATATGTACCTAAAAAGATACTTCTAAAATAGTTGATAAGCTTTGTTAATATTAAAGTTTCATTTAAAAGGAGAACTTCTTTCCATGGTTTGACCAGTAGATCATGAACAGACAACCCTCTTTTAGGATTGATTCCTGTTAATCTTAGACCATCCTTTGGTTTTTGAATTGTTCCAAAATCCGGTGATTTTGCCATTAAACTTGCCGATAAAATCAAACAAGACGTATTTTCTATAACTTTATCAACAACCAACTCTTTTTTTGCTGCTTTTATTCCAGATTTTTCTTCGATAAAAGATGGCATTTCAATGTCTTGTAAAGAAATAACAGGAAATTCTTTCTTTTCTTTTTCAGTGATTGGATTGGGTGTCATTATAAAAGGAAGGTTTAATGCATTAAACCTTTCTCTTTGATCAGGCATCGTAAAAATGTCATTAAACAAAAGTTTAAAATCAGTATAACCTATAATTTTTTCTGAACTATCCGCAGCCTGCCTGGCTATGTAGTAAATGAGCGATGGTTTTTCTACGGGTAAAAATGTTGCATAATCATCACTATCTCTAACCTTATTAACATGTTCTTCTAATGTTCCATCCAGGTAAACAACTTCAAAGCCCTCCACATCTTTTACAGCATCAAAAAAATTCCCAATTTCATTTACCTCTTGAAAAAATGCCGAAATATTATGAAATGATGTAGCAAGGTGATATTGATACTGAATGAACTCGGCTATTGCCTCAACAGCTTTATCTTCATCATCTGCTATTGGGATATATTGACTGAAATCAATTTCTTTTATCAATTCACCAATGTTAAGATCTGTTGAATCTTTTTCTGGGTCAAATATGGATGGATTATCAACTTCACCAAGATGCATCACTGTTTCAAGACTTAAACCTAAATTAATGCTAACATCGTTAAAGCCCAAGGGGACATCTTTTCCTGACAACATATATTCACCATATATCAAACCTCTAAAAAAGCGTTTAAATTGTTTGCTGGTTTTGTCTTCAAAATATCTGTCTGTGATTTCCTTTTGTGTTTTTGCAAGTTCATGGCTATCATCAAATGTTATATTGCTTAATTCTTCCCCATATCTTAAATTACTTGAATCAAAACCCGGAATTTCAACAAGATCATCATATGTAAGATTTGAAAGACCCCCTTCAGATGTTTCAATTGTAATTGTGTCTTTAAAAGCTTCTTGCCTTTCAATTTTTGTTTCATTAGGGCCTATTTCGATAGTACCAATTTCATTGGTATCGTCAAGTACATTAAGAACAATTTTTTCTTTGTTCTCAATTTTTTGATAAGAATTCTTGTCAATTTCATTTTCGCTTTCCTTAAGCTTTGTCACCAGAATACTTTCCTGTGTCTCATATGATTTTGATTTCATGTTTTTTTGAGATTCATCTACAATTATTTCTTTTCTTTTTGAAAGATGTCCGGTTTTGTACTCATCCTGGTTAAACAAGTAATCTGTTGTTGTAAGCATTGGAATACCTGTTGTTTCCTTTGAAGCAGATACATCTAAGCCAAGGTGTATTTTGTATAATTTATCCAATCGATCAACTTCTTTAACAAACTTCTTAATATCGTCAATTAATAAAGATATAAATTGATTTTGGCATTCAAAGGATAGATTTTCAAAATACTGATACTTAACAATTTTCCGAAAATCATTAATTCCTTCTGTTGGATTGTCTTGTTTTACTTTCTGAAAAATTTGGTCGATAAATTTGCTTTCTTGTGAATTTTCGGGATAACCTTCTAACAATTCATCTTTTAGCTTATCAATATCATCAATATTATTGGCTGAAAGAATTTTTTGATAGAACTTAAAGAGTTTATCAATTAACTTATCAACCTCTTCAATTTTTTCAATCATAAAACTAGCAGATTGTAGTCCAAGAAATTGAAATGTTTTCATCAATATATTTTGAAGATCTTCTTTTGTAAAACAACGCTGGGGTATCACTTTGTCTCTGATTTTTTCTTTGATATCTTTAAAAAATAACGTTACAAGCCCTACCAATTTTTCAATATCGTCTTGACTTTTATCTTCTAATTTACTTGCAAATTTTTTCATCAAATCTTTATTAACAGAGGTTTTATTGATGATATCAAGGTTTTGTCTTATTTCATTGTCTACTTCAGATTTTGTATAATTGGGAAAACTATCCTTTAAAGTTGCAAACATTTTTTTTGCAACTTTTTCTAATTCACGTGCATTAGAAGCATTATGTGTTTTGTATTTAGACGTTAACCCACAAAACATAAACGGATGCAATGGTGTGGCTCTGACGACCCGATGGATTCTATCTGAAATATGTTTAAAAGAACGATAATATTCAACAAAATTATCATTACTTACTTTTCTCAATGAATCAGTCGAAGGCACATCAAAAATATATTCTTGATCTGTATCATTTTTAATTGAAAAGTTTTCTAAAAAAAGATACTCTTTTGACATTTTTTTATAGTGTTGGAAAATACTTACTTTGTCGCTGGGAGGAAGGTCATGCTTAAATTCATTTAGCGTTGTTTTACAATCTTTTAATGCCTGTGAAAAAAGTTCAATATGATTAGGATTGCTTTCAGACAGCTCTATTAATCCTTTCGATTTTGTTTCAGCAAGCCTTTTTTCAAATTCTAATAGACAGGTTTGATTATCCTGATCATAACAGGTCAAATATTTAAGAATCGCCTGGTTTAGCATTGGATTATTTTTTAAGGCGTTCAACCATTCATTCTTACGGAATAATTTATGTTTTTTTTCTTCTTCTATTTCCTTGCTAGTGGATACGTGTTTTTCCATATAAGTACTTGCGACAAATAATAATGTCTTTGAAAAATTGGGATGAAAAAAAGCAGTGATAAAATTAAGATCTGAAATAAGATCCTGGTAAAGCTTTAACCCTAATTGCTGAATTTGCCTGGCTTCGGTTCCTTTACTGCCGGACAGTTCTAAAAGTATACTGTCATTTGATATTTCAATACACTGTGAAGCACCAATATTATCAACAGAACGTCCGTATTCATATCTTACATAACTACTCTTTCCAGAACCAAACTCTACAGTAAATCCATCATTTTTACTGGCCATTGTTGGTTTTATTTCATTAAAAAAATGTTCTCTACTCAGATTTTTTTTCTCTTTGTTGAATACAAATACACGAGGTTCTTTACTTGTTGTAAATTTTCCAACTATAGTTATTCGTTTATTGATATCATTAAAATCCATATTTTGATCTCCTCTTGAATAAATTTATTATTGTAATTTATTTCTGAAAGAATGAAATGTCTATATATAGTTATATACTTTCCATATCACTCATATATTCTCTAATTTCACGCTCTAATGCTCGAACAGATTCCGACGCATTGATCGCTTTATCAAGTATTCTATTTTTGACTTGTTCATTAAGTGCTATATCGTATTTTTTTTCTTTGATTATCAAGATTTTTTCCAATAATATTTTTTCTTTAATTGGAAAAAATGGAATGACAAAGTCCACACGATCAAGAAATGCTCTATCAAAGCGCATTTTTCTATCAGATTGAACAAGCAACTTTTTTAAATCGCGATTAGCGATATAGTTATGGATAATGTATGGTGACAGCCTATTTTCGTCTGTGACTTGTTTACGAATTGTTTCCAGCTGATTTTCTAAGTATTCTTCCATTGATGATTCTGCTCTGTCCAGTATGCCGCCAGTTGAAATACATTTACGAAAGTATTCATTATTATACTTAATCGATAGCTCTTCTCTCTTATTAATTATTTCATGAAATTCACCTATGTGTATTAATTCTTTTGAAACTTCTTTAGAAAAAATATCTTCAACTTCTTCCTGTCCAATATTGGTTGTCATAATAAAAATTGCTTGACTGAAAAACACCATTTCTCCAAAAGAGTTTTTAGCCTCACCTTCTAAAATACTCAGTAAAATATTTTGTATGGATGCATCGGCTCTGTCAATTTCGTCAAGAAGAATTACACAAGATGGGTTTCTCTGAACGCATGTAAAAATTGTATTGGTTTGATTGCTGTCAACATACCCGGGGTCAGAGCCAATAAATCGATTTCTTCCGCCTTCAGTACTATAATCAGACATATTAAATCTAAAAAAGGCCTCAATTCCATAACCCAAATGAATGGCTAGCGCCCTTGCGAGCTCAGTTTTTCCTACACCAGGTGGTCCGAGGAAGAGAAAACGGCCCCTGGGAAAACGTTGTGGTGGTGCTTTTGACTGGCTTAACAATACTTGACAAATTCTATTGACAGCATGATTTTGTCCAATAACGTCATTACTTTTGATTGTATTGGCAAGCTCTTGATATATCTGCTTTGAATTTTTTCCAAGGTTTTCAGTAGAAATGCCTCTATCTTCGTATACATAACTCAACAAGTCATATTCAGTTAATTTACCGGTAAGTTTTTCAGTATTGTCAGTAAAACTTCTGTTAATAGCCCAATTCCAGGTGCCTTCTAAAACATTTAATGCAATATTGGGAAAATAATCACCTGGGTATCTTTGTGAGGTAACATTGATCAGCCGGTTTGAGAAAAGATCTGGATTTTCATCAAGACTTAACGGTACATCAGGATCCTTTAATTTCTGATTCAATCGATAGACGACAATTTTTCTTGTAGATTCAGCATTAAGAGCAGGCAATGTGTAATGGTCATCAAGATTTGATATTAGCAATGATTGATTAGCAGGCTCAACGCGAGAAATCATTATAAACGAACGCCCTCCTCCTCTCAATGCTGCACCGAAAATGCCACTAAAATGATTATGAATGGCAAGTGTCTTGTCAAGAAGATGTTCAAAACCATCAAAAACAGGAATTATTTCCTGGTGTTTCTGTAAAAAGGCATAAAGTTCTTCAAATCGATTCAAAATAGTTGATTCTGTGCCATTAAAATCAAATGCATCGAACAGATAGAAACGTATCTCTCTCAGCCAGCTATCTGAGCTATTGGACCACTTTTCTAAGGCTTTACAAAGTAAATGTTTGATAAAATAAGTTTTTCCAACACCTTTATGTCCTAATAATAAATAATGTTTTTTATTGCTGCATGCCAGGCTTAAAAAACCCAATTGCCTTTTCAGATCCTGTTCACGGCCTATAATTGGTTGGCTTTTAATAAATTCTACCCATGAATGATCAATATACTGGCCAAAACTCAATTTATTGCTGTACTTCGATTTATTTTCGTGTTGGTGTCTATTAAATATGGATAGTAAATCATTGCTGTAACAAATAATAACACAATTTTTTCCAATGGGAAAATCGATATCAGAACCTTCATCAATTAACCAAATTAAGAGTTTATCTGTTCGTGAATATGATTTTAGTTCAATATTCCTCTCACACCAACGATCAAATTGCTTAATTAGTGTTTCAATATTAAAAGTAGCTCTTGGTTTTAAAGGGAATTTTAAACCTGGTTTTAGTATTTTTTCATACTTAGTAAATGGTATGACATCGTTTGTAATTTCTTGTTTAGCTTTTACAACTTGAATGTGAGATGATTTGGTTGTTGAATTTAAGCAAGTAATAAATATATGAGCTATCGTACATACTTGCATATTATTATGAGATTCTTCAGCAATTGGCTTTATCCAATCATTTATCCATGAACTTTCCATTTTATCTATATCTCCATCTTATCTTTCGTTTAAAATCCAAAAAAAGGGGTTTGTTTGTATATTTTATTTCCCTTACCTATAGGTGTTTTGTCCAATTTTCCAGAACCAATGATAAAATAATCCTTTGGCCACAAATGAATATCTACATCATATGAATTATTATAAATTGCTTCAAGCCAAAATTTCCACCAACTAAATTTGAATTCTATTGATTTCGTAGGTAAACTTCTATTTGTTACATTTTTATTGTCATCAAAATAATTAGCATCAAGCTGTAAATACTTAACGAAAGTCGTTGCACCTTTAAATGGGGTTGTAATTAAATCAATACATTTATGTGTTATTATTTCACTAAACTGTTTATTTTTTTCGTTTGTTCTAAAAATATTTTTTTCAATTTCTATTAAAATTGAACTGCTTGGAGTTCTGTATTTAACATTCAAAAAATCATTTAAATCATTCCCTTTTTTTTCATATATGGGATGTGGAAGTACTTCATAATGATTTTTGTCGGAAGATAAAAAATTTAGAACGTATTGTTTATTTTCTTGTATTTTCGTTTTTTCAAACGATAAATACTCCACTTCACCATTCCAGTATTTGTTCCAATAGCTAATAAAAAATTTTGTATTATTAGTTAGCTTTTTATATCCAAAAGTATTATATATCCAAAAAAGCTTTACATTATAACCAAAGCCTTCTATTAAAAAAATCCCATCTTTTAAACTATCTAAAACCAAAAAAGGTTTCCAGGCTTTTATTAAAATTTTACTATTAAGAGTATATTTTTCTGAAATAATAAGATATTCAAGCAATGTCTTGTTTATTTTCGAATCCCTTATTTGAATATTTTTCCACAGATTTTCATAAAATTCAACGCGCGTTTCAAATTCTTCTGAAAGAATTGGCTCAACAAAAATAATTGATTCTTCCTCAAACAAATAAGATAATATTTGTTGTATAGAAGTGTCATTATTATTCTTTTCTATTTTTTGATCTATTTCTTCTCCGCTTAGCTTTACCTTTAAAATTATAGGGTTTAACCAACCAGCAATAGAATAATTCTGTTCATTCGTATTCTCTAGGTCAATAAGTTCCACTATTTTTCTTCTGTCACAACTTTTATCTTTTGTACTTAAATAAAAGCGTTTGGCCATTATACTATTTTCGAATGGTTTTGATTGTTCTTTATTTGATTTGTTAATAAAAGATGAAGACCAAAATTCAGGTTTTAATCTTTCGTATAGTTGATAATTATCATTTCCATAAACTATAGAAAAAATATCCTTATCAACTTCATTTTCATCAAAAAAAAATAAAACATTTGTTGCATCTGTCCTTTTGAAATAACCCGTTTGATTAATATTATGAACAAAAAGTATGTCATTTTTTTTCAATATTTCAAAAGAATAAATATCATCTTCAGGTTTATTCGGGTGCAAGACTTCTATTGTTTTGCTTTCTCGTATTTTGTTAATATATTTATGATTACACTCGAATCCGTCACTAGAAGTTATTGAAAAATAATCAACCCATGTTTTGTTTGGTTTTACAACAACTATATATTCAGCAATTTTTAAGTTTCTCATTGTAAGCACCATTTATAATCATAAAAGTTCCATTATCAGATGATAAAGACCTAACCTACTAAAGTACGTGTACCTATTAAAGTACCTTTAGGTATTATTTTAACTTCAACCTTTAACGGTGTTTTTATGGCGGACTTGTTACCTTTATCGCTATCAAACCATACCAACCATATAGTGTTATTATTTTTAATTTGGGACTCCCCGCTTATTTTGTCTTTATCAGGATCAGGTTTATCATTGATCGTTTCTGTAACATACATCTTGTTTTTTGCATTTTCTTTTGGGGACAAAATCAAATCTTTCCCGTTCCATTCTAACTTTCCATGGTGATTACTTACAAAACGAGTTACAGGGGCATTGTGTAGGTCAGAATATAGTGCTGTACCGTTATCGTTTTTAAAAAGATGTTCCCCAATAATAATATCATTCTTTTCTCCACGACCAATGTTATATATACCTTTTTTTTCGATTATAAACTTGTCTTTGCCATCACTTAAAACAATTTCAAAATCATCTGTTGCATCATCTTCATCTTTTGCATCAGTTTTATAATATAGTATTATCAAAAAAGATAAAATTATGAGAGTAACGATTATCCAAAAAGTTAGGCTAAAAAAAATGAACTCAAAAAATTTCCTTAAGGTTAATTTGGAACCATTAGAATTATTTGGATTGTTGAAAGATAATTTTTCTATTTGGCCAATGATATTTTGGTATAGGATTCTCGGGTCATTCCCTATTTTATTATATATCATAGTATTTAATTCTGATTGTAAAGCGAAAAGGTCTGTTGAATCTATGACATTGGACATGCAAATAGGAAAAATTTTTACATTAGATGATTTTGATTGCATTATAATCATTCCTATATCGTAATCTAATTGTGGTTCATCCTGCCTCGTTTTCCAATCAGAAACAGCTATTATTATTCCATTTTCTCCCACTACTTCGATTCCTTCATAAATAGCTTTGTAGAATTTGGAAAACTTTACATCTTTACATTTAAAAACGTCACTGTTACACCATTTTTGCCAATATTCTTTATTCGAAGTTAGATTGTATTTGTTTATATCATCATTCGCAGTAAAAATACCAGCCTTAAAACTATCATACTTTTTAAGTACATCGAAAAATGATTTAATATTTTTTTTAATTAATTGGTTTTCTCCATTCCATGGACTCTCGCTGGTATCCAATACTAAGAGAATTTCTACCTTCTCATTATTGTTAGAATTTAGATTTGAATACGTTATTCTTGAATAAAGCACGTAAAAAAAGATTATAATTGATAGGATTAATAAAATTATTAATGTACTAAAAATACGCTTTTTCATCATTTATGCCCTTTCATTATTATTAATAGATATTAGATCTGTTTATGTTGTTTTTATAGCTAAAACTATTTTTTTGTATTCATCATCATTATGTTTATCAATCAAACATTTTGAAATTATAGTTTTATCATTTATAAAAGATATAGAATCAATCGTATCTTTTTTATCTTCAAGATATTCGAAATGATAACATTTAGTCTTATCGTTTATCAAAACAGAAATATAATTGTCAGATTCTTTAAAAGAATACAATATCCTTCTATCTTGATCACGACGAACTGTAAATGAAATTTCAAAATTATTGTATGCTATTATAATAGAATTTAGATTACCAGAAGTAAGGTTAATAATTCCACTTGGGTTGTTTTCTGATAATATAATGTAGTTTTTTGGATATTTGTTCATTTGATGCAAAAAATCAATAAGAACAATATTTGGTTCATTATAAACTATGTTATGTGGATATACAATAGTTAAAAAAATTATAAATTGCTTTCGAGAGAGAAGTCCATTGCGGCAAAGAGTTGGTGTTGTGAGTAGAACTCCTTGTTGCTCAAAAGTATAGGTTTTTGATTTTAAAGGTTCAATCGTTTTATCTATTTCATCTGCTAATAAATGCTGTAAATCAGTACGAATAAAATTAAGAGTAAAATCATTCATTCCTTGCCAAATGCAAGCTCTCGTATCTAACTCGTTTAATCCGGGTTGTAATGGATCTTCAGGATTTGTAACAACAAATTGTTCATCTGAATTATACCGTACTCGAGCTAATTCTATATGTTCAGTGCTTTTATTCAGTTCTTTTTCTGAAATAGTTTCAAAAATAATACTAATAATTTGGTTTTGTTCAGTTGTCTTACGTACAGATCTTATTCCAAAAACAACGGGTGAGGAAATAGCTATTTTTTTAGGAATCTCAATTTTTTTTGTATCAGGAAGAATAATGAATTCATTATTTTGGTTAATAGCTAAACCAGGAAATATTTTCATTTGATTTGATTCTACTTCTATTAAAAAACCTGATAATATACCATTATTATTCCTTTTGGATAAGAACATTATAGACATTGATTTGAGAATCATATCATTCATTTGATTTAGATCATTTGATTCTAATACTTCTCCATTTTTGAATTTCTTAAAACTCAATTGAAATAATTCTTCTTTCATTCCATATCTCCTAACACTTGTATTGTTTGTTCTTAACTATTTAAATATAAGGTTGAACCCGAACAAGCATTCTAATATATTCATTAAAGGAAGTGTTAAGCATTGAATCAGTAATATTCATATCATAGTTGTTATTTTGAAAATAGTTGTTAATATCTTGTTTTGTTGTATCAAGAAGACCTTCGCAATTCAGTGTTTTTTCGAGCATTTTGCGTAGATTAGTGACATAATCGAAGACATAAAGAATTCTGTCTTTATCACTTTCTTTTTGGGAATATATTGAAAAATTGCAAAGTGAGAAATGTAGTTTAATATATAAATAGACTATGCATAGATGAACAATATAGAATTTATTTTCAAATGGTTGAAGTTTGAATTCGTCAAGTTCTGCCTGAAACTCTGTTATAATCCTCTTGAACTTATTAACTCTTTTATCCTGAGATCTTGCACCTTTTGTATCTGGAATTAATTTAATTACATCCCAATTGTTACTAAGTAAAGCAAGATGCCAGTAAGTTTCAGTAATTATAGGCCGTTGACAAATATTGTTATCTATTCCTTCAAAAAAAATATTATATATATAACTAGATAATATTTCCAGGTAGTATCGACAAGGATCTATATTATGGTAATAAATAAAGTTGCCATTAAAATTATCTCCTGAAAAAATTTTATGATCTTTTAAATGAATAGTTTTTTTGGACGGATCCAAACACCTGACTTTAAACAATTCATTATATGCAAGTATCCAATCACCATTTTGAATATTTTCAGATATTAAACCATCTAAAAATTTATATTCAAATTCTTCTTTAGAAATTTTGTCGATTTCTATATTTCTACGCATGTGGAGAACCATTCTGGGAATGTAAGAATTTTTCACATCTCTTTGGAATTTACTGTAAGCTTTATTCTCCTTCAAATCCTTAATGTAATCATCAATCTCTTTATAAACGCTTGGGCCAAAAGAAAGAGCGTTGTTACTTTTTGTCCATTTCACATTATCTGGAGTGAGTTGAATAAGATAATGCTCTTTTTCTACAAGTGTAATTCTCTTTATGAGATCAACCAATTTTTGAAGATAATTAATGCCTAAAGCTAAACGTTTGACATAGTTTACTGGTTTATTTATAATATTTGGTTGATTAAGTCCTTTTATTGTATCCTTTAACTTTTCCTCAGTTTTAATACCAGCATTATCTTCAATAACCAAATCATATAGTATATTATTAATAAAATCTACTGGATATAATTTATTATCATGAAACTTTTGAATTTCGTTCATTAGTAATTCAGTAGCATTTAAATCAGAACCTTTCGATTTATGATAGTATGTGCCGATAACTTTGTACATCATACACTTTAAAATGACTTCAACAATTTCAGAAGGTGCATAAGTATCATCATCTAAATTTTTAAAAGGCTCAAAAGCATTGACATAGATATGATCAGTGGGAATATGATTTTTTACTTCATCATAATGCGTCATGATGTCTTCTATACTATTATCTTCTGTATCAAAAGGCTTGATATTATCATAAAACAATTCGGGTGATTTGCCCCCTGTCAACATATCAAAAATAATTGCACCAAAACCAAATAAATCAGTACGTGTTGCTTGTTTCTTAAAGAAAATAACTTGTGTACTTTGATCATGTTTTTGTAGAATACCATTTGTTTCGTTTATAAATATTTTTTTTCTGTCTGGATAAGGTACAATTTTTTTTATTGTATAAAGTGTTTTATTTATATCTTTACTAAAGATCAATACATCACCCTCTTCAATTATACTTTTTTGAAATTTAGGATCGCGTGCAACTATACATTTATCGTATGATGATACTTCCACATCACAAATGTCAAAATAATCTCTTTGTTCATGTGATCGATAGTGTCGTGTACCTAATGGGAGTAAATTATGAACTGTTGCTATTGAGGTCGCTCTAATTTCAGATGGATGCAAAAAACCAAAATCACCAATTACTGTTTCAATAGTTTTGCTTTTTTTTCTGACAAATATGTTTGCAGGTTTTAAGTCAAGATGATAATTGTCAGTATAGTTTAAAGCTCTTAATCCCTCAGCAATTGGAAAAGCATACGTTAATATAGTTTTAAATCGTGTTTCAAAGTCATAATTCATCAATATATCATACCCATTACATTCAGATATTAGTTTTTTCAACTCAATTTTCTTTTTATCATCATCTATCTCTTCAATACTATCAATTTCAGATTCAATATCTTCTTTTTTTAGGCTTAAGGAACCAATTAATGGCTCTAATGACCAAGGAATTTTCGGAAATAATTTCATAGCAGAAGATCTTCGTATAGTATAAGTTCCAATTCCTGTTTCTAACAACTCCTTTAATGTATAATCAAATACATCCATTACAATTGCATAATTTGAAATATTTAACTTTGATTCAGAAAAATATCTGCATAAAGAATCGTTTTTCGAATCTATATTTTTTTTATCATTATCATTATCAATATTACTATAATTTATATCTAAATTTTCTTCCGATTCTTTTGTTAAACCATTATTATTATTACTATCTATACATCTATTAAAGTCCTCTACTGTTAGCCTTCTCACTTCTTCCTTATTATCATTACTACCACTATCGATCATATTTTCAATTTCAGTCCCACTACAAGATATTTTGAGATTTTCAGTTCTTCCAATATTCGATAACAAGCGATTAAAGTAATTCCCCTTACCTAATTTATTAAGCTTATCTTCAATTTGAGCTACAAAAGTAGACTCAAAATCAAAGCGTACTTGTGCATCTTTATCAAAATCTTCTTGGCTATTACCCATTTTATAAAATATTTTTACAGCATATCTCCCTTTAAATTTTAGTAACTCAATTTCATTTTCTTTGACATTATCATATTCATGAACACAAAAGACTACACCAAAAGTACCATCACCTAACTTAATAGGTTTATAATCTTGATTTAAAGTGAAAAAAAACTTTCTACTTTCTCCCGCTTTTATTTCTACATCAAATGAATATTTCTCATCAAAAGTATCAATATGTTTTTCCGGAATTTTATTTCTTCTTTTAGGTTTAACAACCTGTTTTGTTTTTTTCTGTTCTGAAATTATAGTAGATTTTTTTTTAGTAGTTTCATTAATAGTTTCATCTAAAATTAGAGTATCTATTAATTGTTCTGGTTGTTTAGATTTTATATTATTTATGCAAGAAATAAAATCTTTTGCATCTGGCCTTTCTTCTGGATTATCATTAATTGATTCTTGAATTAATGTTATCAAATCTTTATTTATTGAATTATTAAAGAATTTTGATATATCTTTTTTTACAGAATATTCTTTTTTGAATCTTTTCTGTGATAACAACTCAAACGCTATAGCTCCTAAACCATAGATATCAACTTTTTTTGTAATAGTAGCACCTTTTATTAATTCTTTTGGTGAAAATACATCTTCTCTTTTAACACGATTCTTTTTTATATTTCCTTCTTCATCCATTTCTCGAATAACACCAAAGTCACCGATTAAAGCGTGATATGAATCAACTATGAGATGATTGTCTTTGGATAAATTATTTTTCATACGTCTAAAAAACTCGTTGACTTTAGGTAATTTGTTGATTGTTTGTTTTTTTGAGCTTTTATCATGATATTTCGTTTCTATCGTTTCTAATAAAATATTAGACGGTTTAATATCTCGATGGACATATCTTTTTTCTTCATGAAGATATTTCAATCCATTTGCAATTCCTTCAATAATGAAAAGAGCTTGGTCTATAGAGTGTTCGATTGTTTTATTCCTTAAATCCTCTAAATACTTATTTAAATCATACCCTTTTTTGATATACTGCATCAAAATATATGATAGCCCATTCTTTTCATTAGTTATTTTTATAATATCTAAAAGATTTTTATTATCTAGCTCATATGCATAATGTGCCTCCTGTAATTCGTATTGGTTACTTTTATTCTTGTCAACGATTTTTAAAGCATATATTTTACCAGAATATTTAACTTTATACACCTTCCCCATTCCACCTTGGCCGATTAGATTTATAATTCTATATTTATTATCAACAACTGAGCCTTTTTTGTAATCTTTCATTAATATTCTCCTTTATGCTTGTATATTTAAATAAATAAATTCATATATACATTCTTATATTATCATACCGTTATTCTTTAAGCGATTTATGTAATATTTATAGCACAAAAATGCTATAATACATCCTAAAAAGAAAGAAAAAACAGAGATTACTAAGCACCTGCTTGTTGCAGAATTAAGTCTATTTTCACTTAACAATAGTTTATTTTCTAATTTTTTCATTTCAGACAAATGTATATCTTTTAATTTTTTCATTTCAGATTTATTATCCAAATTTAATTCTTTCATCTCTTCGAATTTCATTAAATTTGATTTCATTTCTTTTTCACAATCATGAAGTAGTTTTTTCAAGTTGTTATTTTCATTTACTAATTCGTTTCTTAATTTTTTTACTAATAAATTTTTTTTCATATAGCCAGATTGAAAATCATCTGTAGTTTCAACATGGTACCAACTTCCAACTTCTTCAATTATTTTTATTTTAGTTCCACGGTCAATTTTTCTTATCTTTTGTGATTCAGTACTAGTATTAGGAAGACTTCTTAAATTAACATTGAAACATTCATTAACGTAACAATAATCATCTTGTTTCTTGTCATCTATATTTGATGAGTAAGAAACAGAAGCAAAGAAAAAAATAAGTAAAAAATAAAAACATATCAATTTAAAAGAGATATTCATAGGAAAACCTTTCAAGTTATTTTAAGTTAATAATTATAAATATATCTAATTCCACAGACAATAACACTTAAATTATCTCTGCTACCAGCATCAATTGCTTTTGATATAAGTTGATTTGAAATATTTTTATAGTCTTTTGAACTTGATACTATCTCTGAAATTTGACAATCATCTAAAACATCATTGATTCCATCGCTGCAAAGTATATATATGTCATTGTTTTGAATTTTTTCCCAGCTAATATCAGCGACTACATTCTCTTTAATCCCAATAGCTTTAGTTATAATGCATCTATTTGGTTCTTTCTTTGAAGAAAATTTCTGATTAACAACCCAATCTGTGTATTCAGAATGATCAACAGTTAAACATCCAAGAATAGAATTTCTATATCTATAAATTCGGCTATCTCCAATATGAAACCAGAGTATATATCCACCATCAATAAAAACAGCTCCAACAATAGTTGTAGCCATTCCTTTTAAATTATTTTTCAAATTTTTATTTTTTTTATATATTTTTGAATTAGCCTCACCAATAGCCTTTTCAACTATAGCATTTACACCAATAACTTCTTTAGGGATATCTTCCACAAAAGTGATATTTTTTATTTCTTTTTTTATTTTTTTTGAAGTTATAAAAGATCTTATTGTATTAACAGTTGATCTACTTGCAACATTTCCTTTTTGATGTCCACCAACACCATCAGCTAATAAAACATATTTTCCTTTTTTATCAATAAATATACTGTCTTCATTTTTAGCTCTTACATTACCTTTTTCACTAATACCTTCGAAATCTATAGAAGCTATATAAACGGGTAGATATGATTTTGTTTTGTATTTTTTATATTTGTTTCTATTAAACATTATGTTCATATTTTCATAAAATAAATATTTTAGTACTAAATTGATCACATTAAAATTAATTTACATGTACAATAAAGTTATCAATATTTTTTTATAATAAAATCAAATAACATAAAATAAAATTAATTTCAAATATTATGATAAAGTTTTACAAAAATATTTATGTTTAAAATACGTGTGTAAGAGATTTTATTGAATATCTTCAAAATTAAAATCGGTTTTGTGATTGCTCTGTTTCAACGCACTTGATTGTTTTTCAAAAGCTAAAACCGTTTCACTATTGCTCATCAGTTAAGATCTCCACGCATTTAGGTGCATTTCAAGCCGCATACCGATTTCGTGCATGCACAGCCTCATGCCAAAACGCACTTGGGACGGTTTCAGAAATTTTGCCGATCATGTTTTTGCTCAGCGTTTGATCTTTACGCATTTTTATTAAAGTCTGCTATATAACCGATTGCGTTGAGGCTCAGCGACCTGCAGTATCATAGTCCATCAGTTAATCAGACGAATCAGAGTTCTTCTTCATTGTAATTATTCTCAATTACCGAGTGCGCGGATACTCAGTTAGACCTTCTTGAAAAATATTGTAAAACAAACATAATAGCAATAAATATGTTTTGTTACAGCACTCTACGCCCCAAGTTTACGAGATCGGGTAGCAGGGGACTGTCTCCAGTCCCGAGCCCCCTAAGAACCGTGCTTGACCGTTTCCCGTCACACGGCTCAAGCATCTCAAAGGTCAGCCTTTATTGGGCAACCCGGCGGGTACATCTC
>Ga0272440_1001122_pt1 | contig 22270 bp, 12 predicted proteins | sample SSMMMBAug17_FD_192440 | JGI IMG/M metagenome (GOLD analysis project Ga0272440, IMG submission 192440) | Marine sediment archaeal communities from Little Sippewissett salt marsh, Falmouth, MA, United States - SSM-MMB-Aug17 | ecosystem: Environmental > Aquatic > Marine > Wetlands > Sediment ...
ATGGTATTGGAGAGCAAGATGATATTATAGCTGTTATGGATTATTTGAAGTCTCATGGACGAGATCAAATTAATCTGGCCGGTTACTCATTTGGTGCGTGGGTGATGGCACATGCTGCAAGCAAGGTTGATTTTAACCATGGTATAATGATAGCACCGCCAGTGGCATTTATGGATTTTTCCGATGTTCAAAAAATACCAGGGCTTAAGACAGTCATAACAGGAACATATGATGAATTTGCACCACCGAATCTCATCCAGTCGCGTTTATCTGATTGGCAGGTAAATGCACAATTGCATATAATTGATGGTGCAGATCATTTTTTTTCTGAACATATGGCAGAGCTCATTTATTTTTTGGATGCCATTCACTTTTAAAACAATATTTTTTTTGATAATTTTTAAAACAGGAAATGGGGAATTCCATTGGTATAAATGATCAGACCCAAAAAAAACTTGCATTATTGTTCTTTTTACTTTTATCAAAACCCTACAATATCAAAAACAAATGGATATGATACAAGAACTTGATCTCTATGGGGTTGCGGAAATGTCCATGTTTTGATTGATTTTTTAATGCATCCCAAAATTTCCTGATTCTGAATTGAGGCATCCAAGATATGCACATCGCCAACAGAACCATTCATCAAAATACGCCATTCATAAACAGCCTTTCCCACAATTGATGGATCAGAAATGAGTGCCACCTCATAGCAGTAAGTAATATCATCAATATGCTGGTCAATAACTTTCTTTACCGCTGAACGGCTCATACCACCGCCTTGGATTTGATGTGCATGCTGTATAAAATTGGCTCGAATCATTGCTTTTACAGCTTTATTACCCATATTGCCTTTTGCCAGTTCTCCCACACGTGTTCCAAAACCTTTCCCTCCTGAACCATCTCCGCCACCTGTTCGAAGAACCTGATGTGCTCCTTTTGTATTTACACGTCCGCCACCAGAATTGAATGGCATTTGTACTTTTCGATCTCCCAAATGTCCTTTTATACCAGCAATTTTTATTGTATTATTGTCAAATTCACCAGGAACATCTACAGTATCAAGTTGAGTCACAGCAGCCAATGCTTCAGTATTTAACAGACTTAGACCGGTATCTTTGATCATTCCTAAAATACCTTTTTGATTGACATTCGGTGTGGAAACGTTTCCAACATTTCCACCACCATTCCCCCTTTGATTTGAACGTTTCGTAACCAATTGTTTACCGATTTTGCCTTTTGATGAATGTCCTGCATTTCTTGTTTTCTTTATCTGTCTGTTATTTTTCACAATACGTTTTTTAGCAATACTTTTTGAGGCAATGCTTTTTTTTGCCGGCTTTTTTTTCGTTTTTTTAGGAGGTGTTGATTTTTTGAATGGCGCTATTTTTTCTTTTAGGTCTTGTTGGACGATTTCTGTCTTTTGTAGCGAACGAATTTTACGTTGTTTTTTTCGAAGTTTTTGTAAATCATGAATTTTATTTCCAGCAATTTTTGCAAAACGCTTTTGCTCCAAATTATCTGGCTTTTCAAATGAGACAAATAAACCAATCAAGACAATTACCAATAGATGACATACAATGGACCGGGCAACATGTTTTATTCCTGTAGATTGAGGTCTTTTTGAAATCTGCTTTGGTGGAATGAAATCACTTGTTCTTTTTCGGATATAATATGAGTGTAAATCATTGTTTAAGATTACATATCCTTGATCTGGAATGAGGTGTCTGTAAATGCGTTTCTTTTTATGAAACAGGTTTTCATTGATTCGCAACGCCTCAGTTTCTTTGCTCTTTTTTTCGGAGTCAAAACAATTAGCCTGGATAAAATCATCAAAAAAGAAAAATGCATTGTTTTTATTATCATGTTCTGCCATACAAAAATTATTGTCCGAATCAAAATATTTGCAATTTTTTTGTAAATATTGAATGTCTACGATGTTATTCTCCTGGTATTTAATAACTTCAACAATACTTTTTGCATTTTTTTTATCCACAGCATGTATTTCTGCTTGCGTGATTATTTCAGACAGATCAAAATCTGCTTCAAAATCATCATCTTCGTCATTATCATCTTCATTCGCATGCTTAATGGGTGGCGTTTTTTTGGGCACATCTGAAGAAGCTATTCTCTGTTTAGGCTTATGGTCGATGTCCAGTTCTAGATCACATAACATCCCTATTTTAAATAATTTTTCCTGAAGTTCCAATGCCGCCTGTTGAGTGATTCCTTTTTTAATTCGAACCCGACGACCTGAAAAGATTTTTTCCAAAGAATTTTTCGGAACCTTAAATTTTAATACGAAATGTTTTTGGATATCTGCTGGTTTCATATTTGAAACAAATTTATTTTTAAATACAAGATTATATTTTTTGCTTCGAGCTGGTTCTTTCATGTTTAACCTCCAATATAGGTATATTTTTCAAATAACATAACTCACTTTAAGCAATTAAAAAAAGCAGCAAGTATGCCATAAGAAGCAAAAGCTAAAAAAATAGTATAAGCAACTGGATATATTTAAAATATAGTGGGCTACTTTTTGATTGATTGTCTTATTCAAGTGTAAAATTTACAAAAATAAACCGACAAGTGTAAAAGGATAAAACTGGTTTTAGAAAACTTGCCGGGTTTATTTCCAAAAAATGGGTGAACAAAAAATAGAAAATGAAGAATTGATTGATATGTTTCCACCTTTTTCATTCCATAACTGACCACGTTTTTCTATTAACTGCAATTCAAAAACCAGTAAATACTTCTGATATATCATACAGTGAAAGATTCATGTTGCCGAATTGTATTAAAAGAAAGAATAATATTAAAAAAGGAAAATGAAATGAAACTTTCTAGCTATTGTCTATGGTTGGCACTACTTGCCCTTATCAATATATATTTTACGCCTGCACTTCAGGCAGAAAAAATTATTATTCAGAATCAAAATGGCCATGTTGGAGATAACATTACGATAACACTTTCTGTTTCAAATGCAGCGAACACTGTTTCTGCGATGGGATTTGATATTCTATTTGATCCTGATATACTGGATTATATTGATTTTATACCAGGGCCTCTGCTTCAAAATAAATTCTCTATGTACAATGTCAATCAGGTTCATGATGACTGCCTTCGTGTGGGCGCACTTGAACATATAATGAATATCAAACCTGATCAAAGTGGAGAATTGTTGTACCTGACATTTCATGTTAAAAATTATGGCACATCAGATATTGAGCTTGTGCGCCCTAAAGATGATATTCTGAACTGGCAATTTCAAAATGGCATATTTAATAACCTGGATGAAACCGATCCTTCAAATCAAAGCCTTTGCTATAAATTTAAACATCTATGGCCAGCTCTAAAACAACCCTGGTATTTTTATCATCCAATGGATATTGCAGTAGACCCACAAGGATTTGTTTATATTGCAGATACATGGAATGACCAGATTCAAAAAATGACAAATACTGGTCAGATTGTCACAAAATGGGGACGCAATGGATCTGATGATGGACAATTTCAAACACCAGTTAGTATAGCGGTGTATCAGGATTCAAAACAACTCTATGTATTTGTAGTAGATCAATATAATCATCGCATTCAAAAATTTACTGATACCGGAAAATTGATACATTCCTGGGGAGATTATGGCACTGGCAATGAGGAATTTATTATGCCATCAGGGATTGCTGTGGATCATGATGGCTTTGTTTATGTGGCAGATACCGGCAACAGCCGAATTCAAAAGTTTACGATTTCAGGAGAGTGGTATCAAGAATGGACCTCCGAAAGAAATGCGCGTGGCATGATGTTATCCCCATGTGCTCTAGCAATTGATCAATGGAAGCAGGTCTATGTTGTCGATTCTGAAAGCCAATACATCATAAAGTTTTCAAATAATGGCAAAATGATTCATGCCTGGAGTACAGAATCATCAGATTATATGTCTAAACCAGCCGGGATCGATATTATAAAATTGGAAAATTATGAAATAGTGATGATTTCAGATGCTGGAAATGATAGCATCATAACATTTACAACTGATGGGAGCCGTCTATCTGATCATGACATTATTCTACAAAAAATGGAATCAAAGCTGAGATATCCTGCTGGCATTGCTTCAGATAACAACAAAATATATATTGCCGATGCTTCCAATAATCGTATCATTCCAATTCAGATATCTCCTGAAATTGCTGTCAGTCAATGGGGGAGCCAGGGCATTCAAAAGGGTTATTTTATCAGACCAAATGGTATAATGGTTTCAGGGAATCAGATTATGGTCTCCAGTGGAATATCTGAAGTTTCCCAGAAACATCATCTCGTTCAGTTTTTTTCAACAACTGGATCGTTTATTGAACAATGGCCAATGGTAAACAGTTCTGATGAAAGATTCAATACCCCCTCTGATATGGCTTATGATGATCAGTTTTATTATATTCTGGACAGCGGCAATCATCGACTAATGATCTTTGATACCAAAGGGAATTTTCAGAATTCCTGGGGGCAAAAAGGAGATGGTTCAGGCCAATTGAACTTTCCATGCGGGATGGCCTTGTACAAAGAAAAAATATATATCGCAGATACAGGAAACCATAGGATTCAGGTTTTTGATAAAGCAGGACACTACCTTGATGATTGGGGTGAAAAAGGAACGCTTTCCGGTCAATTTATCATGCCCAAAGATATTGATATTGATTCGGAAGGTACAGTCTATGTTGCTGATACTGGAAATCACCGAATTCAGCGATTATCCGAATTGGGTGATTTTATTGATGAATGGGGTGCATGGGGAAGTACGAATGGCAAATTCTATGCGCCATCAGGGTTGGCTGTTCATCCTGAAGAAGATATTGTTGTGGTAGCAGATACCGGTAATCATCAATGTCAGGTGTTTGATAAACAGGGAAATTTTATTACAAAATTTGGCGATTATGGCTCGGGTGCCGGACAATTCCATGAACCTTTTCATGTTGATATTGATATTGATAAAAATATTTATATTTCTGATCGAATAAACAACAGGGTACAAAAATTTGAACCTGTTCGCCTGGAAGAAAGTCTTGTAAAAGCAATTATTGTTGTTGGTGATGATACTTATGGTGATGCCTTATTCCAGGCCAATGCCAATCTGGCATACAGAGCAATGAATTATCAGGGGATTAACAAAAATAATATTTATTATTTATCAAAAGATATTGATCTTGATCTGGATGACAATGGTGTGGCAGATGATATTGATGACCTTGCGACAAACAATAATCTGGAACGCGCTGTAACAGATTGGGCAAAAGATGCACAACATGTCATTATTTATTTAATTGGTCACAATGATTTATATTTTCGAATGAATGCCTCTGAAGTACTGGATAACACACAACTCGATAATTGGATGGACCACTTGCAGGCAGAATCCAATTGTCGTATTACATTTATTTTTGATGCCTGCAAATCTGGAAATTATGTTCAAACATATACTGCCCCCGACAGTTACTCCAGAGTCATTATAACAAGCACCGGCATAGATGAAAATGCCTATTTAATTGGTGCGATTTCCTTTTCAAATTATTTTTGGTCACACATTTTTTATGGTCATTCTATTCAGACAGCATTTCAACTGGCAATGCAAACAACCTCACAGATCAATCAACCCCCCTTTATGGCAACACCACAAAATCCATTGATGGATGCCAACAATAATGGGTATGCCAATGAATCGGAGGACTATTCTTTAGTGCAAAATCTATATTTGGGAAGTAATGAAAATGCTCAATCAGAAACGATCAAGATTGTTTCTGTTTCAGATGCCATAACCCTTACACAAACGACATCATCCATTTTAAGGGCCCAGGTGACATCTGACACAAATAATATTCAACGTGTATGGGCAGTGATTCGTCGTCCAGACTATCAGGCCGGTGTTTCGGAAACCATTGAAATTGAATTGATTTCAGTTGGGGATAACTGGTATCAAAGTGTTTACCAGGAGTTTGAAACAGTTGGGACATACCTGGTGGCTTTTTATGCTCAGGATGATGCAAATCAGGTCAGTATTCCTTTATTTACAACAGTCAGTGTGGATACTCCCATGACACGTCGTGCAATTATTATCGTTGGAGAAACTACGAGTACAACATTGAACACATATTTTGAAACAGTTGCTGATTCAATTTATCATACACTTATTTTTCAGGGATATACTGATGAAACACTTTATTTCATGAGTCCCAGTGTTTATACAGATGGATGGGATAGTTTGCCCAATGACAATAATATTCAATATGTTTTTGATGCGTGGACGAAAACAGGTAGTGGCACCAATGCTACTCAAGATTTGGTTGTATGTCTGTTGGGCAAAACAATGAATTCTCAATTTTTGTTAAATTATTCTGAAAGAATAAATCAAGCTCAAATGAACACTTTTTTTGAACAACTTGAAAGTCAAATTCCCGGTCAGATATTACTGATTAGCGATATATCTAATGCCTGGGAGTTTATATCTGAATCCGCCCAATCAGGATCAAGCAGACGTATTCATATTAGTGGATCTTCAGAAACTGATGGTGACAACATTATTGCCATAAACAGCATTTCATTTTCTACGTTTTTTTGGCAACGTGTTCTGAATGGCTTTGATGTTAAGTCTGCTTTTAAGGAAGCAAAAGATGCATTGAATATTCTAAATCAATACCAAACCCCTTGTATTGAGGCCAATGGTGATGGCAATGTCAATGAATATGCGGATTATGCCAATGCGCGTAAGTTTACAATTGGTTATGGCATTATGCAAGCGCAGGATACAGTGTCTATCGCATCTATTATGAATAAAACTGAGTTATCAGGGGAGACTCAGGCAATAATTTGGGCGAAAAACATTGTGAGTACCAGTGTCATAGAAAAAGTATGGGCCATTATTATTCCTCCTGAAACTCTGAAAACTGATAATACTGTAATTGACCAGTTACCACACATAGAACTGTTATATAATTCTGAAACAAATCGTTATGAAGCATTGTACGATTCTTTTAATCAATTTGGATCATATCGTATTGCAATTTATGCAAAAAGCACCAATGGCATGACATCCATACCAAAAGAATCAATCCTGATTCAAACAAAAGCCCCAGATCCATTTGAAAATAATACTGACAATATTTTTCAGCAGGCTCAGCATATCAGTGTCAATGATACTGAAGCACAAAGTCATAATTTTCATGAAAAACAGGATCTTGATTGGGTCAAATTTTATGCAATGGCGGGTAATATTTATCGAATATTTACCAATGAGGCTGATTTAAATTGTGATCCGGTTATTGCGCTATATGGTCCGGATGGTACAACAAAACTTGATGAAAGCAACTATGGCGTTGGCAATGAGCAAGAAATTATTAACTGGATATGTCCTGAAGATGGCATCTATTATGTTTCGGTCAGGAATTATAACGAAAATGTTACTGATGATACAGGATATGAACTTAGAGTAAACATTGCGGCAACAATTTTTAATGGTATAATTAATGGATATGTCCGCATAATCGGAACAGAAAATCCCATTGCCGACGCAATTATTCGTACCAGCAGTAACTTGGCTGATATTAGCCGGCCTTCTGGCGCCTTTCGTATTGGAGGACATGAATCTGGTGAAACAATCATTTTTGCTGAAGCCAGTGGTTTTCATTCATATTCAGCCTCAATCCTGGTAGATCCGGTTGAAATAACGCGCCATGATATATATTTATCACCTCAAATTATTCCTGGAGATTTAAATGTGGATGGTGTCATCAATCTAACCGATGCAATATTGGCTGGCAATATTTTGACGAATATGGATTTTTCTGATCAATTATGGATGCTTTCTGATATTTCTGATAATGGAAAAATTGGAATTGAAGAAATGGTGTATATATTAAATTATATTTGTGAGAAGGAGTAAATAATATAATGAACAAGTGTGAGTTGCACCAAAAGTAAAAAGGGATTTCTTTGATGCATAAACGTTATACAACCGCAGAATAACAATAATGGATGTTTTGAAAATCGAACAATTCACTTAAAAGGGAAGTTTTTGAATCTTATACCTCAAATAGGGCGCATTTCAAAAAAGGGGGCATTTTCTAAGACCTGTAAGGGCGAGAAATATACCAGTATACCAGCTCAGGGCAACGCCCTGGGTAATACATTACAATGATTTGAGCCCTGAAAGGGCGACACATATAAGAACAATAATTAATGATAGCCCATTTATGTAACGCCCTTACAGGGCTTATGAAATTTTTTTAAATTTACCCAGGGCGTTGCCCTGGGCTCGTATATTACGCCCTTTCAGGGCTAGGAACATGCCCCCTTTTTTGAAATGCGCCACCTCAAATATTGCCTGTTATTAATAGAAAAAGAAATAATGTAAAACAAAAACTAAGCATAGCAGTAAAATACCCTAATGCCTGGTTAATAAAGGGCTTAAGCCAAAAACATGGTATAATGATAGTTAAGCCAGCTATACTTTTCAAAAATTCGGTATTTCCACCTTTTACTACAGAATATGCAATTAACAATCCTGCTAAACAACCCGAAACAACTCCTCTTAGAGCTGCTTTTGACAATTTATTTTCATTTTCGAATTGTTGGTGTTTGTTTTTTGTATTAGTAGTATTCTTACTATCAAAAAGAACATTACATTTTTTGCAATTTTTACTGTTTAATTGAGTATATCCACACTTTGGACAAACTATGTAATCCATACTTTTATATTCCACCTTGTTTATATATAAATACGCCCCAAGAAGGGTCTTTCTAATGCAAGATTTGTGCTAGCTCTTCTAATAAGCCCATTGCAAATATTTTGCATGAAATAAGCATCTTATGTTCGCCTCCGGACAAAAACCGGTATCAAACCTATGTTCGATAATGAATTAGAAACGTTTGCCTCGGGCATAGGTTCGCAAACGATTGTTGTTCGGAGGGCGAACATAAAGTTCGCCCCTACATTTTTTTCGGACATTGGTTGGATTTCGATTACTACGATCTACCCGAAAAATTGAACATCAAGTAATACAATATTTTATATGGATCTTTTGATGTTTACATACAATAATCAAATCAAAGTTAACAACTGATTTCTTAATGAAAAACCAACATCTGTATCGGGAAAATGCCACTCTCCAATACGAGCGACAGGATGAATCAATCGCAGTCCATTTGTGATAAAGGCTTGCGTATAACTATCAATGGCATGTAGTGGGATATTTTTTTCAATACATGTAATGTTCATTTTATTTTGAAAATCAACGAGATACTGCCGAACGATCCCATTAAGAAAAGGCATATTTTTTGCCAGAGGTGTTTCAATATTGCCATCTTCACGAACAAAAAATACATTTGCCAGACAGGTTTCTAGAATATTGGCATGATAATCCAGTATCAAAAAGTCATCACAATTGTTTTCTTGCGCAATTTTTTGAAAATGATGATTTTCAATTCTAGATAGGGTTTTAAATTGATAATGGGGACTGTTGCCGCGAAAGTATTGTTTCGTTGCATATATGTTTATTGCCTCATTAGAGAATTGAAATGGAAACAACCGAATGATCAAATCGTTTCTTTGAGATAAAAAAATTAGATTCAACCGCCAGCAGGTGTTTTTTTGATGTTCTGGAATCAATTTGATCAATGCTTCTTTTAATGAATTGGAATTTATTGTCAAGTTTGAACCTAAAAACTGCGCACCTTTTCTTAAACGCTGAATGTGCTCATCCCATAAAACAATATTTAATGCTTTGGTCACCAGGATTGTTTCAAAAACACCAGTGCCTTGAAAAAGGTCAGAGACCTGGTGTTCAGGTATTTTTTGCAACGAATAATTATTCCACAAATACATCTTATTGCCACTATTTTTTAATATAACCCCAATTAACCAGTCGATTATAAGCGTATTTGGCCTGTTCCCCCTGATTGACCTGTTTAAGAAAACTGGAATACGCCTCAGCAGCATTTTCTTTTTTACCTGAGTTTTCTAAGGAATAACCTTTATAAAAAGTAGTATTGGGATTTCCAGGCAGTATGTTTTCGTATTGTTCAAAATTATGATATGCTTGATCAAATTTTTTTAATCCAATATTTGCCATTCCAAGAATATGGTTGGACTGAGGTTCTTGAGGATAAACTTGATGCGCTTTTTGTGCATATTTTCTGGATTCACTGAATTTTTCTTGAGCCAGTTGACATTTAGACATGACCATCAAAGCAGCATAATCTGATGGGGCTTTTCTTAAGGCAGTCTTCAAAGCATTTTCTGCATCATCAAATCTTTTTTTAGCAATATGCATTTCTGCATTCTGTACATTTGTAATTGTGGTTTCAATCGCTCGTAAACTGGCAGTATTATCCATAAATCTTTCCCGATGCATTGGATAATTCTTTTTTGCAGAATACTTTGTTTCCATACTTTTTTGTGCAGTAGCATAACGTTCATCGCTCATGGGGTGAGAAGCAAACATGACTTCAATGAGTTTTGGTTTATGTGAAGATAAATTCCTCAGGATATCCATCAAGCCGATAAAACCTTCAGGGCTGTATTCTGTTTTTACCATGTATTTCATTCCTAGGGCATCTGCCTCTCGTTCATTATCTCTACTATACTTTGATAGCAATAAACCAGAACCGAGAGCCCCCAGACCAGAAACAAGCGCACCATAAGATTCATCTTGGGTTTGCGCAAAAATTACTGCACCGCTGACAATGGCTGATGTAATTTGACTGGAGGTTAACTGTTCAGCAGTATGTCTTGCATTGACGTGTCCAAGTTCATGTCCTAATAATGCGGCAAGCTCTGCCTCATTTTCTAAACGCAATAAAATACCACGTGTTGTTGCAATACTGCCGCCTGGAAACGCATAAGCATTTACATAGGTTGCATTCACACAATGAAATGCATAGGGCATATCTGTGCGATGCGTATTTTTGGACATTGTTTGCCCGACCTGATTAACGTAATTTTCAATGCCCTTGTCTTGAATAAATCCATAGTCTGCTGAAAATTGATGCGGAGAATGTTGTCTATCGATTTGTATTTCTTGATCCTTTGAAACAAGCATCAATTGCATTTTTCCAGTAACAGGATTCACAGCACATCCAATAGCAAAGGATGTTGCTGATAAGGCAGAATATTTTAAGAATTGACGTCGATTCATATGGTTTTGTTTATTTGTCATGAGTATTATCTCCTTATTAAATAAATTGCTGAAAAAAAACAATAGTCAAATTAAACGCGCAATAACTTCAAGTAAATTGCTTTGATCAAAACTACTTTTAACTATATAGGCATTTGCGCCTGCATCAATACCGCGTTTTCTATCTTCGGCAGATTGAAGGCTGGTTACGAGCACAACCGGTGTTTCTGAATGTTGTTTGTCCTCTCTGATTTTTTGGGTTAATTCAAAGCCATTCATTTTCGGCATTTCAACATCAGATACCACCAGATCAAAATTTTTAGATTTAAATGTGGTGTAAGCATCCAAACCATCCACAGCTGTTGTTACTTCATAATCAGCAGATTCCAGGATATTCTGAATTAACATACGAGATGTAATAGAATCTTCAGCAACGAGTATTGACTTACCTTGTGTAATTTTTATATCATCATCTTCAGTAACAATGGGTTGCGTTAAATTTATTTTACCTGATGATTTAATTAAATCATGAACATTTAGCATAGGAACAACTTTTCCAGAGCCTAATATGGTTGCCCCTGCAATATTTCTTACACGGCTTAACTGCTTTCCCAGACTTTTTACCAGAACCTCTTGTTCTCCTAAAACTTCATCCACCTGACAGGCAATATGCTTGCCTGACACTTCCAGCACAATAACAGTCATATGTTCTTTCTTCTCAATTGTTTGAGAAACTGGCATTTCCAAAAGATCAGTCATAGTCACAAAGGAGAGAACTTCACCTTCCAATGTAATGGTGGCCTTATTTTCAACAGTTTTTACAGATTCAGTTTCTACACGCAAGACACGTTTTACGTATGTAACAGGAACAACAAAGAATTTATCATTTAGTAAAACAAGAATGCCTCTTGATGTTGCCAAGGTTATTGGTAGCAGCATCCGAAAAGTTGTGTTTTTTCCAAATTCACTTTCAACAGTCAGTGTACCACCTAATTTTTGAACACGTTCCTGTACAATGGCGAGTCCCAGGCCACGTCCAGATATTTGTGTAATAATGGGGCTTGTAGATAGCTCGGATCGAAATATCAGAGATAAGCTCTCTTTTTCAGTTAATCGGTCTGCATCTTTTTCAGAAATCATACCCCGCTTAATGGCTTCACGTCGGACGCGATCCAGATCTATGCCTTTTCCATCATCCTCAACGACAATTTCCACTTTATTTCCCAATGTGTGTGAAATGGACAAAACCAATGATGCACGTTCTGTTTTTTTAAGTTTTTTTCTGTCATCGGTTGTTTCAATACCATGATCAACTGCATTTCGAAGAAGATGCACGAGCGGATCTTTTAACTCTTCAAGGATGCGGCGGTCAATTTCAACAGAATTTCCAATGACCGAAAAGTCAACTGTTTTAGATTGCTGTCGGCATAAATCTCGAATCATCTTGGGAAAAATTTGTGACAGTGATGAAAATGGGAGCATGGTCACTTTTTTCATATCATCTAAAACATCATCAATCATAATACTTAAAGATCGTTGATCTTTTTCAGATACATCAATCATTTGCTTGATACGTTGCTCTAACGAACATACATGCTTTTGATTCCATTCAAGAAAAGTTTCCAGTTTTTTTAAATGCTCTATGTCTCTTTGTTCACTCTGGTTTTGATCTGTTCGTGTTTTTCTGCGAAGCCATCGAAAGGTGGATTCACAATGTGCCCATCTTTTTTTCCATGTGTCAAAGGAAAGCATGGTTTCTATGAGATTCTTTAAATGCTGCCCGGATGCTAATTTTAAAGAAACCAATTCTTCAACTTTTAACAATAAAGAGTCTAATTTTTGAGTTGAAATACGAACACTTTCCTCAAGACCGAATTGATCAATCTTTTTTACTGGCTGCTTTTCTTTTTCAGGCGCTGGTTTGGATGAAGCAATATATGTTTGTGGCTTGGAAGAAGAATCGTCGGATGGTTCTGACGATTTTGTTGTTGATTGCGTTTTAGGTTTTTCTGAAACCAATTGATTTGATTGATTCTCAGAAGATAAGTTCAATTTTGTTTTGTTGTCTGGTTGTTCTTGCTGAGATGTTGATTGTTCTGTTTTAGATTCAGACGCTTGCCTGGATATTGATTCAGTTCCGATTTTTTTCTGAACATTTTGCGGTTTTGTTTTTGATGAGGATTCATTTTGGCTTGCTTTATCAATGTTTTGATTCTTTTGTTCCTGTTTACTCTTACTCGAATTCTCATTCTCATGAGATGTGTCCATTGTTTCATTTTTTTTTGAAGGCTTCGATGCTTGAGAATTATCTTTAGATTTCGTTATATCCTTTTTTATTGAAGACGTAATATTAATTGGCGTTTCGATTCCCAATCGAATATGTTCCAGCGCTTTATACATTTCATTTATTTCTGAAGCGTGATTTTTCTCAGATTGGCTTAAAAGTGTCTCTATGAGTTCTAAACAGGAATGGAAAACATCAAACATTTCAGATGAAAATGAAATTTCCTGACGCTTAATGGCAGAAAAAACATCTTCTAAAGCCTGGCAAATCGTTTCAATATCCGAATAATTAACAGCACGCGCGGCACCTTTTAAGCTGTGGGCTTCTCGAAATATAATATCAAGCGTGTCCTTATTCTCCTCACCCAGCTCAAACGATTTTTCCAGGTTTAGTAAACTTGATGACATGGATGCCAATCTTTCAGACGCTTCCATTTTAAAAGCTGCGCGTAGTTTTTTTAGTAATTCGTCTTCTTTCATAAACTCACTTAAAGTTAAGGAATGCGATAAGAATAAAAAACCATTCGCATTAGTCCGACAAGTGAGATAAGTTCAACTGATCAGACATGTTCAGCTTATCTGACTTGTTGGATTCGTGAAGTTATTATTCGCGCATTCTTAAATCTGAAATCAATACATTTATTTACGAACATCGGTTGGATTTCGTTTTTTGTCCGGATGCGAACAAAAGGTTCGCCCTTATAGTGATCCTGGAATCTATATGATAAACTATCTACTCTGATAAATCATCTAGCAAAACATTCAAACCGGTTTTAACATTCTGATCAGTCATATGTTGAATTAAGCGGCGACATAAATGAGATACTGCCTCTTTTACAGCAATTAATGGATCAGCACCAGATGTATAATCCTTTAGCCTATTTTTAAGCCAGTCCAATCGTTTTGATGCATCCAGGCTGTTATCCTGAGCCACTTGCCCCGCAAAGGCGCTGAGATCGTTCGTAAATGTGCTATCAAAGTCTTGTTTGCGTTTAATTTCAATATAATCAGGAAGGTATTGCGCGCTTTCGGAAAGTTGAATGTGAATACGTTCCAGACAGGTATCATAAACACTGGAAACAACTTCTTTCGCTACCTTCATGGCAGCATTGCGATTATTTTGTGATGACCATTTGTCGCCCTCAATATCAGCATAAATTTTTAGCTTGGGTTCAGTGCCAGAAGGTCGAATAACGATCTGTGTGCCATCCATTTTATACATCAGCAAATTTCTCGACAGGTGATCAGTTTTACTTTTTATGGGCCCCATGACAGATTCATCCAGATAATCAACATATTTTGTAACAGGCCTTCCTGCGAGTGTTGTGGGATTATCTTCCCTTAAAGATTTTAAGATGCGTGCGATTATATCAGCACCTTCAATACCTCTTAACATGATTGAACGTGCTGCATTGGCATAATTACCACATTGCAAATGTAACTGGGTAAGATAATCGGGTAAACAAATATTGTCCTTTTTCAACAAAGTCATAATTTCAGCAAGTAAAAGCGCTCCTCCTGCACTATCCTTTTCACGAACAGCATGTGTTAGCAAAATGCCATGGCTTTCTTCTGCCGCCAAAACTAAATCATTTGGTTTAGCAGTTATATTCCTGTAACGTCCACTTTTCTCAAGTGTTTCAAGGACATGCGCAATGTATTTGAATCCAATCAGAAGATCTCCAACAATGGGACAATCAGCTTGTTTGGCAATATTTTCCAGGGTGCGTGTGGTAACCAATGTTTTGATAATCAATCCTCTTTTTTGCGGTCCCCGATCTTTATCCATGATCAAATAATAGCCAATTATTGATGCAATATCGTTGCCAGTAATGTATTGCCAATTATTTTTAGAATCTCTGGCAAACAAGCCAATTCGATCGGCATCAGGATCAGATGACAATACAATATCTGCATTCTGTTCGTCTGCAAATGTAAGTGCAGGGGCCGCTGCCTCTGGCACTTCAGGGTTGGGTATGCGAGATGGTATATTTTCAAAAGTGCCATCATAGTTTGCATGGGGTGGATAAAGTTGAATGGCGTATCCAGCAGCTCGCATCATATCACCAACGTTACTATCTCCAGTACCACTCAAGGGAGTATATATAATGGGCGGCGATGTGCTGTCAGGGTGAATATTTTTCAATGTTAGAATGGTTTGAATGTAAGCATCATGAGATTCCTGTGGAATAGCAACAATTAAACCTTTTGATGCTGCATCATCATAATTCATTTGATTGACAGTGATTGTGTCGCTATCCATATAGTTTGAAAGATGTTCATCATCAGGAGGGATATCCTGCGCCGCTTCAGGATTGTAAAACTTAAAGCCATTGTCATCAGGATGGTTATGAGATGCACTGACATTAATACCGCCCAAGGCATTGAAATATTTTATTAAAAAAGATAATTCCGGTGTTGATACATATGAAATATTTTTATTTTGAAGTGTCGTGTAAACAGTAAATCCATTACCCGCATAAATCTCACAGGCAATGCATGCCAAATCTTGAGAAGATAGGTTTTGTATGAGATGATCATCTGGCAAAAAAGAAAAAACACCGCCAATATCAACAAATATTCGAACATCAAAGGCAACGACCACACTTGGATTATCATCACAATTATAATGTTTTTTCATAAAATTGCAGTGCCCCTGAACGGACTGTGCCACTGTACCTGGATTGATTCGATTGGGACCATATCCCACGCGGCCACGTCTTCCACCTGTGCCAAAAGGGAGACGTTGATAAAAAGCATCCAGCAATAGTTCTGTTTTATTATGCTTGATATGGGATATTATTGATGCATGTTGATCTGAAAACAATGGGTTGTTTAACCATTGTTTTATAAAGGTAACAGCCTGATCAATTGCTTCCTTATTATCGGAAATCTGCATAAAATCATTCCGAAGTTTTTCCATATTGATATCTGTGGCATTCATTGGATTCTCCTGCATTTTTATGACAATTTGGGTTATATTTTACCTTAATTGACTCATTAGTTGCTTTTCTAATCGATCAAATCCCAGGTATTTTTTGTATTCTTTTTCCAGTATACTTAATTCATCTTCTTCAAACAGCCCCATTTCATAAGTTAATATATAGGTTTGTTCTCCTGTGACTTCCCGAGAATCCTCTTTAAGATGTGTATATTCTGTGATTGTTGCAAGTTCCAATATTGATTGGATTGCCATTTCAGGATATTTATTTGATTCCATACCAGTTAGTTCCTGAAGAATGGTTTCTGGATCAAAATTCATATGTTTCATTTCTCCTCATGTTTGTTCCACTTTTTTGGGTGGATTAATAAAATTAGCTGAAGCCCAACAGTTTTTTTTCATCAGCTATCGAAAAAATTATCTGTCGGTTTCTATTTATTTTTTACACACCAATGTGTGTATGAATCTCTTGTGCAATCTGGTCTGCATATGTTGATATTTCTTGATGATCTTTTCCTTCAATCATGATTCTCACTTTGTTTTCAGTACCACTGTAACGAATTAACGATCTTCCTTTTTCACCCAGTTTATCATTCACCTGATCAATGATTGTCATCACTGATGGCATCAATTGAATATTTCTTTTCTCCTGTACAGTAAGATTTTTAATCACCTGTGGATAGAAAGAAATACACTGTTTAAGTTGTGCCAGTTGTTTTCCTGTATGATTAATAACGTTTAAAACTTGTAATGCTGAGATTAAACCATCTCCGGTGGTTGAAAAATGTTTAAAAATAATATGCCCTGATGCCTCTCCTCCCAACATAAGATTTTTTTCACGCATTTTTTCTATCACATAGCGATCACCATTCAGCACTCTTATCACATTTCCACCAGCTTGTCTAATTGATTCATCAAGCCCCATGTTGCTATATTGTGTAGCAACAAGGGTATTATGTGGAAGCATTTTGTTTTCCAGCAAAAACCGAGCACAAATTGCCAGGATGTGGTCCCCATTCAAGATATTTCCTTGATGATCACACAGAACAAGTCTGTCTGCATCACCATCAAACGCAATTCCAACGTCTGCTTTTTTGTCAAGTACTGTTTTTTGCAAAGAACGTGTATCCATCGCACCACAGTTTTTGTTGATTAATTTGCCATCAGCATATTCGTGAATCATTGTAACTGATTCGGACAAAGATTCAAATATGGGTTTTGCAACTGTTGATGCTGCACCATTGGCACAATCTACCACCAGAGATAATTTTTTATTCCATGTATCAGAAACAGATCGTTTCACATAGTCAATATACAGTTGCTGCGCATCTGAAAGATGTGAAATGCTGCCATAATTATTAAAATGATCGGTTTCCCAGAATTTTTTAATTATAAATGCTTCTATTTCTGATTCAAGTTCATCTGAAAGTTTGTAACCATCATGTGAAAATATTTTTATCCCATTATCTTGTGATGGATTATGTGAGGCAGAAATCATAAATCCAACATCAGCATTAAGTATGTGTGTCAAATATGCAACTGCCGGTGTTGGCAGAACACCAAGAAGGATCACATCAAAACCGCCAGCACAAATGCCTGATGCCAAAGCAGCTTCAAACATATTTCCTGAGGATCGGGTATCTTTGCCAATGACCACCTTTTTACGTGCATCATTTCTTCTGGCCAGAATTTTGCTCACAGAAATTCCCAATGCTTGTGCAATATCAACAGTCATGGGAAATTTGTTTGCACATCCTCTAATGCCATCTGTACCAAAAAGTTTTTTCATTATGAAATCCTGAGCATATTAAATGCATTTTCATAAATTGAATGAACCAAATCTTGAAGCCAATTGACACCATTGGTTCGCGTCATTTCATCTAAAGATTGAATACTTTCCAAATATGTTTTTTTCTTTACATTAGAAATAGATTCAATAAAGATGTCCTGCCTGCTATCCGGTGATGGCGGTAATGCATTTCGAAAGCATTCTAAGGCCTGATCACAGTTTTCATATACGCGTTGTTTCGCGTCAAGCAATGGGTTTGGTTTGGTTGATAAGGACTGAAAAGCACGAATGGATGCTGGCATTTTTTCACAAAATTTTTTGAATTGACTGATCCGCTCATCAAGGGCGACATTAATGGTTTCACATAAGCCTTTGTTTAAAGCTGCGGTCATGGCATCTTTATTCCATATTGCGCGGACATAATAATACCAATGAGCCAGAGCAACAAGATTGGACATATAAATAAAATTGTTTTCAACAATACGATGAATACTTTGATACAAGCCTTTCGTATAGCCAATGGATGCATGGCGCATAGCACCATCCATAACAAGCTGGTTCTTTTTGACGACATCTTTTCGATAAATGCTGCCAGCTGCGATTATTGTTCCATAAGCAATTCGACTTGGGCCCACCAGGCCTCCCTGTCCTCCCAGAAATATTGGGGGTTGATTGAGCATGACACCATTGGGAACATCACCTATTAAAGATGCGGTCGCTTTGTCCTGATTGGGTGTGTAATTAAAATGAATATAAGAACTGCCAACCTCACTATGATTTTTTTGATCTGTCCCACCGGCCATCAGGCAATCACAAAAATTGATCAGACTACCCAATGTAACAAAAGGAAATAATATTGTTTGCTTTAAGCCAACTGAATGGGCGCCGCTGGCATATTCTTCAAAAATTGTTCCCTTGCGCACATGCGCACAAGAACCCATTTGCGCATGATCTAAAAAAACAGCACTATCAAAAAAGCCTCCTTTCAAGCGCACATTTTTTCCTATGCAGCAATTTTTTATTGTTGCCGGCGCCTCTTCACCAATTGTCGAATCTGATCGTATCAGTGTTTTTTCACCATATATTTTACAACCAGTATGAATGGTTACATTATTTCCAGAAATTCGATCGGGATTAATATCAGAGCCAAATTCAACACTTTCTGGACAGGGTATGTGAACACCTTTTTGAATCAATTTTTCAATGACTTTTTTTTGATCATCTTGCGACATAATAGAAATCTCCTGATCAGAGTGGTTTTCAAAGTGAACTTTTCTAACAAAAAAGAAAAGCACTTGCAACCAAAAACATTTCAAGCAATGGCTTTTACTCCCAATTCAAAAGCATTTATATTCATGTCAACAAATGATTTCTTGACTGTGTTGCGGATCGCATTCTTCATTTGATCTTGGGAAAGGGGAATAATACCTGTTGCAGTAAGTGCTCCCAATAAAACAATATTAACAGATAGAATATTTCCCGCTTCCTGGGCCAGTCCTGTTGCATTAAGAAAAAAAGATCGTGCTGTTTTTTGTTGGATCAGAGATTTCGCAAATTCTAATTCAGGATACTTTCCCTTACCAATATTAACAGTAAAGGGTGGCAAGGGCGACATATTGGTAATAACCCATGAATTTTTATGACATTTATTCAAAGCTCGAAGTGTTTCAGATGGTTCGAACCCCAATAAGATATCTGCCTCATTGTCAGAAATAATGGAACTTTTCGCATCCCCAAAAATAAGTGCAGATTCCACAACCCCACCTCTTTGTGCCATCCCATGAATTTCGCTCATAGCAACCGGAATGTTGGCACGCATGGCAGCATCACCCAATACTTTTGATGCCAGAAGGTTTCCCTGACCACCGACAGCAACAATAATCAAACGAATGGGTTTCATAATTAAGCCTCCTTTACCGGTATGATTGCATTTTCAGGACAAATTTGAGCACATACAGCACATCCTACACATTGTGCAGGATTGATCTGAACGCTATTGTTTTCAATATAAAAAGCCGGACACGCCAATTCACTGATACATATGCGATGATTTTTACATCGCTCTGTAACCTTAAATGCTCGTTTTTTTCGTTTCTTATTAATCAAAGTGCATGGCTCTTGTGAAATAACAACAGATACACCATCGTAAAGAAAGGCGTCTTTAAAGGTTTCAATACTTTTTTTAATCTGATAAGGTCGAACAGTCGCAACATATGGCACACCCATAGCACGCACCATTTTTTCAATTGAAATCTGCGTAAAACCATCCATGTTCCACTGTGTCATATCAACACCCGGATGGGGCTGATGTCCGGTCATTGCAGTTGTACCATTGTCTAGAATTACCAATGTAAATTGATGTTGATTAAATACTGCATTGATTAAGCCAGGAATACCTGAATGAAAAAAAGTAGAGTCTCCGATAAAAGCAACGACTTTATTATCAGTTGCTTTTGAAAACCCACAAGACGTTCCAACTGATGAGCCCATACAAATAAGGTAATCAGCCATATTCAATGGCGGGAGAACTCCCAGTGTGTAGCAGCCAATATCTGTGGGATAAATAACTGGTTTATCCAAAGATTTAGCAGCCTGTTTGACAGCATAAAATGTTGCTCGATGGCTACAACCTGCACATAAATTGGGGGGACGACCAGGTATTTCAGGCAAATCGCTTACATCTATACCAGATTGCTTAGAATTTGAAACATCGAAATATTGTGCAATGACTGATCTCACTTTTGCAGGTTCTAATTCATACAGGCGAGAAAATAATTGATCTGATTTCCCATGAATGGGAATGTTTTTTCCTGTTTCCTGGGCCAGCGCTTTCACCTGAGTTTCTAACCAGGGTTCACCTTCTTCAACAATCAATACTTTTTCACACGCTTTTAAAAATGTTTTTATTTGGTTTTCAGGCAATGGATGGGAAAATCCAATGCGATAGATTCTCACCTGATTGCCAATATCAAGGTCAGAAACAGCATCAGTTACATAATTGAAACTGACCCCATTACAAATAATTCCCCAAGAACCAGAACCTGTAATGGTATTTAAATGTGAAGATTCGGAAAAATTTTTGGCTTTATTTATATTTTCAAGGAGTTGAACGTGTAATTGACGCGATACAGATGGAATGGCCACCAGGCGAAATGGATCTTTTTTGAATGTTCCTTTGGGTTTGACAGTCAGAATTGGAGATAGCTTCACCTGACCGGTCGAATGATTGATACGTGTTGTTGTCCGCAGAATGACCGGTTCATTAAGTTGTTCTGACAGGTCAAATGCATATTGAGTCATGGATCGGGCTTCATCAATGGATGATGGTTCCAGCATGGGGAGTCCACTGAGAAGTGCATAATAGCGATTGTCCTGTTCATTCTGGCTTGAAAACATCATGGGATCATCTGCAGTAACGATCACCATGCCACCTTTAACGCCAAGATATGCCAGGGTCATGAGAGGATCAGCAGCTACGTTCAATCCCACATGTTTCATAATGCACATGCTTCGAACACCGGAAGCTGCAGCAGACGCGGCAACTTCAATAGCAACTTTTTCATTGGTGCTGTACTCAAAATATAGATCAGTTTGTTGGGATATTTGAAATAAGTTCAGTGATATTTCAGATGAGGGCGTTCCAGGATATGTCGCGCCAACGCTCAAACCAGCTTCAATAGCACCACGCACAATGGCTTCATTACCGAGCATCAATTGTGTTTGTCCGGTATTATTGGATAATAATTTATGCGTCATTGATTTTCCTTATTTTGTCATTCAGGCAATTCTCCTCAAAAGAATTTAGGAATTGATAATGCCTTTTTATATTTATCTATAAACTAATAAATTTATCACAAATGTTTCATCTTGTAAAGCAGCTTTTTGTTCATTCATAAGTTTCAATGAGAAATCAAGAATTCTTTTTCAAGTAGAAAATCCTTTAATCAATTTAATAAATATATGGTCTTGATCGGGCGTATGTAAAGTTTAGGGGAAGTGAATTTCATACAAGGAATGCTCGATTTCGGCAACCCCAAGAACAGCGTAGGGCTAAAGCCCAACGCTGAATTGAGAAAGGACGCTAAAGCGCCCTCAATA
>Ga0272440_1001123_pt1 | contig 22248 bp, 6 predicted proteins | sample SSMMMBAug17_FD_192440 | JGI IMG/M metagenome (GOLD analysis project Ga0272440, IMG submission 192440) | Marine sediment archaeal communities from Little Sippewissett salt marsh, Falmouth, MA, United States - SSM-MMB-Aug17 | ecosystem: Environmental > Aquatic > Marine > Wetlands > Sediment ...
TGCTTGATTTTTACCCAGGGCGCTGCCCTGGGCTGGTATGTTGCTGCCCTTTCAGGGCTAAGAAAAACAATATCCGACTTTATGAGAAGCGTATTTTATTCACCGGCAATTTTGGTTACACTCTATTGATATGATGTGTCTGGTATTTAATCATTCAAACAACTTGTTAAATTTTATACACAATAAACGTTTTTCTTTAGATATTGAATTATTATGAATTAACTTTGAAATATCATATTTAACAAGCTTCATAATGTTATCTGCATCTGTCTGTTTAAAATTTTGATTGATCGTTGATTTCGCCATTTTTATAAAAGATATTGCATCCTGTAGGTGGTTTGGATAATTAACAAAATGATTCAATGCATGGGTCCAGAAAATATAAAATTTCTTAGACTCAATACTATCTAAAGATATTTCTTCACTTGAACCATCTTTATTGACAATATCATATGCCCATGCATCTTTGTTTTTCTTTAAAGACAGAATTTTTTTATTTGATAACAACCTTATCAGGTAATCACTGTAGGCATGGGCCATATACAGTTGACCATCAAGTCGATATGCGAGAGATATCTCGAGATAAGCAACCAATTCAGAATAATCCAGCATCAATATGGTTTCATAGTTTTCAATAGCGCTTTTATAGTTTCCAGTTTTACTGTACATATAGGCCAGATTGGTTAAGTAATTACTGTTCCATTTAGACAAACGAACAGCCTGTTTATAAGCAGCGATTGCTTTTTGCGTATTCCCCTGCTTTTCGTATTGTGTGCCTAATCCAAACCAGGCCGAAGAAACATTTACATCTTGTTGTATTGCTTTTGAATAATTACTGATTGACGCAGATGCCATTTCAAGCTGATCATAAAGTTTTCCCAGGAAAACATTGACATGTGGATCATTTTTATCTTCGTCAATAAGCATTTTTATCTGATTTTCCACAACATCAGGCGTAAATGTATTATTTTTAAATCGTTCATAGGTAGAAATTTTAAGTAATCCTTTTCGGGCTTCAATATTGTATATATCCAGCTTTATCACTTCCTCATATTCATATTTGGCTGCTTCGTATCTTTCATTATTCATAAATAAATTTGCTAATTTGAGTTGTTTTTTTACGATATGATCTTTAAATGCCTGACTTTCCTGCTCCTGTCTATATACAGATTGTTCATAAGCCAATTCTTCCAATGGTTGAAAGATTGCAATATTATAATATACACGCCCAACTACAAAAATAAAAACAGTAAACAAAAATAAAAAAATTGAAGAATGCTGAGAAACATATTCAAAACATCTCTTTAAAAAAATAAAAACAATAATTAATTTTGTCTTCATTGAGCATCATTTCCATTGCTATAACAAAAAGGGAAATCATCATTGTACAACAAGCTTGTCGGAACCTGTGCATAATGCCATTTCTCCTGCGTAATACGAGGGACTTCCTCTCTCACATAAGAGGACAAACCATGAATGGTAACAAGGCCATCTGTATTTTTGAGGAACTGTTTCACTCCAGCTTTCATTCCTTTTAACAACGCATATGTTAAAACCCCAAATTTCTGGTATCCCTCAAGTGAAACCTGACGACTTGAAGAAGATGTAATAAAGGCACATCCCCCACCATGCCTGAGTCGCGCTATAGCGGAATCTATTTTATCTTTTGTATTAGAAATAAGATAAGGTCTTGATATAAAAAGCCCAGAATAACAGGTATCAAGAATAACAACTGTTTTTTGAGCTGATATCATTGAAAGAAAGAAATACAATTGATTATGAGAAATACTCTGATTTTTCAATGTTTCTTTATCACCATCTTTACTTAGATCATAAGGAATAAAAAAATAATCACCATCTATATCAATGCCATGACCCGCTATAAATAAGACAAATACATCATAAGGTTTCATTTTTTCTGAAAATTGCATAAAGCCTTTTTCAATGTGATCATATGTCACGTTCCGGTCCATCAGCAGTTTTGAATAAATATGACTTCCAAAAATTGGTTTTGCCCTGTTTGTCAATGTTTCAAGAAATGCCTCAGCATCAGAGGCGGCATATTTGAGATCTATAGAAGAATCTTTATATTTTGAAACACCCATTGAGAGAATATACAATGAAGGCAATAGTTCTTCATTATTTTCAACATCAACGATAATCGTATTTTCTTTTGATATAATCGTTTGATTATCGCCTGATACAGAGAGTTGAATAATATTCCTCCCCGGATTCAATGTTAAGTGTAGTTCTTCTGTAATCATATTATCCAGAGCATCTTCTTTTATTGATTCAAGCATATTTTGTTTAGATTTTATATCTTCATTAATTGTGGTTTCATTTTTATTCTTATTTTCTCTTGGAGGCGGAATAAACTTTTGTTTGGAAAGTTTTTTTCGTCGGGAGGAATAATTTTCTATAGGTTTACCATTTACTTTGTAGACAGTTTTTCCAATTCCCGCGCCTTTATTCTCTATTGCATAACTAAGTATAAAGGAAGTGCTGTTTTGTTTAAATGGTTTAGAAATATTTTCAAAAAAAATGAGCTTTGGAGGCTGTTTGTTATTGGTTGTTGATCTTTCAATACTACGCACTGATTGTCTACAAAATTCCTTATCTACATAGCGAAGACTTGAATGGCTGCTGTTCAGGTCTACATAAACATTCATATTGACTTCATTTGATAGAATGGTATTATTTTTATTATTTGCCTTTATCTGGATAACATTCCTGCCATCAATCAGTCTTAATTTGCCATTAACTCTAAGTTTTTCATTGCCTGAAGTAGAGAGAAGAGACTGTTTCTTCATTTTGTACAGGTTCACTGATTTGGCGTTAATTTTACAGACAATGTCACCAATGCCCCCCCCTGAATCCAGTATATCAAAGGAAAGATCAATCTCTGATTCATTATGAAAAATAGGTTCTGAAGTATCCCAGTCAAAAATAATTTTTGGCGGTTGGCTTAATACAGAAATTAAGGCGTCACCTAAAGCCTCTTTCGCCATTTGTATTTCTTTATTTGCTTTACTCGCATTCAATAACCGGCTTTTGACTAAATCATTACGATTGAATAACTTCCAAACCTGATCAAAATTGATATATTGAGCGGCATTATTGACACCTCTATTAAAATGATACCCGATATATTTGTCAATCGTATCATCATCAGGATTTAATGTATTTTTCTCTGGCAATGCAAAAAAGCCTTCTGGTGTCCAGGCAACCCATTTATTTTTCTTATTTTGTGCGAAAAAAAAACCCACTAAAGGCTGAAGGGTTTGAAGCGTTTGCGCGCTTGCATCAGAGATATTGGATAAGTCCCACAATAGTATCTGCTGGTCTGTACCTGCTGACACCATTCGCGCTTGATCCGAATCAATGGCAAGCGCCATTATTTCGCCTGTATGCCCTGCAAAAATAACTCTTTTATTGCCTTTTACAGAATAAGCGATCAATTGACCATTCGCCCCGCCAGAAACAATAAGGCCATTTTTTGTAAATCCAAAAATATTATGAACATAGCCATCAACGTTGTTTCTTACAATTCTTCCGGGTGATCCACTGGATGCGTTGACAAGTAAAACTGCATTTTCTTTATTGTATGGCCCGCCTTTTATTGTTGTCAAGGAATATGAAATATCGTTTGATTGATACGTTTTTTGAAGCTGAGGGCCTATGGCAGATGTGTCATATATGTCTTCAATTTGAAACGTATTGATATTCAATTTTTGAAAAAGACGACCATACTGGTGCGAATCTATTCTTTCAAATTCATCCCCCCACAGAATAAACTGACCAGATAAGCCAACAGCCCATATGGTTTTGCCACATCCTCTGAATTTTGATACTATTTTTCCATTTTTTATATCCCAGACAAATATTTCCTTATCATTTCCGCCTGCTGTTACCGCCGTGTTGTCATCCATAAAGGTTGTGGCAGAAACAGTATTATTGTGGCGTTTAAATGTTGATATTATCTGAATATGATTATGTGTTATTTTATAAACAAAGCAATGGTAAGGATCACTTTCAGCACCAGTCAGCAGTAACTGGCCATTGGGAGAAAAGGATAAGGCATTTGGAATAATTTGCGTTGTAATTTGTGAAACTTTTTCAAGGTTTAAGTCCAGAATAACAATTGATTTCGGACAGGCACATGCCATGCGATTTTTACTGAATGCAATGGACAATATATTTTCTTCCAGTTCAATTTCATTGATTATCTGATCCTTCGTTTTTGAATACATAAAGATTTGTTTACCATCAGCATAAATAATACGATAATCATTTTGGTATGGAAAAATCATGACATCTTTAACAGGATCATCAAGATAGACAAGATTAGATTCTTTTTCAAAATCTTTATCAACATTCCAGATCGTCATGCGATCAGAAGCAGTAACGAGATACCTGTTGTCCGGACTGAATGATATATCTTTAACAACCTGTTTTTTTGTTCTTAAGACTTTGTGAATCTCGCCATCAGCAAACCTGTGTATCCGAATTGAATAATATGGATAATTCACAGATACAGCCAGATACCGACGATTTGGCGACAAGGCAATGGCATAGATTTCGCCATATTTTTCTGTGATCTGGCCCAATATATTTCTGACAAGCTTATGTTTTCTCGTATCCCAAACTTTGATTGTTTTGTCATCACTTGCAGAAACCAGGTAGTCTTCTTCAGGAATCGCAATAAGTTCTCGAATCATAGCGGTATGTCCACCGGAGTCAATACGAAAGAAGACATCCGCTTTCTTTTCTTTAATCGGGGATGATACGGGTTTTTTAATTTTTATTTTTTTTTCAGAAGCTGTTTTTTCGACATTTGAACAGGAGCATACAAAGCAGGTGATATTAATAATCAGTAATAAATTACAGGTGATTAACATGTAAAAGCGATTGAATTTTGAAATGATATCGTCTTTCATTCCCCTGGTTTCCTCTAAAATAAGCAGGTTTTAATAAAACAAAATGAATCAGACACATGTTGACTGCTCGTATTTTGATTTGACTCAGAAAATGTTCCCATTGGCATGGGTGGAATTTTTGTAGATTCAGAAGATCTTGATGCTCTGCGCGCAGTTCTTTTCAAATTATTTGTCACCTGGGCACTTCGACTAAAGCGCAAATATACATTATTCATTTTGGCTTCAACCCAATAGCCCTGATTTTTGATCATTGTCATTTCTTTATAGGACGCATAGTGTTTTTCTCCCCCCACCCATTTATAAATGTGCTTGTATATATATGGATTATCATCAGAAAGCTCAAATATAAAAGGGATTTCAGCCTCATTCAAGTATTTACCTTTATTATCAACAATTTCGCCTGAGCTGTTTTTGGCAAAGACCTTCAGTTTCGACCATTCGTAGTCCATTTTATTTGGGCAGGCAATCATGTTCCATCCATCATCAGTATCAGAGTTAAATTGCAAAGGCAGGTCAAAATTTAAAACACAACTGATCGTCTCTCCCTCAACAGAAATAAAAGTTTCTTCTCGAAATAAAAACCAGTAAGCTCTGCCGGGTTCGATCAATAATTGTTTACCAAATTGAATATAGTCGCCCCTGATTGGATCATACGTACCGATTTTAAAGTTTTCACCTTTTGCATATTCGTTTTCATCCAGAATATTTGAAAAAACTTGTGTTGACTGCTTTTCTTTAAAATTGACACAAACAGAGGCCATTACGTATTCATCACGAATTGTTCCGGCTGGAATATCAAGAGAATCATCAACAAAGTTGTTTGGTTTATCTGATTCAAAATGCAAAATGGTTCCCTGGTCACCAACTGCAATAATAATTGAATCTCTAAGTCCCCAGATACCATTAAGCGTGGATTCTGTTCCAGATGTCTCTTTCAGCCATTGTTTGCCATTGAAAAGAAAAATGGACCCGACATCACCCACAGCATACACTTCATTATTTGTTGTCCCCCAGAGATCCATTATGCGGGCATTTAAATTATATGTTTTTTCAATTCCGGTCTGGTAAACAATACCTGTATATTGAAATGAGGATTCTGCATAGCCCGACACAAAATAATTGTCTTCTGATATTCCCCATATTGCTGTATGTTTTTCATTGGGCAATGATGTCTGATTGCTGGCAGTAATTTTAATTTCATTATTTGCCATTTGAAGCATTACAGGATCATTTTCAAAAAGATTTTTGCCGGAATACCCCACACCAATCAATGCATTTTCAGTATAAGTCCACATATCAGAGAGTGTATTTCCTGACAAATAACCAAGGTCATGATTCATAACAGCTTTTTCCCACTGAAAGCCATCAAAATGAAATATATCTTGCCCCACCCCTCCAGCATAGATGGAATCACTGGATAACCCATCTATCGCAAGTAAATCAACTGAGATGCTGGAAGGCATCCTTTGCCATCCGAAACCATCATAATGCAGAATCGTACCCGAACTTCCCACTGCATAATAATTATTCTTTGAATTGCCCCATACATCATATAAATTATCTGTCGTTCCTGTTTTCATGAGAGACCAGATCTGACCATCATAATGAATGGCCGTTCCATAATTGCCTACAGCAATTACATTACTTTGTGACGTTCCCCAGACCGCATTTAAATGGTTGAAAGAAGGGGAATTTTTTGTTTTCCAGTATGGGGTTTCCTGATCTTTAATGATCACTTCAACAGGATCCAAAGTCTGACCCATTGCGTAAGCCTGAACCATAACTTTTTTTTCGGGTATATATTGAAGGTCATTTTGTATTTTTAAATAAAAAAAGGCTTCAGTCTTGCCAGCGTAAATGGTCGTTGTTAAAGGTATGGGCTGAACACTCCTGTCATCTGAAATCAAATGAATGATCAGGTCAATGGTTTGTGGACGGCTCAATTTTACTGAGCATCTGGGAGAAGCATGCCCTTCCTGAGCATAAGCAGGCGCTGAAAGATGAATATTCGGCGGGGAATAACTTTGCTCAGTATTTGTATAAGAATAACTGCTGTAAATGGTATTGGGATTATTATTGTGATTTTTTGTAAACGTTCGAATTCCGAATTGATATCTATTATTTGTCTGCAATTGATCAATGACTGTTTGCTGAGAACTTTTATCATCTATCGTGGACAGCGGATTGAAATAATGCGTATATTCCGGAACCGCATAAATCAATTCATATCCACCATCATTCTGACAATAATCAATTACGTTCCAGTTAAACAGAAATTTACCATCAAGTAATGAAACCGAAAAATTTGATGGTGGAAGAGTTTGTGTGGCCAGCCAGTTACCACCAGTTTGTTTTAAATCCAGAAAATTATTGACCACTTTATATTTTGATATTAAGGCATTCCAACGAAAATCAGATAATTGATTTTTCAGGGAATCCAACATATACAGATATTTCGGTAAATGCCCATTGAACATATTTGACGATAAATTCAGTTTTCTCAGATTTTTAAGGGTGACAATTTCGTGGGGAATCTCACCTTCCAGATGATTATAAGACAAATTAATCGTCTCAAGATGCGATAAGCCAGAGATTTCGCCAGGGATGCTTCCTTTCAAGGCATTGGATTCCAACGACAGTGCGATAATGTTTTCTGATTCATCACATGTAACGCCATGCCATTCACATTCTGTTCCCGGTTGTGAAAAATTATCAGTAGGGTATGACTTCCAGTTTTGATTATTGTACCAGTTGTCTCCATCAGTTGCATTGAAGAGTCGCATGAGTATTTCACGTGATGACAGGACTGTCACTTTAAAAGAAGTCATACAGGGAAAATTATCTGATTCTGATGCTGAAATGCTTATGATTGTTTCTCCGGTTTGTCCCTGCACTGGTTTTATGACCATCCATCGATTATTGTCTGTTCCCTGAAAAGAAATATGGGAAGAATCATCTGGAACCAGTTGCTCATTTGATGATGATCCGGACAGAAAAACCTGTTGAAAATTATTCGCTGTCAGTTGAAAAGGAATGCTAAGACTCAAGCCCTCACCCACATAATGGGAATGTATTGGTGATAGCTTGACGCCATCAGGACAATAATGGATTGAATGTGTATTTCCAGAGATATAGACATCCTTCCCATTCATTCCCCATACATCATAGAATATTTGCGTATCATTTACCTTGTCCTGAAACAAAGGAAACCAGATATTGCCATCAAAGTATTGGATAACACCATTTTCGCCAACAATAAATACATCATTCTTACAACTCCCCCAAATACTGTAAAGATCTGTTGTTACGTGGATATCAATTTTTTGCCAGTTTTGGCCATCATAAAAGAAAACCATGCCATCACTGCCGACAACATAAATTTCATTTTGAGAGATTCCCCATATATCATATAAATCAAAGAAGGTGTTTTCCATATATGATGTCCATTGACTGCCATCAAAGTGTAAAAGCGTACCGGATTCACCTGCCGCATAAATATTATCCGCAGATGTTCCCCATATTGCATGCAGTGTATAACGGGTATCACTTTCCATTTGTTCCCATTGGTTTCCATCATAGTGAAGTATTATGCCATTTTCTCCAACAGCAAACACATTGTTCTTCGCTGTGCCCCATATTCCAAAAAGATTATTGTTTTCCGGATCAATTCGCATAATTTTCCAGTCAAACCCATTAAAATGCAATATTATTCCGGATTTTCCCACTGCATAGGCCACATTTCTTGATGCAAACCAGATATCTTCAAAATCAATATCCCGATAAAAGGACACCCTTTGCACGGTGTCATTTTGAACGGAATGGATCGTTCCATTATTACCCATTGCATAAATGCTGCTGTCATCCCACCCATTGATACATGTTGATGTAAGAGACATTATATTGAAAGATTCAGTATCCAATAGCCATATATCAGTACTCACACTGTTTGTGTCATCACTGTTTGCAGTAATTCTGATATGCTTATGCCCCTTGATATTTGAATGATTAAATGGAATTTCCATGGTCAGAGAGTGTAGAGATGCCGCAATAGCAGCTGAGGATGTGTACTGGATATATGAACTATCCGATGAAAGACTTATCATGAGATCCTGACTGGCAGTATGCGGATAAACAGAAATTGTAATTGGAATACTGTTGTCCGATGTATACACATAATGAGGGGCCTGAATCTGCAAGCGCTGTCTGGAATATTTTAGAATACTGCCGCCAAAGCCTGCAGCCAGGCAATCATAATCATTGATCGCCCACCCGGCTGCCAGCCAGTTTGTTGTTCCGGAAACCATTTTTTCCCATGTATTGCCATTTTTATGAAGAATTGTTCCATACTCACCTGCTGCAAATGTGTCCTGATCAGTCCCCCAGACTGCATTCAAAAGAACATCGGTTGTATGTTGATATTCTTTCCATATCATTCCATTATAGTTCAAGATCAGACCCTTTTTTCCAACAGCATAAATATCATCAGGGCGTCTTCCCCATATGGCTTGCAAATCCTCGCTGAAACTGGTTTGAATTTCAGTTAATTCCTGTCCATTATAATGAAAAATTGCGGCATTATCTCCTGCAATATAAAGATTGTCGTCTGAAAATCCCCATATGGCATTTAGAGATATTGCAATATTTGTGTCTATGAATTCCCAATTGTTATTTTGAAAATGTAAGAACGTGCCATTTGATCCAACAGCAAAAAATTGATTGTCAGTTGTCGCCCATAGATCATTTAAATCATTCGTTGTCATTTTATTGATGACTGTCCAGGCAATTCCATTATAATGAATCATGATCCCATTGGCGCCAACAGCATAAATATTGTTTTCAGCAGTCCCCCAAATGGCATTCAAATGATCAGATACCGGCGTTTGAATTCGTTTCCATTCATAGCCATTAAAAAATAATACACTGCCATTATCACCTGCTGTAAATATATCACTTGCAGAAATTCCCCAGATATCTCGAATGGATTGGACATCCCCGGTTCTAAAAAGAGCGTCGCCTGACCAGTTACCATTATTGAAATAATAAATTTTAGACCCAGCAACATAAATATCATCTGTATTTGACATGCAAATCGAACTAAATGGAATATTGTTTAAAACAACTGGCGACGAAAAAGACGTGCCATTATATTTCAATACAATACCTGAATTTTGCCATAAACCTCCTGTTATCCAGATATCTGAATCATGTCCCTTAATATCATAAAAATGGACAGAGAGATTCGTTTCAATGACAGACCATTCAAAATTGCGATAATGCAACACAATTCCATCTTCTCCAGCGCAATAATACTCTGAAAGTCCATTTCCCCAAATGGCTTGAAGATTCTTTTCGGTGGGGCTGTTGCTTTTTTTCCATTGATTCCCATTATAATGAAAGATTGTTCCCTGATCTCCGACAACAAAGATATCATTTTTAGAATGACCATAAATGGCATTTAGCTCAGTATTATTCAATTGACTTTTTTCGATTGTTGCGCCCCAAGTGTTGTTATTTTCATCCAGCATGGTTACATTTTTACCAACAGCACATATTTGATTATGAACGCCCCATATATCTGTAAAATCATCTGTTCCTGTATTTTGTAACGTAACCCACTGGTTATTATGAAGCTTCAAGATTGTACCTTCTGAACCTGCGACGTAAAAATTGTCAGATGTTGCCCCCCAGATGGCTTCCAGATCAGATGTCACACCACTATCCAATTTATTCCATTTAGAGCCATTAAATAGATAAATCATCCCCGCATTACCCACTGCAATAATATGATTATTTTGAAACACCTGGATGTCTTCAATGTAGTTTCCTTCAGGTAAAGGGTTTTGCCATATCCACGCTTCACCTGCGCAGGAGATTGTTGCAATAAAAAAAGTACACAAAGCGATAGATGCGATTAAACAGGCTGATTTAGTCTTTAAAAAGGTCATGTTTGTACTCCTTGTTTAATCATGTTTGATGTTTTGCTTTATTCGGAAAGCCTGGTAATTTTTGAATACGATCTTCACGATCAATATCCCTGACTTCAGATTCCTGATCAATAATATTTCCTTCTGTATCAGATTGTTCATCAAGTGTCGTTTCAATCTGATCCTCTTCAAGTACTTCAAGTTCTGAAAGAGGTATTTCTGGAATTTCTAACTCAGTCTCAATTTTTTCCTGAATTCCAATACCTTTATAACTGGAAAAAAGTTGATATCGGATTTCATCACGATGCATTGCAATTTCACTGGCAATTTCATCCCATTTTTTTTCTTCCGGAGGTTTATTTTTTTCAACCCAAAAAATTTTATTTGATGTCACAATGGTTTTATATTTTTCAATGATTTCGCCATCATCTGAAAGGCTGAACAGTTCAAAGCTTGTATCCGCATAGGCGATGACTTCAGTAATTTCTTTTTTGTTTTTTTCTCTGTCAAAATCTGATAGACCATTTTCTTCAGATTTCACTGAAAAATCAGAACCTCGAACACCAACGTAAGCAGTTGGCGTTTTAACTGTAAAATCCTTAAACTTTTTATAATTGATTGACTTTCTATAATTATTCAAGCTTTTTCGTTTTGATACCTGAAAGCGTGACTGACCTTTACGCAAAACAAGATTAAAATCCAGGGTCTGTGGGTTTTCTTCTTTATCAAATGTCATTTGCGAATTTTTATTCATTGTAATGATACTTTCATCTTCCAGTTGAACGATGACATAACTCTTATTATCTGTAAAAAGGGTCTGTCCTTTATAAATATGAACGCCTTCTCGAACATATATTCTTGCAGGATCATTTTTTTCTATTAAATATGGCGTACCGGTTAACGATATAATCATTCCCATCTCGTCTGGTCTTCTACTATCTGAACGAACAAGACTGATATTCAGGAGTAAAAACGCAAACACGATAACAGTTATTTTTTGAATGGTCTTCATTCTATCCTCATATACAAAAAATTAATAAAATAAGAATGGTTTTAGTTCAAGAGAAAGTAAATATTCAGTATTTGTATATTCAAAAAGTTCAAAGGATGCATCATTTTTTGTTCGTTTAACGCTGAATGAGAGAGTAACTGCGTCATCCCAATAATGCCAGTCTGCACCCGCCTTTATGACCTTTTTTTTCTCTTCACGATATACAGCAAAAAAATGGTCATCCTGATCATAAACTCTTTTTCGATAAGAAAAATTACAATACAAGTCAACATGTTGAAATAAATCAATATAATTAATGCCCAAGGCCAGGTTTATGCCAGAATATGTTTTATCTGAATATTCCCGGGTACTTCGATTTTCTATCTGGTATTCTGTCTGAAAACGCGCATTTTTAAAAAGTATAAAGGATGAAAGATCTGAAACATTTTGAATTCCTCCTGACAGAACTGAATATTTGCCATCTAACGTTTCGTTTTGATAATCGTCAATAAATGAACTTTTATATTGCACAAATGTCTCAAACAAAGGCGTCATGATATGAAACTGCCATAATAATCTTGCGCCGATATCATGTGAGCTTTGAAACTTTTTTGAGTCAAGACAGTACCGCATAAACGCATAATGTGAATTGATGGTTAATCGTGGAATAATGGTGTAATTGAAAAAAGTCCTGGCTGAAAAGCCACGAAAATCGTATTCTTTGTTTTGATCATGAAAATTTTCATAATACATGCCATCAATGCCAAGCTTATGTTTATCCTGATCAATGAGGTGATATTGAGCAGAACATATCACCCCATAAACATTATCCGATTCAATGTCATAAGTTTCGGTAATATGTGTTGAAAATTCTGATAATTCATCTGGAAGGAGTCCAATATTGTCCTGATGGTTATAATAAAATCTTAATCGAAAATCTGAAACTGGCGGGATGTAATCTTCAATTGATGGGACGAAGGCTGCGAATTTCTCGTTCATTGTATCAATCCATTCATCAATCTTCTGTTTTATTTTCGTGTTGTCAATATTGGGTATCATTTCAATTATCTCTTGTGGACTCAGATTATTTGTAAGTTCTGTAAATATCTGTTTTGCATTATTATTTGATTCCATACTCAAAGAATTGGTTGCATAATAGTATGCGTTTATCAGCTTTTGCATGTCATATTGATCTTGATTGAGTAATATTATGTTTTTAAAACCAATATATTTTATGAATACTTCTCTTGCTTTGCTGTATTTCTTTATTTCATAATATGCCCGACCCGCATAAAAATATGCATCATAGGTTTCAACGTATTTATCAAAGGTATTTTTGCCTCTTTCGATGCTTTCAAATCGTTTAAGGAGCATTTCATAGTCCTGTATCAGAAATGCATGCCTTATTCTGAGAAAACCAATGCGCACTTTTCTTTTTATGATGGTTTGAGGCTGGGATGTTTTATCCTGAAAGTTACAATATTCAGCCGCACAAATAAATTGAAGCGCTGTTTTTCGGACCAAATGATTTGTTTCCTTATTGTCTTTTAAGGATGCATCTGTATTTTTTTCTTTGATAATTCTTTTTTGTTCATTTAAATATTCTTTTTGATATTTCTCTGCATCATTCAAACTTCTGACAGCGTACTTATAACAACGTTCAAAGTCATTGCAATAAACATGATTTTGACATCCTGAATCATTGCCATACGCTGTTTGAACACTGAAAAAAATTACCAGAAAAAGAAAAAAATGAATATGTTTCATAAAAAACTCCAGGCTGACCATTAATTGTTTTTTAAGATAGAGATAAAGCATGAAGAAGAATCCTCAGACTTTGATTCTACGACGTGATCTGTTTCCGGCAAAACTGCCAGGCCAAAAATACTTTTAATAGATGAGTTTTGTACATTATCTTCATCACACATCCCCCCATCTGTAAACTTAACTAAAACTGATTTTTTCGCGGTATCTGTGGTATGCGGTAAAGCCTGCCACCCATTTTCAGACGTGTGTGAATACAGTTTAAAATTTTCAGGTAAGGCTTTGGGAAAAATGATTTCCACATTCGTTTCATTGAATGTCTCAAACGTCATTTCTATTAAGTCATAAGAGAAATTTTCTGGTTTATCTTTTGTGTCAGTAATACTTTCCGGAGCAATACATTTCAGTTGGGTCAGAATGAAATTTCCGGGCACGAGTTCAAGTTGATAGCCATTTGCCGATTGAAATATCAGACCATTTCGGGCATTAAACAGTGTGTCATTTGGTATAACACCGACATTGTTCTCTGTGTTGATATCCTGAAGTTCAACATCACCAATCGTGATATAAATATCTTTCCCTCCTTTGTTTTTTGAGAGGTCTGAATATTCATCAATACGAAAAGTAAGGGGATGATTTTTTTCAGGAGAAAGTTCGGGCATCATTTGCGATTGTATCAAATTTTGGGGGGTAGCAGGCCCATAATAACAGGAAATATTTGCTGAATAAGCGGTATAATTTCCAATATTTTTAATGACTGCTGTTATCCGCATCGGTTCTCCAGTGGTATATGTTACACAGGAATCCTCAATATTAAGGATGAGATCCGGATTGCCGCCTTCTCCCTCAGTGGTTGATACAAAGGTTACAGGTTGAGATAACTGACTTTCATTGCCCTGGGAATCAATCACGCTGACAGCAATGCCATAAGATTGATTCTGTTTAAGCCCCATTAACAGGTATTCTGCATCAGTCCCAACACCAATATCGTATACTGACTGTTTAGTTTCAGTTGTTTCTGACACATGCAGTCTGTATCCAAGAATATCTGAATCAGACACTGGATTCCAGAGTATCTTGGTACCGCCTTCCTGCGGGATTGCAACAACATATTCCGGAACAGATGAAATGTTTTCTTTTGTGACTGTCATTCTGGCTGTACTGCAGGAAAAAACCGGTGCATGTTTATTATCAGATAATGAGGCATAAATAAAATAAGTGCCTGCTGGGATATCATCTGTTACTGTCCATATACAGGTATTTGAGGTTGAACCTTCATTCAGATTTGTTTGAATGCGTATTCCATTTGTTCCGGACATGTCATCACCGATATAAAAGGAAATCTGTGCATTATCATCTGCATTCTCGGTATGCCATCTAATAGAAACATTTTGTCCTGCTTTTACAATTTGATCACTTGAAGGTGCCAACAACTGTATGGATGGAATGGGATCAGGTATAAAAAGCTTCATTTGATAGTTTCCGATATCACTGGCATTTTTTATGGTTAGTTTATAGTCACCCCCTATGGGATGATTGATCGCGTAACAGGATTCATGTGTATCCATATTTTTCATAAAGAAAATATCATTAATGGTCATTGGAAATTCTGAATCATTGCCCATGAATGGAGATACTTCTTCAGAGGAGTAAGACTTTAAATTTCCTTTCGTATCTGAGAATTCAATATCAAAATTTACAGATTGCTTGTCGCAGGAGGAAACAATTGCCAGTTGTGTATACATTTGATTGATATTAAAATTCAACTGATTATTATTGGCAGGTGTTATGGTGTGAGAGGAACTAATATCCTGCCATCCTTTGACCTGAATTTTCAAATCTGAATCAGGCGCAATATCTAGGCTGATGCTGAAAGGCATAAAAAACAAATGATAATTTGATTCAAAGCCTGCCTGTTCCACACCCTTTGAGGACAATTGAACCAGCAGCGAAACCATATGATTTTGTATCGACTGGCCACCCAGCCAGGGCGTATCTTTTGGAATATTCCAGTTCATGACATTTAAACCAGATATTTCAACCTGGTTTTTTGATTTCCAGACTGATAGATCAAGTTGACCCAATAGGTTTTCTTGAATATTCAGATCAGCACTTATCTTATAAGGAATACGTACAACAAGTGTTGCATTGGTCAGGTGGATACGATCAAACAACCACATATCACCACTCAAAATTGTTTTTCCACTTAAATCAATGGAAAAATTCATATTACCATGAAGAAATTCATGTTTTGAATGTTGGTTGACAGAAGAGATAATTCCATCTGCGTCCCTGAAAACAATCTCTCCATACCCTGTAATCACAGGCAGTTTTTCAGATAGATCCAAATGATATACACCATTTGATATAACAAGATGCAGTGTTTGATCATAAGTTGATGGCAGTATAACATCTTCTTGTGGATAATTTGAATACTTGATCTCTCCTGAAATAGATTGAATTGAAAAAGGATTCTGTTGACATTCAAAACTGGCTGAAATTCCTTTATCCTGGAAACCAATAATATTTGAAACAAGCAGTTCGCCATTTCCCTGATAGCTTTGCGCAAGCAAGTCAAATTCAAACTGTAGGTCTGAAATTACCAGAGATTTTGATCGATCATATGGACAGGCCGTATTTAAAGATTCTCTGGTAGTGCATTTTTGCGTAGTATTCCCACTTTGCGAAAGAATAATATTGCCGATTGACAGGTTCATATGAAATCCCTGACTCAATTGTAATCTTAGATCGTATAGTGTCAACTCGTCTGAACCCAGTGAGATACGAAAGTTTTCCGATGGAAAATAAAAGGGAATATTCTGTACCAGTTTTAGTAATGATGATCCACTGCTTGAGTTTAACACAGGCGGATTACTGATACAGTCAATTTCAAAAGATCCTGAATAAAGCGGTATATGTTCAGGATAGCTTATCGTGTCTCTCTTAATATTGACTGCAATGATATCTCCAGTGCTTAAACTGGTCACGCTGCGTTTATCATAATGTAATAAAAGTGACGTACTTGTTTTGATCAAAGGGCCATTACCGGATGTTGTCCCGATCATCACATTGCCACTGGCACGTGTAATATAGTCATCAGTATCATCCTGAATAAATTCATCCGCAAATATGACAATATTTCCAATGGTTTTCATGGGTAAATCAGGGGTATCCGGATTGGACACAAATATTTCCAAAGGTTCTTCAGCCGTACCGATAGCGTTTGACGCGCCATGATTATCCATGGCAACAATGTAGTATTGTACACCATGGGAAGAGACAGAGGCTTCAGGGATAACTGCTTCAAACAAAACTTGTTTGTCGCTGGTAGACTTTGAAATTGATTGATAGAGAAAGTCGCCCTTTTTCCGATAGAACAGGGTCACGCTTTTTAGATAAGCGGAAACATCTTCTACTTCAGCCTTGATAGATATAGACGTATTTTGTAATGTGTTGATTACTGGCTGATGTTTGATTATCGGAGGTGTATTTGGCATAACAGAAATGACAACAGGTGTATAAGAAGGTTGATCTGCCGGGTAGGTGTATTTTCCTTTATCACCTGATGCAACGATATAATACTTGATATAGGGTTGTAAAACATCTGCTGCTGGGATAGTCGTTTGAAACAACTGGCTGTCAAAAGAATTCGGTTTCATTTCAACTGTTTTAAAAGAACTGACTGAACTGTTTGTATAATGAAGCGTCAATGTATATGGTAGAGGGGCGCCAGCACTGGTAGTTTGTTTAAGCATGGCTTCAATTTTCAAAGGAGCGTTTTTTCGTTGCGGGGCATTGGATAATTGTTCTGTTTCTGGGGAAAGCATTAATGTGAGTATTTGATTCGGACAATACTGTGTTGAATCACTATTTATAATATTGCCATTTGTTGGATGTTCAAAATCTACTGTTAATTCTACTGTTCGGCAATTGCCATCAATTGTTCGATTATCTGTTTCATATTGAACAATATATTGATTAATAATATCTTCATTTATTTCTTTAAATATATTATTAAATACGACTTCCAAACCTTGTTGATTATCCAGATCCTTTTTTATTTTTACATTGATAAAACCATTGTCAAAAAAATCATATGAATGTTCAGTGCTTGGGCAAACAATATACAGAATTAAATTTAACTCTTTGCGCAAGGCATCAAGAATTTTTTTTTCTGAATATACACAACTGGTATCGTGTGGTTCATCTGTGATAAGAAATAATAACTTTTGTGTGACTGGTCTCCATTGATATCCATATAAAGCCTTTTCCATTGCATTGTATGAACACTCAGTGCCGCCATCAAATTTCATCTGATTGACATCATTCATAAAAGCTGTTGCAGTGTCATGAAAGATTCCATTGTGAAGTACTGTTCCTTCCGGTGTGCTATAGGAAAAATTTCCACCATAGGGTAGCAAAGCAATTCTGAAATCAATGCGATTTTGTTCAAACTTGTCACCAAAAGCACTCACTGTTTTTTTTACTGCTTCTGCTTCATTATCCATACTGCCTGAATCATCAATCACAAACAGTATATCAACGATCCGGGAATTACCTTGAGATGCCGGAGCAAAAATACGACGAATCGTTTGAATGCGATTATCCTCTTTGACTAAAAAGTTTGAAATGTCCAGTTTTTCGTAATTATTTCCATCAAATGGAAGTCCATCATATAATATTGCACTGGTCAGGTTGATCAAAGGAAAATTTTGTTGACTGATATCAAGGGTCACAGACAAATTTTGATTCTGATTGTTTCGTTTTCTGGATTGCGGAACATCATTTGCTGAATAATCGTTTCTTTGGACTGAGATTAAAGTGGAAGGAATGATTCTTTGAATTGTCGTTGCGCCTGATATGTTTTGATTTTGAATTGCAACAATGCATAGTTCATATAAATGACCATAGTCAACCAGAAAATGAAAATCCGATGCCCTTTGAACAGGTGTTTTGTTAAATCGAAGTAAATGATTGTTTTCGGAGTATTCGTTGTAAAACAGTTGAAAGAAAGCCCCCGGGAAATCATCATGAAAATAGGATTGCACATGTAAAAAACGCGTGCCTCTATCTGAAATACTGACTGAAATGTCATAGCGTTCATTTATAAAGGGGATATCATGGAGAGAACTAAAATCGGCAGCATGAATCGTAACTGTCATCAGGGGCAGTATCAACAAATTGATCTGTAAAAAAAATAAGCATTTTTTTTTCATGGGCACTCCTCAGACATAAAAAAAAGCAGTCCATAATAATGCACTGCTGTTTTTTGGGGGTTAATACAGTTTATAAGAAACACTTTTCATATCAGCAAAACCTTAAAGGTATTGATTTTACAGTTGTTATAAAAGTTAAGGTATTCACGAAATATAAAATACTCATTTATCTTTAATGTACAAAAAAATAAGGTAGTGTAGAGACGTAGTATGCGACGTCTCTACAAAACAATAAAACCTGATGAATATGTTTTTGAAATGGGAGCATATATTCAGAGAATCCCTAAGGAATAATTTCAAGGTTAATTTTTCCCACAGTTGTGTCTTCAAAAATTGCATAAATGGAAAAAATTGTTGCATTCGTAATTTCTTCTGGTTGTTTGACCTGAGTGTTTCCTGTCTGATCAATCACAACAATTTCTGTTATCTGATTGCCAATTTCAACAGACCAGTCGATTTGAGAAGTTAGGCTTTCCATTAATCCATCGCTATAGTGACCCAGCGCAGTAAAGGTTAGTTGTGTATAGCCAATGGGAACAGATGGTGACTGAGGATCAAAGTTTGGTAAATTTGCATCTGCTGTTATAGTTATGAATTCCAGTGAATGAGGCGTAACCTCAACTGAAAAACAACGTGTAATAGCACTATTTTGAGTGGAGGTTGCGATAATTTCAACTGTTCCCACCTTGATTCCTTCGAGGACGCCTATATTCGCATTTGCAAATTTTGCTATGGATGTATCTTTTGATGACCATTCAACCGACAGATTCTGATCTAAAGAATCATCTGTCATAATTCCAGTGGCATGAAGGGTAAGGGTATAGCCTTCAGAAACTGTTGCTGGATTGATCCAAATGGCTGGTGCAACAGGCGCGATAAAAATTGAATCCAATATTTCTGGCTCAACAGTTAAAATAGTTTCAGCTTCTTTGTTATCAAGGGTTGCCTTAATAATAACAGGGGCTTTATTCGTCTCAATAGCGGTAATCAGGCCATTCTTTGATATGAAGCTTGCAACACGCGGATCACTTGGGATCCAGTTGGCAAGATTCGTAATATCCTGAATGGAACCATCAGTATATTCTCCCTGAGCTTTATACTGCAAATCCTGACCTTTATGAATGGTTTCATTTTCTGGTGAGATCGTAATTGTTAACAGGCTTGCCGATGAAACGCTGAGTGTATATTGGTTAAATTTTTTCTTCCATAGCGCACCAATAGATACCGGGTTATGAGATGCGTCTATTGCTTTTGCGATACCTGATTTTTCATCAATATTAATAATAGATCCATTTGTTGAAGACCATATTAATTCCTGCTGATTGTTCAAATCTCTAATTTCACCATCAGTATACGTGCCTTTGGCAAAAAATTGAATAATGGTTCCTTTTGGAACAGTCGCATTTGTAATAGAAATATCAGTAGATAAAGCAATTGCGATTAATTGCGCATCATTCACAGTCAGGCGCGTTGTTCCAGTGATACCATCAAAATGCGCTGATATTGTTGTTTGTGTTGCCATATTTGCAGATTCCGCAGTTGCAACGCCATCACCTTCAATGGTGGCAACAGCTGTTTCAGACGATTTCCATTGAACTTTATCTGTGATATCATAATCCCTCAAATCAGAATAAATACCGGTTGCTATAAAGTTTTGACTGATTCCTTCAGGCAGCACTGGATTTACCGGAGAAATGTTTATCAAGCGAAGTATGGCATCTGTAATTTCAAATTGAAAATCTGAACTTACGATACCATTACACTCCGCATTAATGATAACCTGACCAGTTGCATTTGCTTTCGCCATTCCTTTTTTAAGTGAATCGAAAACCAGCAGGTTTGCTTGATTACTTTCCCAGGTAGCATTGGTTGTAATCGGTTTTTGCGAATCGTCAGTATATATACCTGTTGCAGAAAATTGAACAGTTAATCCTTTTGGAATAGATTGAATCCCTTTGATCTCAACTCTCATTAATTTTTCAGGTTTAACTGTCAAGTTTGTCGCATTAGTAAGATTATTTGGACCTTCCGCAGTGACGACTATGGTTCCAGTATATGTCTTGCTGTCTGTAACGATTTTATTTGAACCATCAAATTTTGCAATTGTTTCATTTGAAGATTTCCATGTCACAGTATCTGTCAAATCCTTAGTTGATTTATCACTGTAATATCCAGTTGCATTATAAAAAACTGATTCACCTTTAAATATGGATTTATTACCAGGTGTCATACCAATAACAACCAGGCGGGGTTCAGTGACATAAATGAATGCTTTACCTGGAATGTCTCCAATTGCAGCTGTAATCGTGACTGTAATATGATATGAATCAGCGTTAATGGATATATTACCTGACTCAATTGTCGTATCAGCAGGATGAGATGACGACCAACTGAGATTGTCTGAGGACGAAAGTATTTTTGTATCACCATTGGTGTAAATGCCGGTTGCAGTGAGTTGAACCGAATCACCATTTGCAATTGTGGCAAAGTCGGGTGATACATCAATATCTTTTAATACAGCATCTGTCAACGTAATGATTGCAGGATTTTTTGTCTCTAAACCATTAAAAGAGGCGGTAATTTTCGTTGTACGCGTATCTGAAGGAAAAACATCTACAGCTTTAACTAAACCTGTAGATTCATTAACTTTAGCGACTGAAGGGTTTTCTACTTTCCACTGTACATTTTCTGTATAGCTTTCATCTGAATAATAGACTTTTGCAGAGAGTTGAATCGTATCTCCAAGGGGCAGATCAATTTGAGATGGTGAAATAATGATAAATTCAGGTTCCGGCTCAGTTACCTGAATGAGAACTGTATCTTTAAAGTCTTGATAATTCACAATAATATTTTCTGAATAAGGAATGGTTACTGAAAGTGCTTTCACATAAAAATGATTGTCAGAGGGTTCAAATCGTGTGGAGATAATGTCAGAATCTGACGGAAAAGTTACTTTATGGGTCAGCGATATTTGATCGCCATTGGAATATATACCGGTTACTTCGAACATTTTCTCTTTTCCATTGGGAATAACAATTTTTTCAGGGGAGACTTCAATTCTTTTTAATACCTTATCCTTAATTGAGATTTTTAAATAACCTTTAATATCTTCCATACCAGCAATAACTGCAATAATTGTCGTTTGTGTATATTGTCCAAAAGTTTTCGCAGCAGTGACTTTGCCTGCCTGATCAATCGTCGCAACTGTTGTGTCATTTATCGCCCACGTAAACGTATCATTCGTATCTGGTCGAGGGAGTCCATCAGTATAAAAGACTGTGGCTGACAATTGAACAGAATCACCGAGTGGAATGGGTTGACCTTCGTTTGAATCAGGGATTTGTTCAATAACTATGTAATCAGGTACTGCTTCAGTTACTTGAATAAGTGCTGTATCTTCAAACTCTTGATAATTA
>Ga0272440_1001124_pt1 | contig 22235 bp, 23 predicted proteins | sample SSMMMBAug17_FD_192440 | JGI IMG/M metagenome (GOLD analysis project Ga0272440, IMG submission 192440) | Marine sediment archaeal communities from Little Sippewissett salt marsh, Falmouth, MA, United States - SSM-MMB-Aug17 | ecosystem: Environmental > Aquatic > Marine > Wetlands > Sediment ...
CTGGATTACGCTGAAGAAGATGAAGAAGATGAAGAAGATGAAATCAAACACTTTTAATTCATCTTATTCATTTTTTTCAGCGTAATCCAGGTTCAAAAATGGGAATTCAATATATTAAATGGGGAACTTATTTTCCGAGAATTCCTTAACAGATTATCTTTTACAGTTATTTATTAACATATCTATAAACTGAATCAACTATTTTTTTAATACTGAACCTCTTCCACTATATTCTAAAATTTTTTTTGTTTTTTACTTGACGAAAGAAAAAATTGCATTAAATTAAAATTAAAGAGGAAATTTAATCAACATAACATACTGAATATAAATTATAAATGAATCATTAAAAGTAAATAGACTTGACGAATTACAAACAATGATTAACTTATTATTAGGAGTTAATCATTATAAATAACAACAAATTATAAGTAATACTATTTAAAAAAGGAGGTGTTGACAATGTTTGATATTTTGCCATGGAGAAAATCAAAACAATCAGTGGTCAATACTGAAAATAGTATTGATAGTTTTAGAAGAGAAGCTGATTCCTTATTCAACCGCTTTTTTGACATGCCTGCATGGGGGGAAAGTTTAAGCCCTAAGGTGGATATCATTGACAAGAAAAAAGCAGTTGTCGTGAAAGCAGAAATCCCAGGCATGGAGGTTGATGACCTTGATATTTCTTTGAATGGTCAATATCTGACACTTTTGGGTCACAAGAAACATGAAGTGAATAAGTCAAAAGATGATTACTACCATGTTGAAAGTTCATATGGCAGTTTTTCTCGCACAGTTCAGCTTCCGGCTGAGGTTGATCAATCTGATGTGGACGCCTCATACAAGCGGGGCGTATTAAAGATTGAACTTAAAAAGACCAAACCCAAAGACAGTAAACGAATTAAGATTGAGTCAAAAGATTAATCAATAATTCTTAAGATCTTATGTTCTAAAAAATCTTTTTGAACATAAGATCAGAAAAAATCATCAGGAGGTGATATTATGGCATACACAACAATTTTTAAACCAACAAATCGGATTTATCAATATGATCTTTTACAAAATGAAATGAATCGATTGTTTGACAACTTTTTTGGCAGCCAGAAACGATCAAGAGGAATCGGCGTATTTCCAGCGTTGAATGTGTATCAGGATTCAGATAATGTTTTTGTAACCGCAGAATTACCAGGAATCGATGTGAAGGATCTTGAAATCAATGTTGAAGGCGATACCCTTCATATTAAAGGGGAACGAAAGTTACCTGAAACTGGTAAAAATGTTCGTTATCATCGACAGGAACGCGGCAGCGGTCAATTTAGCCGAACCATTCATTTGCCATTTCCAGTCAATACAGAAAAAGTCAGTGCGGAAATGAAATTGGGCGTATTGACCATATCCCTGCCAAAGGCTGATGAAGCCAAACCCAGAAAAATTAACATAAAAACAGCTTAAGGAGGTGTATCATGGCAGAAAAAGAATTGACCGTTGATAAAAAAGAAATTCAAAATCCACAGGAGTTTACCCGTGAAGGACCTGTATTTAACCCGGATGTGGATATATATGAAACAGAAGAAGAACTAATTCTGATTGCCGATTTACCCGGCGTTCAAAAAGATGATTTAGATATTGATCTGAATGAAAATACATTGACAATCAATGCACATGTAAAAAAGGTGAATCAAGGAACGATTCTATATAAAGAGTATGATATCGGGGATTATAAGCGCAGCTTTACAATTTCCAATGTCATTGATCAGGGAAAAATTCAGGCAGAACTTAAAAATGGGATATTACGAGTGGTTTTGCCAAAAGCTGAAACCGCCAAACCCAGAAAGATTGAAATCCGCACATAATAAAACATACAGTCAGCGGGCTTTTATTTGCCCGCTGAATTTCTTTCCGCATCATTTACCAACCTGATAATTTTTTAAATTCAGTTAAAACAAATAAAGGCATTGATATTGCAAAAGATCAATGATGTCTAATTATCCCGAAAAAGATCCCTGTTAAAATCAGGACAAAATTCCTGATTTCTTTTTACTTAAGGAGTAAAAAAAATAATGGCCGATAGAAACCAGAAACCCATCGCTATCATCGGAACCCCTGATAACAATCAAATGAAAACGATCATAGAAATATGTAACCATTGTCATATCGACAGTGTCGGCGAAAGGGATTTTCAACAATTGATTAAACGTGTCAAAGATCAAAAATATACAATGCTGATCATCTCAGACATGATCACTGAAACAAACCTATTCGATCTGATTTTAATTATTCGTAATCATTCTTGTGAGAAATATTTACCAGTTATTGCATTATGTAACGACCCTCCTGATCAGTTTGAGGATATAACAATGCCTTTGTTACGAGTACCACTTGATATTTTGACATATCCTGTTAATTCAAGCATATTGACCTGCAAAATTCACTTGATTTTAACCCTGAATAATCAAAAAAAAGCACTTGAAAAAGAATCTCAAAAATCTGCCCATGCACTATTGGCTAAAAAAGCGTTTATATCAAGTATTCGTAATGACATTCGAACACCAATCAATTCAATTATTGGAATGTCTGATTTATTGATTGGGGATAAGCTGGATCCGGAACAAACAAAGCATATTTTAAATATTCGTCGTTCCGGAGAATTACTTCTGGCATTGTTAAATTCAAAAATTGACTATGCCATTATTCAGTCTGGTTCACTGAAAATTGAATCAAAGGTGTTTCAACCAATTTTAACGATTCAAAAGATTGTGGCAATGCTTTCCAGTTTTTTACATTCAAAACGAACTGAATTAATAACAAAATTTGATCCATCAATGCCCCGTGTGTTGATTGGCGATCCAGCACATTTTGAACAAATTCTTTTTAATATGTTGTTTGTTTGTATTCAACAAACAATAAACAAGATAATTACACTACATGTTCAAGTTCATAGCAAGCTTGATGATCAAATTAAACTTTATATTTCTGTAGAAGATGACAGTATGGATCTGACTGACTTACAATTGGCTTCGCTGAATGATGAATCCATAACTGATATCAATAATATTCATATTGGCCTGTATGTCACAAAGCACATTGTTCAAGCGATGGATGGTAATATTGGCTTTTCTGTTAATAGTAATAATGCATCTGAACTTTGGTGTACATCGTGTTTTACGAAAACATCTCCGACACATGAAAAGGAAATATTGAATGCTGATATCAATGAAAAGGGTATCTTTTCAAAAGAACCGATTGAACCAGAACATTTGCGCATTCTTTTGGTTGAAGATAGCCCTATCAATCAGCTTGTCGAAAGGAAAATTCTAAATAGATTGGGATTTAAACAAATCGAAGTCGTTGAAAATGGAGAAGAAGCTGTTAACATTCTTACCAAAAAAGATTTTGATCTGGTTTTAATGGACATTTTTATGCCTGTAATGAATGGTTTGGATGCTTCCCGATTAATACGTCATCAAAAATCCATTCGCAATCCTGACATACCCATTATTGCGTTATCAGCTCAAAATCATGAAGGCTATCAAAAAGATTTTCATAATAATGGGATAAATATTTTTTTATCTAAACCTTTAAATGTTGAATCGCTTTCCAGTGCAATAAAAAAATTCTTTCCAGGAATAAAAATTTTATCTTCAAATGAAGTGGGCGCAAAGAATGAAAGTATTACAAAAACTATCGAATTGCCTATAAAGCCAAAAGAAAAAATGCTGTTTGATAAAAAGACATTGTTGGAAAGACTTGATGGGGATGAAGCACTGTATCAGGATTTGGTAGAAGGATTTTTGGCAGACATCCCGGTGCAAATAAATAAAATTGAAAAGGCACTCGATTTTGATGATTTATCTATTGCAGGACATTTAGCACATACCCTGAAAGGCGCGTTTTCAAATGTTGGGGCACATTTATTGCAGCATATTGCAAAAGACCTTGAAAATGATATTCAAGACAATAATATAAAAAAGATAAAACAAAAAATTAGACAGTTAAAGCAGATATTTAGTAAAGTTAAGAATTATATTTAACATGATGAAAAATTTAGTAAAACAAATCCTCGTAGCAGATGATGATTATACGAGCCGACGTTTACTTGAAATCCGACTTAACAAGTTTGGATATGAAGTTATTTCTGCCTGTGATGGCAAAGAGGCCTGGGAAATTATTCAAGGGACGGACTCACCGAATATGATCATTCTTGATTGGATGATGCCAGGAATTACTGGCGTTGAAATCTGTAAAAAAGTTCGGTCATCAGATAATTATAAAGAACGTTACAAATATGTTATTTTGTTAACAGCAAGGGGCGCAAAGGAAGATATTGTTCTTGGTCTGGATTCAGGCGCAGATGATTATCTGACAAAGCCATTTGACGATACAGAGCTTTTGATGCGTATTCGGGCAGGAAAACGAATATTAGATTTGCAGGAAAAACTTCAATATAGTGCCACCCATGATGCGCTTACAGGCATATACAATCGGGGTGCTATTCTTCAAGATCTTGCCAGACAAATATCACGATGTTCTCGTGAAATAACCCCCCTTAGTATCGGCATGCTGGATATTGACTATTTCAAAAAAGTCAATGACACATATGGCCATCTTATGGGCGATGAAGTGCTAAAAGAGGTGTGCCGCCGCATAAAAAGTTGCCTGAGAAACTATGATGTGGTTGGGCGATATGGTGGAGAGGAAATATTGATTATTACACCCGGTGCGGATCAATTACAGGCTGAAAATATTTTTGAGCGCATTCGGACAACAATTGCTGAAAAACATATTAATAATGAAACGACTAATATTTCTGTAACTGTCAGCATCGGTATCGCAACGCTTTCCAAAAACATGAGTACCAAAGATTTTATTCAGATTGCAGATGATGCCCTCTATCGGGCGAAAGAAAATGGGCGAAATCGGGTGTGTTATCCTGAATGAACCGTTTAGGAACTGCCGAACTGGTTGTTTTCTTTCACTCATAATAACAATTTTGAAATCATATGCCATCATATGCATCACCTACTAAATTCCATAAACCTTTTTCAAATTTAATTTATCTTGGGATTGATTTTGTCAATATCAAATTTACACTCAATTGGCTAAAGTCCAACGCTGAATGGAAAAAGGACGCTAAAGTGCCCTCATGCAAAATAGGTGATGAATTGGTAGCAGATATTCTTTTATCCATATTGAAATGATCAACCCATTTATTGATAAATTGCTTATGGGTATAGAGGGTGCTTTAGCGTCCTTTTTCCATTCAGCGTTGGGCTTTAGCCGGCTTTAGCCCTACGCTGTTCTTGCAATTGCCGAAATCGTTCATTTTAATTTGACGATTATTGTCTTTAGACGCATTTGAGAATACTTCTTTCTACCCGAAAACTTATGATTGGTTACTTAATATAGTGATGAACATTACCGAATTAATACAACAAAATGAGAGTTATGTTAGAGAAATCTGACTTGTTCATTCGGGTTTTCCTAAATACAAAACGTCCATTCATGTAACTTGAAATATTGCGCGCCTTTTGAAGATAATTGACTCTGATAAAATACAAGTCGATCACAGCAACACTGATGATTTTCTCCGGATATATCCATACAAAGGGCCGTTGCCAATTGATTTTTTGGGACAGGTCCTTTAATCCGACCCAATGTCAAATGTGCTTTAAATTTTCGTTTGTCTTCAGAAAAACCCAAAGGAATTAAAGCATTCTGCAAATTTTTTTGAAAAACCACAAGTGGACGAGTATCACCAGTCAAACCAAGCCACAATACATTGGGCCGACTGGTATTTGGAAAAACGCCTAAATTTCCTAAAACAAACCGAAATGATTCTTGCGTATTAACCAGAGGATTGAGCGCGTGTACAATTTTTTGCAGCATGGAAATATGAATATCCCCAAGAAATGACAGCGTTAAATGAATGTTTGAAACAGACACCCAGCGCACTCTCCATTTGTATGACTTGATTTGATCCTGAATTTGTGAGATTTGTTGCAATGTTGCACTTGGAATAGGGCAGGCAATAAACGTTCGGATTGTATTATTGTTTATATCCATATCATAAGCACTTCTAAAATGGCGCGGGCAAAAATACCAGCGATGACATCATCCATCAAAACAGCAGTGCCCCCATCAAAATAACTTTCTGCCCTTGAAATGGGATAGGGTTTTAAAATATCAAAAAATCGAAACAGCAAAAATCCAACCATGACATGAATCAATGTAAATGGAACAAAAATAAGTGTTATCAGGATACCAGCAATTTCATCAATTACTATAGCACCGGGATCTTTTGTGCCAAGATAACATTCTCCTTTGCCAGAAATCCATGCTGCAACCGGCATAAAAACAAATAGCAAAATTAATTGCAATGGCCATCCCAATAATGACAGAAAATAGCATAAGGGAAGTCCGACGAGGGTCCCCCATGTTCCAGGAGCAAAGGATATGTATCCGGAATATGCACCTGTCGCAAAAAAAAGAATAATCGATTGTTTATTCATGTTAGTTTTCATTCATCCTGTTTTTTAAACCTTCAACCATAAATGTAATTTTTGAAATCATCAATCCACGAAGGATATATGAAATGGCATATCTTTGTGATGGTGACGCAGATTCAGGCACTAGCAGTGACATAACCTCTCGAACGACCGGGGCAAAACGCTGGTTGATCTCTTTTTGAGCCCGTGTCAGTTTGCCATCTTTAATTGCCCCCCAGACTGCCGGGACAATATATGTAATCGGCTCTTTGACCAGGGTTTCTCGATGATCCATAAAAATCTGATTGGTCACTTCATCAATCAATGGGCCAATTTTTCTGGCAATTTCCAGCATATCCTCACTGGTCTCATTGGGTTTAGTGCTTCGCCAAAAATTAATCCGATCGAATAAATTTGAAATCATATAATTGCTTTCTGATCTTATAGTTAATACATGGTTGTGGTGGCATTAAATATGCATGTTCCATAAAAATTGTGTATACATTTTTTCAAGAAAGAATGCAACCTGTATTTTTTTTACAGATTGAAGTATACATAATTATTCATGTGTAATTTCAAACAAGATAATCAAACATTTCATCCTTAATATAAAGGAGGCAAGTGATGAAATCGTATATAAACAAAATCGCATATCTGTTATGCATGTTATTTTTATCCATGCAAGTATCAGCAATGGAATTATCAGAACACGTCGTGTCGTGGCAGGTAACACCAAAAACATCCAAATATGAAAAGTTGTCAGATATGGACATGCTTACAGATAATGAAATGGATGCTGTAACTGGTCAACATATGGTATCTGTGATGTTAGAAGCTGAGGATGGAAGCAATTCTTTTGAGATTAACGTTGAATTTACCACAGCATCATTTGGTGGAATCGTTGAATTTACGAAGGGAGATACAATCATTAATAAGAAAAAGTATGACCCGGGTTTTATTATTTTCATGGGCCCTACCGGTAAAACCACTGAAGTGCTTGCTGAGTTGACCGCAACAGTTCCCAGTGGGGCACTTATGGAGATGGAAGTTAAAACCACTGATCACAAAGGCCTGAATATTGGAGGTACAAAAGCATTTGAAATACCGCCGTTTACCACATTTGCAAGGGTAAGTATTCCGGATATTGAATACGATATTTATGTAGCTGAAGATATGAAAATAATCCTTGATTCAATCAATGATGCCTCTAGTCCAAAAGCCAAAACATTAGGTATTCTTCGTTTATTTGACCTTGATTTTGATTTGAGATTTCCTAAAGAAAGCAGTATTTATATTTATCCCAGTTAACAATCATTCACCCAATCAACAGGTCGGCTAATTCCGGCCTGGCAAATCTGATTTTACTGGCAAACCAATACGAATTTTCATCAATTAATCCCACCATATTGCATCAAATTTTTGAATATAATCATTGAAAGCAAAATTTCATTGTGCTATATAATAAGATTATGGCTGTTTTGGCCTTCCCCATAAGTGATTACATTAATAAAAAGGACAGCACCATTGATAGACAATTCAAACTGGATATTTAAGGTAGATAACCTGAAAAAAACTTTTTTGTCCACCAGGCGTTCCGATACCACTTATCTCCGATTCAAAAATATACGAATTGAACGTGGCGCACTTACATTAATAACCGGCGAAACCGGTATTGGAAAAACAAGCTTACTCAATCTCCTGGGTTTAATGGATGAGATGGTATTGTATCATGGTGACGATATCATATTTAAACCATTGGATAAGCCGCCAATCAGTTATCGTTATATGATGCAGGAAGCTCCGGAACGTATTGAACAGGTGCGCTATGCATATTTTGGGTTCATGTTTCAACAAGATCATCTCATTGATGCCATGACCGGATGGGAAAATGTTATTTTGTCATATTTGTTGCGATATCCTGATGCCTCCAAAGCGGAAGCCATTGAAAAAGCGAAAACTATCATTAAAGCCTGTCGTTTTGATGATATGCTTCATGGCTTGATGGATCGCAGTCCGGCAACTTACTCAGGTGGACAACGTCAGCGAACCGCATTGGTTCGGGCCATTATTCATGATCCAATGGTTATTTTTGCTGATGAGCCATTGGCCTCAGTGGATCAGGAAACAGCAAAAGACATTATTAACATTTTGGCTCAGCAAAAAGAAAAAGGGATTAGTGTGATCATGGTTGTTCATGATACTCATGAATATTTGTTTGATTCGGTTACAGTAAATAAAATTCGCCTGAGAAAACAAAAATAAGCATACAGGGTGTTATTATGAGTTCCAAACGAAAAGTTCTTATTGTGGATGATGTCTCAACCAATGTTTTATTGATCAAACGTATCCTTGAAGCGGATTATACAATAAAAACAGCTCAGTCTGGTGAGGAAGCACTGGAAATTTTACCGGGTTATCGACCGGACATTATTCTTTTAGACATTATGATGCCTGGAATGGATGGATACGAAGTGTGCGAGCGAATACGAAGTGAACGTCGCTATGCCTTTATTAAAATTATTCTTGTTTCTGCCAAAACCCTTATTGATGACCGATTAAAGGGATATGAGGTGGGTGCTGATGACTATGTGACCAAGCCGTTTGTCAAACGTGAATTACTGGCAAAAACCAATGTTTTTTCACGCCTGAAACATGAAGAGGAAGTCAATCAGCTAAAAAATGATTTGTTAACCCTGTTTTCTCATGAAACGCGTACACCGCTTAGTGCCATCATTGGGCTATCGGATATTCTTATGCGAAATAATACGATTGGTGACGATATTAAATCGCGAATTGACATGATCAGTATAAAAGCACATGAGTTACTCGAATTTGCTGAAAAAACATCATTGTTATGTTCTCTCAAAGATGAAAGACGACTTCATTATTCATTTATGCAATTAGAGGTTATTATTCAGGACATTATTAATAATCTGGATGATCAACTGGAAGAAAAAAATATTACGATCGTAAAGGATGAAGTAAACCCCATTCAATGCAGCGCAGATTGGTCATTGATGCGAAAAGCCTTCACCTACGTTCTTGAAAATGCAATTAAATATTCTGAAAATAATGGCAGTATCGAACTTCAAGCATTAATTGTCAATGATCAGTGCCGAATTTCTTTTATTGATTATGGATGCGGTATTAAACCGGAATGGATTGAATCCATTTTTGATGAATTTGCCATCAGAGATATTATGCATCACAAAAAAGGACAGGGATTGAGTCTTGCGATCACACGTCACATATTAGAATTACATGGCGGGGCAATTCGGGTGAATCCGGATCGAAAGCAAGGTGCGCATTTTATTATGCGTTTTCCTATGATCCATGAAGATATGTGAGAACATATTCAACAATAATATAAACCAGGAAGAGAACGATGAATAATAAAATATTACTCATTGATGATGAAATGATTAATATCCATCTGTATTCAGATATTTTAGCCCATACAAACTATGAGTTAGAAACTGCACTGAATGGTGAAGAAGCCTTAAACAAACTCCAGCTTTTTGCTCCTGACCTGATTCTAATGGATGTTATGATGCCTGGCATGACCGGTTACGAAGTTTGCCGCAAAGTCAGGAACATACCAAGACATCGTTTTACCAAGATTATCATGATTTCTGCCTGCACAGACCTTGAGGAACGACTTCAGGGATACCAGGCTGGTGCTGATGATTACATGACAAAACCCATTGAAAAGGAAGAATTTCTTGCCAAAATTAATGTTTTTATCAAGTTAAAAAAAGCGGAAGAACTGGATCAATTAAAAAGTGATCTGCTGACACTATTCTCTCATGAAACCAAAACACCATTAAATGCAATTTTTGGTTTCTCCGGTTTATTAAAAGAATCACCCAATCTGTCATCATCCGAAAAGCAATATGTAGATAATATGATCAAAGCGGGCAATCATCTGCTGACATTTGTTGATAAAACCATCTTGTTGTGTGAATTAAAAAAAGATTATATGCTTGAAAAAACGAAGCAATTTCTTGATGATAATCTCGAAGAAATTATTTTACAGCATCAGGGAAAATCCATGAAGAAAAATGTGAAAATTATATTATCCAGTTCAGATAAAATTCAACTTCATGCGGATTGGATATTACTGTATAAAATGTTTGATTATCTTATTGATAACGCATTGAAATATTCTCCGGAAAATGAAACAGTCACAATTACCAGCCAGATAAAAGATCAGATATGCCAGTTACAGGTGATTGACAAAGGCAAAGGAATTCCCGAAAGTGACCTGCATTTCATTTTTGACCCCTTTGCCATTAAAAACATACAGAATCATCAGGCCGGTCAGGGCTTGAGTCTGTCTATTTGTCGTCACATTATGATGCATCATGGCGGCACCATCCATGCAAGCAATTTACCTGATGGCGGTGCATGCCTTACCTGTGAATTTCCATATAATGACAAAATATGATTGTTATAAAAAATATTTCCATTTCACCACACCAAATCCCAAACGATGGTACTGCATATATCAATGTGCGTTGCATGGTTTTTACAAAAACAGATCATGCAGTCATAACATCTGTCTGGGTCGATATGCTTCATACTGAGCTATATCGAACCTATGTATTTCAGCCCAATCCCAGCCAATTGATACAAAGAACCTTAGAGGGAGAATATTTACTTCGTTTTCATATTCCCTGGTTAATGGATACAGGAAAATACTTGTTAATTGTTCGTGCACAAAACGATAAACATGAGACTGGGCGCGCTGTTGGTGAATTTGAAATTTATTATCGGCGACCCGACACAATCAATTTAAATACATCCATCTTTCAATCCCGATTAGAAAACCTTACCCATGCCAGTTTTATTGATGGCAATATCTGCAAAATTCTTGAAAATGGTGATGATGCTTTAAACACACGGTTAGAGTTGATTTCGCAGGCAACTTCACAAATCAATATCCAAACATATATGTTAGGTCAAACCGGTGCCGGACGAAAAGTTTTAAATGCATTGTTTAAAAAGCGCGCTCAAGGCGTTGAGGTCAATCTTATATTGAATGCAGACACGCAGATTTCATCACCCATCAGTACAATTCAACTCAAACTCAACCAGTTAATTGGCGATTTGGTTAAAGAAGATGAAACAGGTCTTGTGGAATGGCTCTCCCATGAATTTTTAGATATGTCATGGATTAACACTGCGGATCAAGGCGGTATGAATGTATTGATGCTGAATGGAGATTTGCTGAAAGGCCCGCGTCCAGCGCATGAGTCAGGCATGAAAAAGGCCGATTTTTGGCTGGAAAAGTTAATCAAGGATGGCCTCCCCAAAATTACCGAAAAAAGTTTGCCAAAGGACTGGAAAAGTTTTTTTCGAGGGCCGGGTGGGTTGCCTTCAATGCCCCTTTTGGATTATGCGGTTCATGAGAAACTAATGATTGTGGATGGCAAAACTGCAATTGTTGGCGGAAGAAATCTTGAAAATCAATATTTTGATGAATGGTTTGATCTGGAATGCCTGATAACCGGGCCGGTGGTGAATGAAATCCAAAGAGGCTTTCTCAAAACATTTCAATCAATTTTACCCAAATCCAATGAGAATGCCCCAAAAAAAATTTATGCCACTGAAAAGCAGTCCAATACCAATCATTGTGTATTATTTGTTCAAAGTCGTCCATGGCTACGGGAATATCACACGTTAAAAGCCATTACCGCTTCAATTCAGGCGTCAAGGTCACATTGTTATATTCGTACCCAATATATTGTTTTACCAGATTGCTTTTTAAAAGAAGTACTGATTAATGAAGCACAGCGTGGTCTGGATATTCGAATTATTATAAATTCCTTTCAAACCAGCCAGCATCTAAATTTTGGTGTGGGCTATTTTGTCACACTCAATTATCTCAAATCATTAATTGATGCTGGTATTCGTATTTACGAACAAAAAGGATTACCAGAAAGAAATGGAAAGGATTACCATCATACAAAAGAATTTATGTTTGACAAGCAGTTAATGGCGTTGGGATCTTTTAATGTAACTGTACGAAGTGCGTATATCGAATCAGAAAACCTGATATTTACAAAAGATCCAGACACATGTAAACATCGGGAATCCTGCTTTTTAGAAGATATTGAAAATCGAACAACAGAAATAAATACACCTTATTTGACCTACCTGCGTAATAAACATCGCTCCAAGATGGATTTGTCGCAACTAGTGGATATTTTGTTTTAATTAAGGAATGCGCGAATATTATGAAAAAGAAAAGTATCGGTTTATCAATTTTCGTTTTGATAACCATGATTGGTGGATATTTTTATTCAAAACCAGAAATAAAAAGTATCAGAGTCGCTGTTGTTGGTCCAATGTCGGGCAAATATGCTGTGAATGGTGAATCCTTTGTTCAAGGTATTCAATTATGCCTTCAAAATATGAAATGCCAGTATCCATCAAAAAAATACTCCATAAAAATTGATATTTATGATGACCAGAACAATGCAGATATGGCATACGAAACAGCAAAAAAAATTGCAGATGCCAATCGTCATGTTGCAATCATTGGTCATCATTTTAGTTCCTGTTCAATCCGCGCTGGAAGTATTTATAAGGATATGGGTATTCCTGCAATCTCTCCAGCATCAACCAATATCCTCGTAACACGTAACAACCAATGGTATTTTAGAACAATATTCAATGATTACTTACAAAGCATCTACCTTTCTATATATGTCAAGGAAGTTTTGAATAAAAAAAAGGTCAGTATCATTCAAGAAGATCAGAACTATGGTGCGTATCTTGGCAAAGTATTTGAGGAAGAGTGCAGACGATCCGGGCTGTCTATTGTCTTTAAAAAGACATTTAAAGTCAATGATCCAGATCAGAACAAACGCATTCAACACATTGTAAACGCATTAAAAAAGCAAAAAGACATTGATATTTTATTTCTTGCCATGCATTCCAGTGAAGGCATTAAATTTGTGAAAGCGATGAAAGACAATGGCATAGATATTTCAATTATTACACCCGATGCTTTTGCATCAAAGACATTTCAAAAAGGATTCGAACAATTTGCCAGAGAACGTGAATATCCCGGCTATTATACCAATGGTATTTATGTAATTACCCCAATTATTTATGATACTGCCAATGAGGATGGGCAACAATTCTGGAACCAGTATATCAATCAATTCGGCAAGGAGCCTGGATGGCACGCCGCTTTTGCCTATGATACTGCAATAGTGCTTTATCAAACCATTATTCGCTGTATTGATCCAGATAAAAGAAAATCGTTAACTGAAGAGCGTCAAGCAATTCGAGATGAACTTTCAAAAATTTCAAGTATTGATAAGTCCATTAAAGGTGTAACGGGCTATAATTATTATGATGTCAATGGAGATTCACCCAAACCAGTTTCTTTCGGGATATTTAAGAATGGAAAAATAATTTCTGCAATGAATCAGCTCAGGGTAACCAGTAAAATTTCAAATCAATTGAAACGATCTGACACAAAACAAATTATGCTTGACAATCAATTGTTGACGAAAACACGAGTGGTTTATACAGGTGTTCAAATAAATGAATTATCAGATATCAATATCAATAATCTCTTATTTTCAATTGATTGTTATATCTGGTTCCGATTTCGAGGGGAATTGGATACAGAAAATATTGCTTTTGATAATGCGGCAATGCCAGTTCTTTTGAAAAAGATTTCCCGGAAAACGACAAAAGATGGCATTAATTACCACTTATATCATCTAAAAGGAAGATTCAAAGCAGATTCATTTACATATAAACTCCCCTTTGGAAAACATTTATTGGGAATCGCTTTTCATCACAAAACCTGTCATCGAAACCAGTTAATTTATGTGGTGGACATGATTGGTATGCGAATAAATGATCAAGAGGCCTTGCTTTCACAGATTAATTCGGCAAACGTGTTGAATCCATCATCTGGTTGGCGCGCTGATCAGGTAAATTTTTTTCAAAGTATTTCTGAAAAAAGTGCACTGGGCGTACCGGAATATATTGATATCAATAGCGGTGTCGTAAAATATTCTCAATTCAATCTGGGTGTTCGGATCAAACGGTCTAAATTTGGCGTAAATCTGCTATATGAAATATTTCCGGGTGGTTTTACAGTCAAGTTACTGATAATCAGTACATTGATTATTGTATGTCTTGCTGTCATGATTCGAAATAAAATATTTTTTCAAACCTACTCCAATCTGGTGTGGACTATTCAAATCTGTTGTGTTTTTGTTGCCTTGCTCACATTTGAAATTTTTGTATTAAACAGTATGATCGACAAAACAAGCATGGATAATGTTCGAACATTCAAACGTTTTTTTGATATCCTGTGGTGGTTGATTCCGGCTTGTTGTTTGAATCTTGCAATCAAGCGGTTTATATGGACACCTCTTGAGATCAGAACACAGCGTAAAATACCAACAGTTGCCAGACGATTCATTGCGTTTATCATTATCTTATTATCCATTTTTGGAATTGTTGCGTTTGTGTTTGATGAAAGAATTACTGGTATCCTGGCAACTTCAGGTGTATTTGCGATGATTATCGGACTCGCTGTTCAAGTGAATATTTCGAATATTTTTTCCGGTATTGCAATGAATGTTGAAAAGACATTTCGAACTGGAGATTGGGTAAAAATTGGTGAATTGAAAGAAGGTAAAGTACTGGATATCAATTGGCGATGCACCAGAATTCAATGCAGAGATAACAGTATTCACAATATTCCAAATAGTATGGTGTCAGACAGTGAAATCACAAACTATAGTTATCCAAATAACATATTCGAACATCATTTTATTATTCATATTGATCCATCTCATGCACCAGAACGGGTAAAAAAAATTATTCTAGATGCTTTATTGTCTATCAAAGAAATCAACCAAAAACCTTTACCCTTTGTGCGATTCAAAGGGACAACAGAATTTTCTACCAGGTATGGCGTGTTTTATTGTACCCAAAACTATCAACAAAAAACTCAAACAGAAGAGATTGTCTGGAACCGTGTTTTTATTCATTTGAAACGTGCAAAAATTAATCTGGCCATGCAACGTCATCGGATCTATATGACCAGTGATGTGCCAATAGAAGAGGATGAAACTGTTCAATCAATCAATTTGCTAAAAGAAATCGAACTGTTCAAACATTTTTCAGAAGAAGATCAAACCTTTATCAGCCAACGTATTAAACATCATACATTTAGAGCCGGTCAATCAATTGTCAGGAAAGGCGATGATGGAGACTCCCTTTATATTATTGTTGAAGGTGTTGTTGCGATTACAATTATCATGGATGGCAAAGAAATTGAACTGGGCCGATTGGGAGCAGAAAACATTTTTGGAGAGATGGCACTATTGACAGGTGAACCGCGCAGTGCAAATGTCGTATCTTTAACAGAAACTTATCTTTTGGAAATAAGTAAGCAAGTCATCGCACCAATTATTGAAACGCAACCAGAAATTTCTTCATTGTTGGGAGAGGTTTTGACACAAAGAAAGAAAAAAACGCAATCTATTTTGGCAAATATGGAATCTTCAAATATTCAAAACGAAGAAATTCCCAAAAAGATTGTTTCCAAAATTTTAAAATATTTTGGGGTTAAACTGGGCACTGAGAAATAGATGGGGATATACGATTTGTCCATTTCTCTCTCGTCATATCTATGCAATGATTCTTTGCTCTTTCAATATTTTTTTTCATTTTTGAGTTTTAAAAGATAAAATACAATAAAATATGTTAAGAATGAAAAAAATAGACCACATAACACGCCACCCAATAACATAGGATAAACAATACCTTTGCCCACATATAATAATTGCGTGATATCCTTATCGGAAATGAGTTGTTTGATGCTCATAAAATCAAGCATTTGTTTCGGCGGAATGAAAAATATTCCAATTTGATAATCCATATAAAGTATTGGAATAAAAGTAAATTGATTCATGATAAAACTGGAAAACATAGCTGCCGCATAATTGGGACGTCGGCAGAGCCACAGAAGAAGAATGATTAATAAGGTTTGAAAACCGATTACCGGAACAATCCCGCCAAAAATGCCAATAGATAATCCAATTGCTATATCATGAGGGTTATCATTTTCTCTTACCAGAAGATGCCACTTTTCTTTTATCCATTCTTTCATTATAAGAATATTGAAATTTTGATGCAACAATTGAAAAAATGAGTGATTTTTTTTTGTTGTGCTTTCATTTGTCTGGTTCACGAATAATTACCTTTTTTTGAATATCCCTAGTTGTTTTGTCCATATTAAAAAGCAGTAGATATCTTTTTAAGGGGGTTTTATAACTTGCAAATACAACAATTTTCATATATATTTTTTTCAAGTTACAATAATAAATTATAATTATAAACAAGTACCTATTATGTCAACAAAAGAAATGAAATCATCATCCCTTTTTTTTGAAATTGAAAAACTCAAAACCTGGTATCCTGTGCAAAGAGGAATATTTTCAAAAACTGTGGGTTATATCAAGGCCGTTGATGATGTTTCTTTTTCAATAAACCGTGGTGAAACGATTGGTCTGGTTGGGGAATCAGGATGCGGTAAGACCAGTCTTGGCCGCACAATCATGCTTCTGGAAAAACCGCATGATGGAGATGTGAAGTTTGAAGGGAAATCAATATTCTCATTCAACAAAAGAGAAAAATTAAAACTGCGTCGCAAAATGCAAATGATTTTTCAAGATCCACAATCATCATTAAACCCCCGAATGAATGTTTTGGATATTATCACTGAAGGTCTAAAATACCATACTTTACTTAAAAACAGCCGTCAGGAAACAGCCATAGCCCTTTTAAATGAAGTTGGACTGGATAAACAGGCCATGTTTCGCTATCCACATGAGTTCTCGGGCGGACAGCGGCAAAGAATCAGTATTGCACGCGCTATCTCCCTGCATCCGGAAATGGTTATTTGTGATGAAGCTGTCAGTGCGCTTGATGTATCCATTCAAGCGCAAATTATTAATTTATTGATGGATTTACAAGAAAAACATGCATTTTCATATATATTCATTTCGCATGATTTGAGTGTAGTAAATCATATATCGAATCGTGTGGCAGTGATGTATCTGGGAAAAATAGTAGAAATTGGTCCCACGCAGAATGTGCTGAACAATCCAACACATCCCTATACACAGGCATTGATATCTGCCATACCTTTACCAGGAAAAGCAAAACGACCTTCCATTGTCTTTAAAGGCGCACCGCCATCACCAATGAACCCGCCTTCAGGCTGTCATTTTCATCCGCGATGTTTGCATAAAATGGATATTTGTCAGACACATGAACCCATGTTAATGCGTCATTCAAAGGAACACCGAGTGGCCTGTCATTTGAATGATAGCGAAAAAAGGAAGAACAAGTGACATTCTTTTTACCAGATACTTTAATATTTATATTTGGATTATGTCTGGGGAGCTTTTTGAATGTTTGTATTTATCGGATCCCCCGCGAAAATATCAGCATTGGCTATCCAAAACGTTCCATGTGTACAAATTGTGGCACACAACTGCATTATTGGGAAAACATCCCGCTGATAAGCTATATTGTTTTATTGGGCAAATGTCGCACATGTAAAACAGGTATATCGGTGAGATATCCTGTTGTGGAATTAATATCTGCCTTTTTTGCCCTCGCAGCATATTATAAATTCGGTTTAACGACAGCCGGACTGATTTACTATTTATTACTCCTTGCACTTGTCGTCATTACATTTATCGATCTGGATTTTCAAATCATACCCAATAGCATATCTTTGCCTGGCATTGTTGTCGGATTTTTCGCCTCATTGATCTTGCCCGAAATAAGTATGCAGGATTCCTTTTTGGGAATTCTTGTTGGTGGAGGGCTTTTTTTTTCAATTGCCTACATTTTTGTTACAATCAGAGGTATTGAAGGAATGGGGATGGGAGATGTCAAATTATTGGCAATGTTAGGTGCGTTCCTGGGGTTGAAAGGTGTGATGTTTATCATTTTTATATCTTCGATTCTGGGCACAATTACAGGTATCATGGTGATGATTCAAACACGTTCCTTTTCGTTCAAACAAAAAATTCCATTTGGTCCTTTTTTATCCATCGCTGCCATGATTTATATATTTTGGGGTGATTTTCTAATTATTCAATATATCATGTGGTTACGTGGTTATTGAGTAGAGACGTAACATGCTACGTCTCTACACGTCCTTTTCTAAAAGTCCGAACAGATATACAATTGGGAACAACTTTTTCAAGCATTCCTTAACCTGTTTTTGAAAACACAGCAAAGTTTTTTTTATAAAACAAAGTTATCCTTTTAGAAATGCCAGTGCCTCCTCAGCAGATTTTCCATCATGGACAATCATACATGCCGCCTGAACAAATCGTGTTGGATTATGATGCTGAAACACATTTCGGCCAATGGACAAACCTTTGGCACCAACATTAATAGCATCTTCAATTGTTTGAAACATCTCTGCTTCAGATTGTTTGCTCCCGCCTGCAATCAAGATGGGTGCCGGACAGCCTTCAACAACTTTGGCAAAAGAATCCGGATCACCTGTATAATTTGTTTTTACAAAATCTGCACCCAGTTCAGCCCCAATTCTTGAAGCAATCTTGACAACTTCAAGGTCTTTTTCATTTTCAATTTTTTCTCCTCTGGGATACATCATAGCAATCAAAGGCATTCCCCAGTAAGAACATTCCACTGCAATGCGGCCAAAATCCTGAAGCATTTCGGGATCTTCATTGTCGCCAATATTGATGTGAATCGAAACGCCATCAGCTCCCATTCGAAGGGCGTTTTCCACAGTATTGACCAACACTTTTTTATTGGGTCGTGGCGATAGAATGCTTGATGCTGAAAGATGTAAAATCAACCCAATGTCTTTGCCACTTTTCCGATGACCATATCGGGGTAATCCAACATGTCCAATAACCGCATTGGCACCGCCTTCAGCGACCTGATCAACTGATGTTGAAATATCTATTAATCCCTGTATTGGGCCAACTGTTACCCCATGATCCATTGGTACAATAACAGTCCGTCCGGTATTTCTATCCATTAATCTTTCCATGCGAATGGATTTTCCAATGTTTAACATTGATTTATCTCCTTTATATTAAGGAAATCTCAATTTATTAATTATTATCAGAGATTTCCTAAGTAGTTAGTCAGAAATATTTGGGTATATAGAAGTTCAAATGAATGGTTTAAAAACGCCTATCCGCCTGGGGTTGTAATAATATTTTTTGTGGAAATATTCGATACCCCAAAAAAGGAATCCCTTTCCGGCTTCTATTTAACTGAATGGCCGGTTTTATTTCAAGTGTTAATTTATCTGCCAAATATTTTTTTATGCTTGATAAATCCTGCTTTAAAGCCAATGGCGATGCGTTGAAAAGTAAAAAATCATCCATATCGAACATAGTGCCCTTCGGGCAAAATTTAGTTAAGTCTAACTTTTGTGCGTCTTCGTAAAGCCTGTTTGATATTTGCTTCAAGTACAGTCCCGCTTGCTAACGCGCGCGGCTCAGATTAAAAACTGCCGAAATTTTCTGAGCCGCGCGCGTTAGCAAGCGGAATTGTACTTGAACCAACATAAAGCAGGATTTTGTTTTTCCGATACATTCAAGTTATAAAAAACATTCATACGAGTTCGCATATTTTTGCGCCCGCTTTATAGCTGCATGAGAGCCCTTATTTTTTCTGCATGCATAACTATCATAAATTGCGCATGATTCCAATACTGGTTAATGATCATTTTTTGGATTGATTTATAATTTTTTATTCGAATCTCATTGATCATTGATCATAACCTTTATTTCCCTAACTCCTCACAGGCAATAAAGATAATTTCAACCTTTACTCCTGTGTCTGGAGCAATATGTTCAATTTCATATTTATTCCTGATTGAATCATCAATCGCATCCACAAAAAACACCAGCGAAATTTGGTCTGTTTTCAACTGTTGTGCATAATCTGCAGCCTGATCTATGGCGGCATAATAAGCACTTTCATCGGTGTATGATTTTAATTCAATGCCATAAAGTTTGCTGGCATATTGAATCAACAAATCAATTTTTCCATTGCCTGTTGGAAATTCCGGCCAGACCTGACATTTTTTGTTTTCTAAAAAACGATACAAATACATGTACAGACTAAAATGATACACGGCTTCAAATATCCGAAGGTCTTTTCTTCTGGGTGCATCCTTTAAAAGCCAGTTCTTGTTCTTGTGCAGGTATGTTTCATAGAGTCTCATCAGATTCTTGATATTCAGTGAGTCTTTTGTAATCACATGATCAATTCGGGTAAAGGGGGCAACAAGCTGACCTGGTTCATCAAACAACCGCTCTGCAAAATGAGAAAACAGTCTCTTTTGAACAAAAGGTGATGAAAAGCGAACAAATTTATTTAACCCATCTTTTTCAATATCAATAACCCCATTCATATAAAGGTAATTGATTGGATCATTATCGTATTTAAAAAGAATCTTTTCATTTGTTTGAAAGAGTTTCAAAACAAAATGGTGATATGGCGGTTGTTTTACCTTACTGATAATATTTAAAATATTATTATTCGGGAGTACATTGATCGCTTCACTGTAAACAAAGTCAAAATGCTTTTTTGTAATGGCTTGTGAAGGATCAGTATTATATTGTTCAGTCAGTAGCTCACCAAACCAGCATGTCAGGCCGGGCTGCCCCCTGAATTCATAATAAATACTGTCAATCACTTCTGGCTCAATGGTTTGTCTGGTTTCTTTTTCATACCAGTTAAACATATGCTTTACTTCGCTGGAAAGCAAATTGGGAATATGTACACTTCGCTGCACATTGAATGGTGAGCCTTTAATGTCCCCAATGCCCAAAACACTTCTTACACCGATCAACGCGAGACCATGCAAGAGGCATGATTTTTCATCTGATTTAAATTCGGATTGTCCCTGTCTTCGCAAATATATATTTCTGAATTCATTTGCAAATTGATTGATAAAGACTTCGTCAAGCGCATCAAATTCATCGATAATTAATATAAGGGGTTTATCAAAAAAGTCTTTTGAAAAGAGTTTTGATAAATCTTTCCATTCTTTTATCGGCTTGAAATTTTTCTGAAAGGTTATGGCCAATTCATAAAGCAAGGTATTAAAAACATCTGCATCAGTTTTGTCATTTTTTGCAGATTGAAGACTGATCATTCCAACGTGAACATCTTTTCTTTGTTTTATTTGTGCAACGACTTGATGCATGATCGTTGTTTTTCCGGTTTGTCGAGGTGCCCAAATCGTAATATAATGACCATCTTCTTCTCGGTCACCGATTAGTTGATTGATTGTTTGTGTAATTAGCTCATGTCTCGGCGCGTGATAATGTTTTTTGGGTTTTATCATCCCATATGATGTAAATTTTCTCAATATGCTGCTCCTAAAAAAAGGGCTTCACTCGTCCCCAGACGCTGCATAATCATTTTAGAATCAGAATTTACAGAATTAAATGAATTTTCAGAATTAAGAAACTTTTGTGCGTCTTCGGAAATCCTGTTTGATATTTGCTTCAAGTACAGTCCCGCTTGCTAACGCGCGCGGCTCAGATTAAAAACTGCCGAAATTTTCTGAGCCGCGCGCGTTAGCAAGCGGAATTGCACTTGAACCAATATAAAGCATGATTTTGTTTTTCCGATACATATACATTGAATTATTTCTGAAACAACAGCCAATTTAAACAAATAGAATATGCA
>Ga0272440_1001125_pt1 | contig 22228 bp, 18 predicted proteins | sample SSMMMBAug17_FD_192440 | JGI IMG/M metagenome (GOLD analysis project Ga0272440, IMG submission 192440) | Marine sediment archaeal communities from Little Sippewissett salt marsh, Falmouth, MA, United States - SSM-MMB-Aug17 | ecosystem: Environmental > Aquatic > Marine > Wetlands > Sediment ...
TGAAAAAATGATTAATTGTAAGTGCTCCAACCCAATTAATAGATATACGATTATCTTTAGATTCTAATATTATTTTATTTTGCCGGAACATTGATACATGGCTGTTGCCTGCTATTATCATGATAATTTCGCTTAATCTCTAACTGTATTAATGTGATGATCCAATGGTTGGTAGGTTACGTGCATTTTATAGAGACTTTGATATAATTTTTTTAACGAAATATTGAGAAGTTACTGTTGTCAACGATGGTCATGGTTTGTTTTTCCTTGTAACACTCATTTAAACCTTAATCATTAACATTGTTTTATTAACAATTATGTTTTGACCATTAGTAATGATATTTTTGCCATTAGCATCCCGAAAAGTGAAGTTCCAAGAAGGCATATTGGAATTAAAAGGTAAATCAACATTCATAGTGACATCTTCAAACTCAATTGAACTAACCTTCTTTTGAACTAACCGTTTTATTGACTGCTGTGAATGTTGATTAAAATCAGATCGCCAAATATCCTTTGATGCTGGATTTGTGTTATCACAAAATTGAAGGCGTACTTCAATATCAAACTTGTTGAATAAACCCGTTATAAAAACATAACCGCCATTTTTACAAATATTTAATATTTTTTCCAACGGTTTTTGAATATCACAAAAAATTTGAATAACACCATCACATAAAACGATATCGTAATTTTCCACAATATCAAACATATCGCTATGTATAAGTTTCACGCCTGATAATCCATCAAAATTCTTGCCGGTATCAATAAATTCACGTGTAAAATCGTAACCAGTTAACTGCCAATGAGGAAATTGCTTTTTTAAGTAATACAAAAGCTCACCGTTCCCACACCCCACATCAACTACGTTTAAAAATTGAGTTGTATCGACTTTTTCTTTAAGTTTTTGTTCAAAAAATTTGTGGTCTTCCTTTGGTGTTGAATACCTATTAGTTTTTATATAAGGGCTTAAAGATGGTAATGCTTTATATTCAGCATTTAATATTTGATTCATATATATATTCTCCTAAAATCTATAGTTTGATAATTGTAAATGATAGTAGCATGTTTGTCTAACTTTTTCCAGTCCTTTTACTGCATATTTTGAATTAATATTTGTAGAGATAGCTTCTTCAACTAGTACAAGAGCAGCCAAAAAATTTCCACTATTTATTAATTGAATCGCAGCTTGAGCTATATCATGTGCATAATTTTCAGTTTTTTTTAGCAACTGAAACGTTTTATTATTTTTATGATCTGTTGAAAATAATTTTTCGTATGCTATTCTCTTAAATATTTCAAGGTAGCCACCACTTGTTGCATTAATAATTTCATATCCTCTATTCTGAGCATATTTTTTAAGCTGAAAATATTGATATTTTTGTACTAAAATTGTTGATTTTAATATATTGTATGAAAAATTTTTGGATGTTGAGTCTGTAAGTTTATAAAAATGAGGCATCTTCTTACCAGCATATTCTTCTTTATGCCAACTCCACCATGTATGATCACATCCTAAAAGATATATAGGATTACATCCAAGGTAAAATGCTAACATTATTGCAATACAAATGCCATTTTGAGAATAAGGAGGTATACTACAACTAAAATCAATATTATCAACTTTTGTGTTTGAGTAATCAAAATTAAAATAGTTAATAGTACAAAAGTATTGACTTTTAATTTTAATATTCTGATAAGCAACTATAGGAAAAAAAAAATTGGTTTCGACTTCTCTTTCTTCTATAGCTGAAATAATTGGCAAATATTCATCTTGATGAGTATTAAAGTATTTAGGATCTGCACAAATCCAATAATTTGGATTTATTCTTTGTATATCTTTGTGAAAATAAAAATTATTTATGGCAATACTTATATCATCCGCTATCAAAACCAAATCTTGATTGTTTATTGAAGGTCCACAGCCAAGTATGAAACACCGATGTCCTTTAAACCTATTTTTTAATAATATATTTTTTTTTAAAATATTTAATCTGCTCATATAGTAAAATTCCAGAATTTTCAAAACATTTTATGTTATTTATTTAGCATCTATTTTTTTTACTACTACCCATAGGTGAGAAGAAAGTTTATTGTCTGAAATAAAACGCTGGAAAGTCTTCCCCACATTTTTCCAGTTATCTATAAGAAAATAATTCAAACCAGGACAGCTTAAAGAGTTCAATACACCCTTCTGAATCTTATTTCTCACAAGTTCTGCATCTAATTTGCCTGGGGTTAAAACTTCAACTATTTCAAAACCGACATATTCCAATAGATGGCACAATGATTTAGGATGAAAATAATTAAGATGGTTAGGGCCTCTAAAACCATTTGACAATTTACCTAGCACAGACATCTCAAACCCTTTAACATTAGGAGTGGAGAGAATAAACAATCCTCCCTTAACAAGTCGATTTTTACAGGCAAGCAGAAAATGTTTTGGTCGAAAAAGATGCTCAATCAATTCAAAACTTGTTATCACACTTGCTTCACCTAACTCAACGTTCTCAATTGGTTTTTCGATTACGTTAATACCTTTAGTGCGACAAGTTTTGGCCAGGTATGATGATGGTTCAACTGCCATAACTTTATCAAAAAAAGATAATTTAATGACCTCTTCACAAAAAGTTCCAAAACCAGCACCGATATCAACAAAAACTTTATTCGAAGCGTTGTGTATTTTACATAATGCAATAACTTTTTCTGCTCTGGGAATAAAAATCTGACAGCGTCGATAGTCTTCAGAATCTGTAAATATTTTTTCGTTCCAATATTTTAGTAACTCTGAGTTTTCATAGAAATCTCTTAGGATATCAAAATCAGGTCTTGGATTAATAAAAACAGTCTCACATTTTTTACATAATACAAAAGTAAATCCATCCTTTTTAAAAAAAAAAGAGAACGAATCAGATTCACATGCCGGACAAGGTACTTCTAAAAATTTGTTACTATAGGCGAGTATTTTTTTTATTTCTCTTTTTTGTATTTTATCGCTCTCGCGCATCAGATGACTCGGTCTGATCTTTTCTTCTGTCATGCTTAATTCCTAAGTAAAGACAAAATTTAGTACAAAACTGTATACTGTTATCTTAAAATTATATAGTTGCCTAAAATTAAAGCATCTAACTCTGATGCAATAAACGTTTTCAAGGCATCTCTAGGTGTAAGAGCTATTGGATCCCCATGTAAATTAAAACTTGTATTTAAAATCCCCCCTACACCTGTCTTATTCTCAAAGCATTTAATGATATTATAATATTGAGGATTCGCATTTTTTTCTAATATTTGTGGTCTGACAGTAAAATCAGCAGGATGTAGTGCTGCGATTAGTTCTTTCTTTGCAAGTGATGTCGAATCAAAAGCCATAGTCATGTAGGGAGAATATATTTGTTTTGGATTTTTAATATAGTCCTCTGCACGCTCAGCTAAAATTGTTGGTGTGAAAGGCATCCAAAAATCTCGAAATTTTATTGCATTATTTATTTTTCTAACAACTTCATAGTTTCGAGGATCAGCTATAATTGATCTATTTCCCAGTGCTCTTAAACCGAATTCCATCCTTCCACAACATCTGGCAATGACTTTACCTTGAGTCAGTATTGTGGCAATATCTTCATCTTGTATTTTTTCCAGAATAGTGAAATTTTCATGTATTTTATATTCCTTTATTGCTTTTACTGTTTCTTGTTCTGATATATCCGGACCTAAGTATATATTATCAAGATAATTTATATTATTTTTTTTTATTTGTTTCTCATTTAAATATTTCCACATTCTATAGTAACAAGCACCAATAGATAAACTTGTATCACCAGCGGCAGGGGGAACATATATTTTTTTCACTTCAGGCAATTCAGAAATAACTTTACAAGCCTTTATATTTTGGGCAACACCACCTGAAAAACATACTGAATCAAGTTTTATTCTATGAATACAAGTTTTTATCCATTGAGATAGAATATGTTCAAGGTATAGCTGTAATGCACCAGCGATACCATCAAATCTATGTCCTTCTAAAGCATTTCTGAAATGAAAGTATAAATCATCAGGTTTGTTATCAAAAACAACATTTAAATCTTGGATTTTCAATATTTTTTTAAAAACATGATAGCTCTTTTCTATTTCTTTTTTATTGGCATATGGCGCAAGTCCCATAACTTTATATTCATGCTGATTCGGTTTCATACCTAATAGCAATGTAATATACTGGTAAATATGTGCAAGATGATTATCAGATGTTCTTGATATTTCTCGACGACCGTCATTCGATATAGTAGAAACTGTCCCATTGGAATAATCACCATATCCTTCTGACGTAATAGCAATAAGTTTTTCATTATTTACAGGATATGCAAAGTATGAATAAAAAGTATGGCAATCTTCATGCAAAATATTATTTATATTATCTAAAGGCACACCTAGTCTTTTATGAGCTGTATTCTTTCTCACGTTCATCATTTGTTGCATTTCATTATAATCCATATAGCCAGATAATAAATGATCCATTTGAAAGGTTTCATCAAAAACAAAGTCTTTTCTATTTTTATAAATATCGTAATATGAAACATCAATTTTGTTAAATATTTTAGGTTTCCAATATTTATATTGTTCTGTTATCCAATCATCAACAGAAAAATTAGCATTTCGTTTAATTTTTGTTAGCACAGGATTCCAATTATGAGATGCCAATGCAACATAGTCTATATCTTTTGGTTCGATTCCAGCAAAATTTAAACAATAATTAATAGAGTTGGATGGATATCCATAATCGCCTTTTAATCCGGAAAATCTTTCTTCCTGGCATGCAGCTACAATCTTTCCATCTATCATAAGTGCAGCTGAAGAATCATGAGCTTCTTGTATTCCTAATATAGTTTTCATCTTTTGAATTTCTTTCACTTAAAAGCTGCAACTAAAAAATAAACCATTGAATTTATTAATATAGCTTAAATAATATTGTGATTACAAATAATTATATCTTGTTATTTTTAATCATTAATCAGTTTTTAATTGCAGAATTTAGGTTTCATTTAAACATAAATGTTCTTGATCTTGAGCCAGGGTTACATAAAATTTTTAAAATTTGGCACAAATTTTGCATATACATTAATATATACGTCGTAAATAACTGATTTTATAGAAATGGGAAAGTTATTTAGACCTGGTTACTAAGTTGTAAAAATACAATACATATAATCGTTGATGATAATTTTATGCCGTTTACTCAGCATACTTTTGTCAATTTACTAGAATATGCCTCCAAACATACTTTATAAATATTAAACCCTTTTTTCAAGTTGGTTTGAAATATAACTTCGATAATTTTAACGCCTAAATCGATATAAATTTATCATATGGCATAAAAATAAACTTTGCAACAAATTTTTACTAAAACAACCATAAAATTTAAAGAGAATACAAAAATAGCTTAACATTAATAAAATTGAAAAGAAATTTACTCTGACTATTAAGCAAAACTGGTTTATTAAATAATTGTTCAATTTTTTCTTTTTTCACAATGTTAAAAATTGGACTATTATCTAATACACACGCTTTTTGTTCATTATCATATATATCAATAAAAGAGGAAACGGAAGCATTAAAACCAATCTTTCTACGTTCATTAAGGATAATATCAGGGACAATACCTCTCATTGCATCACGTAAGACAGCCTTCGCCATGCCGTTTTTTATAAGATAGCGTGTCGGTATCTTAATAGATAACTCAAACAAATCTTTGTCTAAAAAAGGAGAACGATTTTCAATTGAAAAATACATAGCATTAAGATCATCTTCATGTAATATTATAGGAACTGTCTCCTCAAGTAGCTCATTTAGCATCCTATTTCGCAATAAATCGCAACAATATTTTTTTTCCTTAAAAGATTCGCTCCAAGTATTTAGCAGGTAGCTTGAAAATTTATCTGCATCAAGGTAAATATGTCCTCTTTGATTTGGATTATCTATAAAGACACCAGGATTTTTTAAAAAAGGGTTACGAACAATAGGCTTAATATATCTATGCCATAATTTCAATGATTTATAATACAGCTTTTTGTCTATTTTACTCATTTCATAGAGATAAGCATTATGATGGTCATAATAACCACTAAAAAGCTCATCAGCTGCAGTCCCACTAACTGATATTTTATAACCTCGCTCAGAAATATTTTCCATTAAAAGCCAATGAAGATAATATGAGATAGTATATATAGGTGAATCATGCTGATTTATCAAAGTACTTAAATTCGTTATAAAATTTTTTTTATTTCCATGAACCATTGTATGACGAATGTTAAATTTTTTAACAACATGCCTTACCATTTCATGTTCATCATACCGAAAATCATCATTATTTATGGTGAAACCATGAACATCATAATCAAAAATTTTTTTAGCAATACAGATAAGTGAATTGGAATCTATTCCACCACTCATGCAAAAAGCTAAGGGAACATCTGCTCTAAGTCTTAATTCAACAGACTTTATGAGTTTTTCTTTGGTGAATTCAACAGCATCATGATATGATAAAGATTCATCCTGTTTCGAAGAAAAATGCCAATATTTAAACATTTTCTCAACTCCACAATGATCAATTTGTAGAATAGATGCTGAAGACAATTCTTCAATACCTTTATAAAAAGTCTCTTTTTCTTTATAAAGCGATTTATAACCGTTTATCATGTAGCGAAATATATGATTCATATTTACATCCGCTTTTTTTCCTTTCAACGCGAAAATAAATTTGATCTCTGAGGCAAAATATATACCATTTGAAGTCCTATATAGATAAACTGGTTTTTCTCCAAAACGATCTCTGCTTAAAGTTATAGAACCGTCACTTTCATCATACAAAGCAAAAGCCCACATACCTTCGCATTTATATAGTCCTTTCCATCCAAATTCTGTTAAAACTATTAGAAACACTTCAGTGTCACTATGAGTTCTAAAGCGATATCCTAATGAAATTAATTCTTTTTTTAGCTCCAAATAATTGTATAATTCACCATTAAATACTAAAATTTTTGAACCAATTTTTAGAGGTTGATTAGAGCGAGGATCAAGGTCAATAATGCTTAACCGCGTATGTAACAAAGTTATATATCTTTTATTTATAAATTGATAATTGTATATACCTGAAGAATCTGGACCACGTCTTTTCATCAAGTTTAGACAAGTCTCTATATTACACTTATCAATTTGTTTATTACCGAAATATCCTGCTATTCCACACATGATATTATGTTACCATTATCCGTTTTAGATGAAATAAGTTATCATCAATGGTATTTGTGCCCTCTTCTGCTGAAGGGCAACAAATAATTCCGTTTGTTTTTAACACATCAATAACATTACTTGAATAATGCTCTTTTAATCCCTCTGGATAAGAGTAATGTGATACCTTAGTATATAAATTTTTTTGTAACATTAATATGCTTTTCTTAATTTCGTCGGCAAGCTCTTTTTTGTCAAGGAATGATAGAATTCTATGAGTATGTGAATGTCCACCAATCATAAAGTTTTTGCTTGAATCAAGTTCTTTTACCTGGCTCCAATTCATTTTTAAATCTATAGGGGTGTCATTTTTATCAATTAATGGAATGTTACATTGGGAAAAAATACTACAGACAAGTTCATCAACATCGATTGTACTATCTTTTTTTACTTTTTTTCGTAAATAATCAAGTAAAGTAATTTTATCTTCAACAGAGTTAAAAACGAAAGGTTCTTTTGACCATGGCGTATCAAATTTTCCCTTAATAGAATATTCAAGGCAATATTCAATTTTATCAATCCACGACATATGATTATTATTAATAAAATCAGTAGTAACATAAAAAATCGCAGGTATTTTTAGATCTTCCAATATTGGGGCAGCAACTGAAAAATTATTTTCAAATCCGTCATCAAAAGATATTATAAATGATTTTGGTGGAAAAGATTTTTTTTCGTTATAACAATAAATACAGTCATTTACAGAAATAGGTTGGCCTTCTTTTTTTAGCTTTTTTAATAAATTATAAAAGTAATCCTTTTCAATGTGTTTTCTGTTATAATTTCGAATTGTATAATGATTTTTTTCAATAACGCCGTGAAACAAAAATATTGCTAATGTATTTTCAGATAAATAATTATCAATCATTATAAACTCTCCGTATACTTATTGAATTTCTCTAAACAAATACTTTTCAATATTGCAGGCATGAATGAATAATATCTACCTTTTGTTTTCTGAGTTCTATTAATAAAATGGCCATACCTTTTATACATATCTAATCCAGATACAGTAATTTTAATACATACATCTGTGTTATAATGCCGTAATTGATGAATTGACATGCCATGATGGATTTTTATAGGCATTTGAAGAATTATATCACCATCATCTAAATGTTCATTCAAATGATGTAAGGTCGTAGTTAACATATTAAAATCATTATGATAAATTGCCCACAAATGCGAATCTAATCCTCTATACATCTCAGGATCACCTCCATGTAAATTTATTATATTACAGGAAAGATTTTCAATAGTTTTCAAAGCCAGCTTTCTTGTTCCAAAAACAACTACTATATCAGGTTGAATATTTGTTAAAAATTTTATACAGATGTCATCATTCACACTATTGGTTTTAAATACAGGTGCAAAATTTTCAAAAGAAACAGTTTTATTATTAAAAAAAATGTCTCTCTCATAAGCATTTCTTTCATCTTCGAATTTATGATAAGTGGAAAAAGGCGGAGATAAAATATTTTGTTCAAGAATTATATAATTTATTGGGTAATAGTTCGTTAATTCTTGGACAAAATATTTGTGATGAGTTGAGTCTGTTGTGAATAAAATTAATTTCACTGTTCAAGAGTCTCCTCGGTTATAGGTTCACCCATTGTAACTGACTTTGTCAACATTTTATCAATAATTAAATTCTCTTTACCAGGCGCTAACCCATTAGCTGGTCTTATCCATGTAATCTTATCCCAGTCAATAATTGTACCTGCAGGATAATCGTTATTAGCTACTATAGATCGCCTGACAATTCTATCAATAAATTTTTCACATGGTTGAACAGTTTTCTCTCTTTTTCCTATCAGTTTAATTACGCGCTGAACATTATTAACTATCATAGTCATTTCTTGCGGATCTGCTGATAATTGATGATCTCTGAAATCCGAATGATTCTTATTAATAGTAAAATGCTTCTCAATAATTCTGGCACCTAAAGCTGCAGATAAAACAGACGCTTCAATTCCAATAGTATGATCGGAATAACCAATATTGCACTTAAGATGTTCTTTAAGGTAAGAAATTGCAGCTAAATTCACTTCTTCTGGATGAACAGGATAAGCAGATACACAATGTAATACACATATATCTTGATTAATGTTTAAGCTTTTCCAAACTTCTTCTATGAATGCTTTACTTTTTGAAATTCCATCTAAATGAGTTAATCCTGATGACATAATAACAGGTTTTGCGAATTTTGCTATTACTTCCAAGAGAGGATAAAAATTATTATCGCCAGAAGCAATTTTAAAAGCTGGAACAATGGTATTTAAAAATTTCGCACTTTCAATATCAAACGGTGTTGACAAAAAAATCAATCCATTTTTTTTAGCTACTTTGCTAAGAGCTTCAAATTGATCGTAGCTAAGTTCAAATGATTTGAGTTGTCTAAAACGATTTTTATCACTGCGATTTACATAATAATCTGTATTAAAAGTTTGGAACTTGACTGCTCCTACACCAGTTTCTGCTGCCAAGCCTATCATTTCTTCAGCCAGTCCATAACTTCCTTCGTGATTATTACCTATTTCTGCAACAATCAGTATATCCTTCTTAATGTCAAAATTTTCAATTTTCATGTTTTTACTTTCTATTATCAATGTATTTCATTCAAAATAAGTTCCTATTTTCAATATATTTCTTGCATCAACTATTTGATTGTTTTCATTTTTTACACGCTCAATTAATATTCCTTTATCTCTTGCAATGACAACCACACCATTATCTCGAATTGCACAAATTCGCCCTGGAAACCCTTTAAATGATTCATTAATTTCTTTTGATTTTAAAATATAAATTTTTTTTCCATTATTAAAAGAAAATGCACCTGAGTATGGATATGTGAAGGCTCTAATTATATTAAAAATTTGTCGGGCCGACATTCTATGCCAATGAATTTTTCCATCATCTGAATTTAGTGAATGCCAATATATCCCGTCATTTATATTTTGAATAACAGGATAATTTTCTTGTTTTTTTGCTTTTATTAAAACATCTAAGAGAAGTGGAGGAAATAGTTCTAACTGTTTTAATATTATATCTCTAATGTCGAAATGATTTTCTATTAAAAATTCTTTTTGAGCAAGAATTGGTCCAGTATCAATACCGCTATCAACATGCAAAATACTAATACCTGCTATTTTTTCGTCGTTTATTAATACCCATCTCGAAGTTGAAGAGCCTCTATAAAAAGGTAAAGAGCCTCCATGAAGGTTAATAAATCCCATTGGCGGTAATTCTAATAACTGCGATCGGATTATTTTCCCATATCCTGACATTACAGCAATATCAAAATTAAACCTCTTCAGAACCCTGATAAAATATTCTGAATTGACTTGTTCAGGTTGAAAAAAAGGTATTTTTTCTTGAAGACATATTTCTTCGACAGTTTCTCCCCATAAGGCATTTGATAAAGGATGGCCAATACCAGCAACAACTTTAACATTGTTTGCCAATAAGTATCTTAAACAAGTTGAACCTCTAACATTATTGCCGAAATAGATAACTTTCATCCTTCAATATACACCTTTTTGTTTGCAACCTTTATAGACAAACCCTCTTTTGCAGGAATAATTGGAACTATTCCATTAATTTTTTCAAAAATTCTTTTAGCAATTTTATATGAAATTTCATTATATTGTCCGCAAGGAGATTTCATTTGGTCTCCAAAGTCTGTTATTATAATACCTGACTGGGGTTTTATATGTTGTGCTAAACTAACAACACCTTCTTCTCCAAGAAATTGACGATGGCTTTTTTTCTTTGCTGTTTCAAGACCATAATTTTTTTGAGTAGAAGAACCAGCTCTTTCCGATTCTTGAACAATATAAGCAATTATTAAATCAACCCCATTAAAATCATCAATAAGAGTTGAATGCCATTCTGTATCTCCTGTAACTCCAATTGATAGTTCTTTTGAATCAATTCTAAATCCAATGCAAGAATTTTTAAGAAAATTTCCATTATTGACAGCCTCAACATGTTTAGAGGATGTAGCAAAAATAGTCAAATTGCCTATCTTTAAACTATCACCTCTAGACAATCCATAAAATTTAACCTGTTTTTTTTTATATTTATCCAGAATTGGACCACAATCAAAATCTTGTGCCCCATTTATACATGTTTTGTTTGCAATTATAAATTTGTTTTTGTTAGTTTTTAGACCATTCCAGAGCATTCGTTCAAATAAAGCTTGAAATCCTCCGGTATGGTCATTGTGGTTATGGGTCATTAATATACCATCAAGCCATAATGGATCGCATCCCATTTTCCCATTAGAATTTTTCAAAAGTTGTAAGGTAGAATATAGAGCACAAGGGCCAGGATCAACTCTAAAAATTAAACCTTCTATACCTATATCAAAATGTCCAAGTTTATCACCTTGTGCCAGTGAAGTTCCGCAACTATAAAATGTTATGTTTACATCTTTTTCAAAACGAGGTGGATAAGAATAAGCAAGCAATTGATAAATAGAAATAATATCGTTTCTTTTGCGGCCTTCTGTGGGATCTCCACATAAAATAAAAGAATCCGAAGATATTAAGTATTTATTCAATAAATCAAAAAATTCTTTAAAATCAATTTTTCTCTCTTTTAGACAACTGGAAAAACTGCTCTTAACAAACTCAGATGTTACATATTTTTTAAATTGATGAATATTCATATTAAATTTTGTCACAGTTTGTAAAAATTTATTTTATTTATATGTGATCCAAGCTTTTTAAAACGCAATATTATGTGCATTGTCATTTCAGCTCATTTTCAACACAGAACTGCGTTGAAAATGATTCGGAATTGCAAAAACTATAAAATTGCAAGTGAGCATAGTTTTTAGTTTTAAAAAGTGGGTGCAGTCATTTTAGGACAACAAATAAATTGTTATTTATAAGTCATTCAATAATTTTCATAATGCTTAGTACTTATAAAAACGAATATATAACTTAAATGATTAAGTTATTGTATAACCCAAATGCAGAAACGATTTTTATTCACTAACTCTCATGCTCTTGATTACTTAACGTTGCTATTATAGAACAGTAAAAGTTACCAAAAAAAATGTGCAAGCTAAATAATAATAAACGCATTATTTATTGAATAAAAAAAAATAAAAAAAAAAAATTAATCATTTATTTATAATTTTTCTTGTCATCCTAAAATGACTGAACCTTAAAAAGTTTGGTTAATATATTATAAACTTTTAAAAAATTGTTTATACCATTCAATATATTTTACAAAACCTTTTTCTAAGGGAAATCGAGGATTATAACCAATTCGTGCGATAGCCTTGTCAATGGAGAGAGTTCCCCTATCTGGTGTTAGTTTATCTTTTGGTAAATAGTTAACATTGACACTTGGGAAATGTTCTTTCAATATATTTACCATATCATTAAGAGAACGAGACTCGCCATAAGTCAAATTTAAAATTTCATTTTTAGAATTCTCAGATTCCACGACTTTAATTAACCCATTAACAAGATCGTCTATATAAGTAAAATCTAAACGGTCATTACCATCTCCAGCAATTGAAATATCTTTTCCTTGCAATGCATTTTCAATAAAAATTTGTCCTACCCTCCGACTAACGCATCTCGATCCATAAAGAGCAGATGGACGGATAATCGTAAATGGCAAATCAAAAACCTGGTTATACGCTATAACGAGTTTTTCTCCACTAAATTTTAACGCACCATAAATACCAATAGGATCACAATGTGTTTTTTCTGTAACCATACCTCCTTTAAAATGACCATATATCATACTGGAAGAAAAGTAAATAAAGTGATCAACTTTACTCTTACAAGCATCTAAAGCATTTTCAAGGGTCCGAAAACTATGGTCAAAAGTAGAGTAAGGGGTTTTATTGGAAATGCCTGCATGAGAAACAGCCGCTAAATGAAAAATAACGTCAGGTTTCAGCTTATTAACCAAAGAACATAATGCATAATAATTTCTTGCATCTTCAATAAAAATTGGAATATCAGCATTTCGGATTTTCTCTTGGCGTTGATTAAGCATTTTAAGGTATAAAAGTCTATGCTCTATGATATTTTCACCTGTTGAAGAAAAATGTAATATATTATTTACTAACAATCCATCAACAATAGATACCTCAGCGCCCTGTTTTTTTAATTCCAGAGCTAAATGGTGACCTATAAATCCTGCACCACCAATTAATAAAATTCGACAACCTGAAACTGACTTCATAATTTTACACCTTCCTTATCACTTCTTTTATTATTTTTATAATATAATTCATATCATTGATATTAAGATGAGGTCCCACTGGCAAAGCAATTGAAGTATAACTGATCTGCGATGCGATGGGAAAACTGTCCTTTTGATAGCCATATTTTTTCTGATAATACGTCATATGAGGTACAGGTTTAGGGTAATAGACACTTGTACCAACCCCTTTTTGTTTAAGATATTCTATAATTTCAAAGCGTTTATTCAAAATTATTTCTTTAAGACGAATTGAAAAGCAGTAATAACTGCTAAGAAAATTTCCTATAGAAGATTGAAAAATCTGTAGTTCATCAACCTCAGATAAACCTGACATTAATACTTCATAGTTTTTTTTGCGTTGCTCTAGAAATTTATTCATCCTTTTTAATTGTACAATTCCTAATGCAGCCTGTATTTCATTTAGTCTGTAATTAAAACCTAGCATAGTAACATCGTAAATACCAGGTATTGATCTTTCTCCTACATGTCGATTAAGGCCAAAGGCTTTAAGTTTGCTAATAGCTGAAGCTATTTGCTCATCATTTGTAATTAGCATACCGCCTTCGGCTGTTGTCATGTGTTTTACCGGATAAAATGAAAAGCATCCAATATTTCCAAAAAGACCAGCGTGCGTACCTAAAAATTTTGTACCAATTGCCAGGGCACAATCTTCCAAAACAAAAAGATTGTATTTTTTTGCAATAGCATTAACCCGTTCCATATCCACAGGCATACCTAGATAATGAACAATAGCAATTGCACGAGTTTTGTCATTGATATTGTTTTCTATCAAATCAATATTAATATTGCCTGTTAAGATTTCAGAATCAATAAAAACTGGTTTAGCACCACACAGTTCAATAGCGTGTGCTGTTGCTGTATGTGTTTGAGCAGGAAGGATAACTTCATCGTGTTCACGAAGTCCAAGATTAAAATAAGCTAAATGCATTGCAGCGGTACAGGAGGAAACAGAAACAGCATATTTTGAACCTGTAAAGTTGGCAAAATCATCTTCAAAAGTTTTTGCTTTTGGGCCATGGACAAGAATAGGACCGTTTAAAACATCAATAACTGCTTGTTTTTCTCCCTCTCCTATGATGGGTTTCCCAAACGGAATATTCCTCATTATTATCTCCTTTGCATCTTAAAATTTTACTGAAAGACTATTTGATGTAATCCACTGGTACAAATTCTTTTATATACGTTGCTTTCTCTAAAGCAAAACACACTGACATTGTATCAAAAACCTCTTGTACAGTAACTTCTTCTTTTGAACCGTATAGGATTGAATCAACAAAATTGTAAATAAGATCTCCCTTATCCATCCCCAAATAGTTTTCAGTGACTATTTTCGGTTCAGCATGTTGGTCTCGTGTTTTAAAAAATAAGCCTTTTTGTAAAGTATTCTGAAAAGTGGCCTCAGTTCCAAATATAGAGAATAAATGAAAATGTGGATATACACAGCCAAAATTTACTGCCATTTTTCCAATCATTCCACTTTTAAAACGAAAAATACATACAACCATGTCATTATATTTAAAACCAGTATTTTTTGTAACAATGTCTGTGCCTAATGCAGCAACTTCAATTATTCTATCATTGGTCAACCACATCAGTAAATCTACTATATGTATTCCCCCTCCATAAATGATAGAGTAGAAATCAATTTCTCCCCTCCAGCCATTTGTTATTTTATATAATCGGCCATAATTATAATCACCTTCAACATAAAATAAATTTCCCATTTCTCCATTAGAGATCAGCTTCCTCAACATAATAAATCTGGGACTTTTCCGCAGGATTACATTGGTTGATAGTTTCAAATCAGGATGTTTCATTAAAAGTGAATAAATGTGCTCCGCATCCTTTTTAAATAAGCACAATGGTTTTTCAACAAAAATATGCTTCTTATTTTCAATTGCTTTCAAAATCTGTTCATAATGATAATTATCATAGGATGCTATTGAAACAACGTCTATTTCAGGATCTTCTAATATTAAATTAGAATCAGTTGCCGTTTTTATATTTTTATATTTATTTTTGATTTCTAATAACTTTGACGTCGAAAAATCACAAAGTGCAGTTACAGTACAATTAGGATGTTTATTGTATCCTGCAATATGTTTTTCTCCAACACCTAATCCTATAATACCGGCATTTAATTGTTGTTTCATGATAATTTTCTATATATTTTAAGTATGTCATCAAAAGAATAGTTACAATGATGTAAATCCATCATTTTAATTATTTTCTTAAAAGTGTTCATATCTTGCTGAGTGTCAACAGACAGTTGGACATTTTGATAATTATGTCCTGAAGTAAAATTATACAAATTATATTTCCGTTTGTTTCGATAAAAATACTTGGAGACATGCTCAAGATCATCTGGTGCTTTTATTTTTTTATAATTTATCTTGAAAACATTGCTGTCGAAAATTTCTACAGATTGTCCTTTGGGAAAAGTACGAACGAGAATATTTGTTACAATATCATATTTTTCAGAAATAAAAATCTTTATACCTTTTTCAATCAAATGATGATCAATTAATGGACTATCACCACTAATTCTAATAAAAGCATCACATTGATATTGTTCAAGCAACGTAAAAAATCTGCCAGCCACATTATTTAACTGCCCTCTATAACATTTTACATTATTTTTATTACAGAAAAATTCTATCGGATTATCTGCAGCTTGTTTAGATGTTGCTACAATTATACTGTCTTTTAAAAATTCGATATTTTTTAGTCTTTCTATAATATACTGTAAAAGAGGCTTTTTATTTACTTTATGTAAAGCTTTCCCTGGAAATCTTTTAGATGACATTCGGGCCTGAATTATAGCTATAATTTTTTTTGATGTTTTTATATTCATTTCAAAAACTACTTTATATATTATTTAATAATTGTGGAATGTCGACAAATAAACGTTTATAAATGAGTTGGTGCCCCAGTTTGTTCGGATGAATTAAATCATTTTCAAGCAGAAAAGTGTTTGGAGTATGACCATCATTGTTGATTGTTAAGACCTTATCTAAATGAATTACAGGAAATTTATATGATTTTATGTGATTGTTTAAAGCTTCTCGAAAAAAATTGTTATGTTCTGGCCTTGGTGGTACTGTACAAAGTATAGGATATACTTGATTTCGTATGACATAATCAATAATCATATCATAATTTGAACAAAAATGATTGTAATTAAAATCACCTAACCCTATGCATATTATTACATTTTTAGGTTTGAACATTGAAATATCAATATCAAGACGTCTAAGTAGTCCAGAACTTGCTTCACCGCCTCTTCCTGAAATCAAAACATCAGAACCAAAATACTCAAATAGTTTTGAACACCATCGATTATCATATCCTCCTGAAGATCCTCTTAAACTTTCGCCTTCAACCAAACTATCACCAAGAACAGCGATTTTTGGAAATTTAGCAATAGGAGATAGGAATTCAAATTGCTTAATGAGAATATTCCCTTCAAGGAACAGAAACCCTGGACTACCAATCTGTTTCCCAGTATATTTTGACCTATCAAGAGATAAAGCATTATCATTTTTGAGAGATACAAATTCACCATTTTTTAAATTATATATGGTCAAAACTGATAACCCACAATCTTTTTCAAGTAAAATTTCATATTCTTGTCCTTGAAAGAAATCTGGTTTTATTACTAACTGTTTACATAAAGATGGTGGTGTTTTTTCACGCGTCCACATTTGATAAAATTTAAGATTTTGATTTTTGAAATCAACTTCACCAATAGTCCCTCCGAAGCCAACCCATTCAGGATATTTTCTTATAATACAAAATATTGAGTAAGGGTCATTGACTGTTATTCTAATCTTCGTTATTGATCTATCAATAGTAATATACTTATTCCATATAGCTATAGTTTTCCAGCATCCAATTGAATTACTCTGAAGACCATCGCCAAACAAGCTAAATCCTTTACCGGTTACTTTCCAATCATTATCTAAAGAAAGTAAATTAAAATTAGTTTTGTTCAAAATAAACATTTAAAATAACTAACTTTCTAATAAGTAATTATATTTTTTTATAAAATTTTGTCCAATTCTGGCAAGACCTTTAATTTTCTGGCCATCCCTACCATTATTTATCTTTAAATTATTAAATTTATACTGATAATTGTTATCTTCCTCAGAATAAACCTGAGTACCATCCAATAGTCTTAACATTTCTACAACGACTTCATTTATATCTTCTGGTGAATTATCTATCAAGCGACATTTATGTCCAATAAGCACTTGTTGAGAATATGCATGTCCCATTGGAGAATTTAGTATTTCTGAAAAAGTCAAGAATCGCTTTCCTTCTTCAGACCAAATGAGCTTTGGTATAAACAAATCATTAAACCACGGTCGATCAGATAGTGGTACAGCGTTCGTCATAATGCTCGGAACTCCAAAAGTCTGTGGAATAAGTGCTGGTCCAGATTGCGTTCCTAAAAAAAATTTACATTTTGCCCAGAGAAATACGTCCATCCATTCATTTTTAAATGGTGTATGCACATAATCAATAACGTTTTGCATTGGTGGAAATATGGACATTCTTCTCCCGCCCATTCGAATAACCCACCCCCCTTTTTGAGTGATAGTTTCAAAAGCAAGCTTATATGTTTTAATATCTGAATCCCTAATTTCATAACCTCTTTCAATGCCTTCTCTAACATGAACTGCTACAAACCAAGCATTATCAGGCACTCCCATCTTATTAAGATATTCTTGACCCCGAACTGTATCAGAATCAGTCAGTTTTAATAAGTGTGTGCGTTTTTCGAGTATCCATTGTTTTTGAATATGGGTAGAAGCTTCAATTTGTTCCATTAATTCGCCATTTGGCATTTTATAATAAGCATTGATTTCTATTTTTGACGTTAATGGCAAAAGACTCTTTTTAAGAGCAGTATTTTCAATTATTGCTGAGAAGTAATGTTTCCAGTAATTTAAATACCATGTATTTGGGCAGTTCTCATGTACGAGTAGAATTGGATATTTATAAGGCAGCCAACCTAATTTTATCATCTTTACTATCGTGTCTAAATAACCCATGGTTCCAATTGCATAGGTATAATTATCAAAAATAAAACATATACTTAACTGTTGGAACATCTCATTCAAAGTTTTTATTTGGGGCTGATTTAGAAATTGTCTTTTATTTCTCAAATCAATTTGTTGCAGAAGTGGAAGATAACCATTTTGCCGAATTAAGTTCCGAAGTTCTCCAATAAACTTATTGCATAAAGAATTTTGATAATTACATCTTTCAAAACAAGTTGTTGCATCAATAAAGTTGCCTATCATAGCATAAGAGATTCCTAAACATGCATAAATATCGTCTGAAACATTATTATCACTATAATTAAGTTGTATAAATATTGCTTGCTTAAATACAACAATCGCGGATTTGTAGTTACCTGTTTGATAATATAGATTACCAAGTAAATATCGTGCATTGGAATCAAATGGATTTTTTTCTATTAATTTTAAATATTTATATTCATCAACTGATAATTTATTGTTTTCACAGTTTAAGAATTTATGTGTATTATTAACTTTTTTTTGATTTGTTTTCATAAATTTTTTTTATTTTTTAGTCTCAATCATCTTTTATGAAGTATCGAAAAATAATTTCCCCAATGCAATAAGATCAAATCATTATAAAACCTAAAAATGAACTTTTAGGCAAATAATGTTGCTTTATAATCAAGAATGCCATATTTATGGTATAATATTTGCGATAAAATTTTACCAATTCTTAGATAGATAACCAATTTAATTAATTATTAAATTTGAAATAGAGAACTTATTTTTCGAAAATTCCTTATCAATTCGATAATTATACTGATTTTTAATTATTAATTTAAACCAATTTTAATCAGTTTTTGCGATATTTTTTTGGCTATTATATTACAAAATTCTGGACTATAGTGAGCTGTATCAACATAACACACATTTTCTATCTCTTTAGCAATCATCGAAATATCGAGAAAATCTGAAAATGTATTTAACCCAGGAAAATTATTATTAATAATCCAACTATAAACAGGCTGTGTAATCGTTCCATAGGGATAAATGTAATATAATTTTTCCATAAGACGATGTTCTTTTCTAGTTTTATACAAGGGTACAGGTTGCCATACAAATAAGTTTTTTATCTTTTTTGCATTACAAATAGAGCGAATAATTAGGACTGAATCCAAATATCGTTGCCATACATATTTCGCAATATTTTGTAGGCCATCCTTCTTTAATGATATATTTATAAAATTATTAGATAAATAAATATTTTTATTATTTTTGATAATATCAAGCGGAGAACTCTCCCAAATATCAATAAATTGATCTAACTTAAATCGTTTATTATCAATAAAATGAAATAAAATAGAATCAAATAATGTTTTCCAATGTTTTAATTTTTTATATCTTTTTTTTTGTGTTTGGTAATATAAATCTAATGCATTTATTAACACGCGATTATTCAATGTCTCATAACAATCATTATAGCCATCAAGAAATACAACATAATCAGGAATAATTTTTTGGTCGATTATATCTAAGAATCTTAGCATCTCGTGTCTTAGCGTATAACTACTACATGCAAAATTATATACTTCACAAGGGTATATTTTCTCTAATATAGTTTGCAAACGAGCTGGTATAGTATGTTTATCTTCAATATTAATTCCCAATGCAGCAGAACCACCGAAAAAAAAAATTGATATTTTATCTCGCTCCGGAGGCCATGGCTGCATTTTTCCATTTATACGGAAACGATATTTGGAGATATTAAAATATTTTGATTTACATGGATAAATACTTAATAATCCATATGATATTACTGGTCGACTTTGACCATAGGAACTATCAGCAAGCATTTCATCTAAATACTTTAAACTGCAATTTGGATACGCATCAAGAAGATCACTTAGCGAATATCCTTGTTCATACATTTCCCGAACTATTCTGTTTTTTAGAGATTTGAGTTTACTCATTTTTACTAATGCTTTTTATACTATTATCGTGCAATTTAAATTTTTCCTGATATAAAAATTTACAACATCATCATTTGTTTGTTTTTATCACTTAAAATCCACTTCCTAAATACTTATAATGATCTGTCAAATAAGGAACAACAACATCTATTTTCTGATCGAGTTTTATTATAGGTCTTTCTGACTTATTAAAATCGTAATACTTTTGACGCCAATCTATAGTATTTTCATCCAGATATTGCATTTGAATTGGGCATAAATTAGAGGTTGAATCTCGTCCTTTTTCTGCAATAACGATTAAATGCATAAGTCCATTAATACTCTTGCACGCTTTAATATCACTATAATCTTTTTGTCGGTTAAAAAAAGGCTGCCAAATAAATAAATCTGTATCAAAAATATGGCGAGTAGTTCCCTCACTTCTTGCGACAGACACATAAACTTTACAATCTATATAATTATTAATAGCATAGTAACTGAAAAACCATTCAGGCGAATACATGATATAAGCACCTGGGACACCTGTCGCACATTCAATATGCAAAATTCGTCCTCCAACTTTTAACATATTAGATGTATTTCTGATAAATGAAACAGGATCAAAAAGATTATCCATACAACTTCCATTATATATAAAATCAAATTTTTGATGTAGGTTATCTGAAATAGGGGTATTCATATCATGAATTATTGAAGCCCCTTCATAGCTTGAACGGTCAAGACAGTTATATTTTGCATCTGAAAAACATGATAATAAATCCTCGTCCATAAAAATATCTTTTGCATGTCTAGTTAAGGTATCGTATTTTTTATTCGAATATAAATTTTTCAATTTTGTTGAGGAACAACCATACTTTTCAAATAGCTTAATAGTAGCAAAAGGATCAACGTTAACAGTTTGTTTTCCGATACTTAAAAGGTCTCCTGTTATTTTCTTATAATTATTTTCGTTAAGAAACATTTTTAATGTTTGTTTATTTATTCCCATATTTTAGCTCCTAAAATTATGGTTTTGTTTTAAACATATAGAACTAATTAATCTGGTGGCTTGATACCCGCGCATAATGCAATGATGTAATGTGCCATAGGTAAAAATCCCGTATGCAATACTTCATCATTCATTCCGAACATAAAAACATTATGAAAAAATTTTTTACAAATATCAAACAATTGTTTACCTGTTTTACAGTTGATATGTCCGATTCTTGAACTTTTAGAAGCATATTTTTGAGATTCAATAGATGGAGAGCCAACTATGAATACGCCATGTGGTTGAAGACTTTCGACTACATTTTCCATAAATTTAATTTCATATGCCTTTTCAATATGTTCAATAACATCCATTGCAAAAATTCCATCAAAATTTTCTCTAATTGGCCCGTCAATAAAATCATACCCTCTGAAATCAATATTTATATTGCTTAATATTTTAATGCGACTCAAACAACTTTCTATATAAGGTTTGTAAAAATCAATTGCGACCATTTTCTTTACATTTGGACTAACAATCATCGAGCCAAAACCTTCCTGACAACCAATTTCAAGTACATTTTGATATCCTTCAAACATTTTTGCCACAAATTTATGTCTTGCTATCATAAAACCTAGTAATTTAGAATCATTGAACAATATTCGAGTAGTATTTTCTCCAAGAATAAAATTTTTTTCAATATATTCTTTTTGTTCCGCTATTGAAGC
>Ga0272440_1001126_pt1 | contig 22216 bp, 9 predicted proteins | sample SSMMMBAug17_FD_192440 | JGI IMG/M metagenome (GOLD analysis project Ga0272440, IMG submission 192440) | Marine sediment archaeal communities from Little Sippewissett salt marsh, Falmouth, MA, United States - SSM-MMB-Aug17 | ecosystem: Environmental > Aquatic > Marine > Wetlands > Sediment ...
TAGCCCCAGATAATTGAGCAATCAGTTTCTTAGCAACGATAGGGGCGGCATAAATATGTTGATTGAACAGATATCGCCCTCGGTGCCAATTAAGAAACTATGATCGTCCAACTTTTGTTTTTCCTGGTATGAAACATGCCCATTTACTTAAAACCAAATTTGTTGGATTAAATGTGCAGCAAATCAAGAGGTCAGATTTGATGCCAGGAAAAACCAAAGTGGGACGATCATATTAGTGGCAAGATATGGTTTGAGATAAATTGTTATTTCTGGAATCTTGGCTATTGCTGGTCAAAAATAAAATAATGAAAAATAAATAATCAACCGTTCACTGTCCATAAAAAGTGAACGGTTTTATTTGTCTGTTTAAAGATATGGGTAAAAGTCAGGCCTCAGCCATATCCGGCAATTACGCCATTGTTGGCGCCTACGCAGATGACGACAACGCCACAAACAGCGGATCGGTTTACATTCTTAAATACACTGCATCTGGATGGCAACAAACAGCAAAATTAATGCCATCCGATCTAGCTTCCAGCGATAATTTTGGTTTTGCAGTAGGAATATCTGGAGATTACGCAATCGTCGGCTCTCCTTATGATGATGATTCCTATGCGGCTTCTGGTTCTGCATATATTTATAAACGCTATGGCAATAAATGGCTCCAGGAAACAAAAATTCATGCCAGTGATCCTCAAGATAACGATTATTTTGGTCAATCTGTTTCCATATCTGGTGATTATGCCATTGTTGGTGCTTATGCCGAAGATCAAAGAGGCTCCAACAGCGGGGCTGTTTACATTTTTAAACGTAATCATCACGAATGGAATCAACAGGTAAAACTCACAGCCGATGATGGCGCGGCTGATGACCAATTTGGCTGTTCAGTTCATATTGCTGACAATTATGCCATTGTCGGCGCCAGATATGATGATGATTATGGCAGCAGCAGCGGCTCAGCCTATATATTTGTCAATTCAAATGACACCTGGACCCAAGTCACCAAAATCAACGCATTGGATGGATCACAAGATGATCATTTTGGTTATATTTCAGTTTATATATCCGAAAACTTTGCCATTGTCGGCTCCCCTTATGATGACACCAATGGCCTCAACAGCGGTTCAGCACACATTTTTGAAAAAATTGGCACAAGCTGGATGCATGTGAAAACAATCATGGCAGATGATCGTGCGGCAATGGATTATTTTGGGTATCAGGTGACAATTTCAAGTGAATATGCCCTGGTCAGCGCATATCAGGATGATGACAATGGCAGCAAGAGTGGTTCAGTTTATGTGTTCAAAAATAATGGCTCAGACTGGATTCAATGGGACAAAATTACACCATCCGGTGCAACAGGGAATGAATACTTTGGTTCCAGTTTGGACATATCTGATGGCCAGGCAATCATCGGTGCCTATGGCACAGATGACAATGGCTCAGAAAGCGGCGCTGTCCACTTTCATGCTTTTGAATCAAAAGCGCGAATCGTCAGCCTGGATGATCAATATGTCAATGATTCAAGTCTTGCAAACCCGATTTTCATTACAGTTATCAACAACAATAGCGGGATGATTACCATTTCTGCAAATTCATCCAATATAACTCTGGTTGATTCCAGTAATATTATTTTTTCCAACTCTGGAACCAACGCAATCACAACTTCAACTGTAGCAAACATCCCATTAAGTTTGTCAGTCACAATCACACCAACGCCGGGCATCTATACGCAAACATCCATTATTTCATTCCTCATTACCGATGCCAATGGCCTGACGCAAGTATCTTCATTTAATTATCATGTGGGTTTTCCAGAACAAAAACTGATCGCCGATGACAGTGCTGCTGAAGATCGATTGGGAAATGCAGTATCCATTTCAGCTCAACATGCAATTGTTGGCGCCTGGTATAATGATGAAATGGGTTCAAATGCCGGTGCTGCATACATTTATTCTTATGACAGCAATGGTTGGAGCCAGGCCGACAAGCTCACTGCAGTCGATGGCGCCTCAAACGACTATTTTGGCATTTCTACAGCGATTTCCGGCGATTATGCAATCATCGGCGCACATGGTGATGATGATAAAGCCACAGATAGTGGTGCTGCATATGTTTATTATCGAAATGGCACAAAGTGGACTCCCACAGCAAAGCTGGTGGACAGCGCTGGTGCGGCCAGCGATCTTCTTGGATATGCGGTTTCCATTTCTGGTGATTTTGTCATTGTTGGTGCATACCTGGATGATCAAAGTGCTACCAATCAGGGATCGGCCATTATTTATAAAAACAATGGAAAAAGCTTTTCTCAGGAGGTAAAACTGCTTGCAAATGATCCTGCTGCCAGTGATTATTTTGGCCGAAGTGTTTCAATTTCGGGAAATACCGCCATTGTCGGCGCATATGGCGATGATGACAATGGCGCAGGCAGCGGTTCTGCCTATATTTTTGTTTATGATGGCTCAAGTTGGACACAACAAACCAAACTGACTGCCAGTGATGGCGAAGCTGATGACAACTTTGGTTGGTCAGTTGCCATATCTGGCGACTATGCCATTGTTGGTGCATATATTGACGATGATTGCGCCTCAAATTGCGGCGCAGCCTATATTTTCAAACGAAATAGTACTGTATGGAGTGAAACTCAAAAAATAACTCCACCTGATGGTTTGGCTGATGATCATTTCGGTTATCAGGTTGCAATCTCCAACACACATGCGCTGGTGGGTGCCAGAAATCATTACATCCAAGGCGATGAAAGCGGTGTCGCATATCTTTACGAGTTAAATGGCACATCCTGGAAACTCCAGAAGAAAATATTTTCTCCCCATGTAAACCCGGAAGATAACTTTGGCGTTTCAGTTGCCCTTTCAGAAAATCATGCAATTATTGGTGCGGAACTGGATGACACACAGGGTTCAAACAGTGGTTCGGCCTATATTTATCAATTATCCGCACAACCAATGATTGCCGATCTGGCATCTCAAGAGATTTCACTTACCACGACTTTCCATGAAGTCAGTATCACCATTGTCAATACAAATGGTTCAGATATTACCCTGACAGCCATATCATCCAATCCAGATGTAGTTTCTAACGATAATATATCCATTGCCAGTTCTGGACAAAATACGTATGTCGCAAACACCATTGAGGGCATCCCCTTGACTTTAAGCATTCAAATCATCCCTAACTGTGATATGACAATGGCTCAGATTCTGGATCTGCCATTATTTATCAATAAATTAGTAGATTCAAGCCGACGATTATTTTAGTTTTTCAGTGGCAATATCAGGCGACTATGCCTTTGTGGGTCTAATATGGATGATCACCAGCAAACTGACACTGGTTCTGTTTATATTTTCAAACGCAGCGGCACTTCATGGAGTCACACCCAAAAACTCACCCCCACTGATGGTCAGCATCGATACAACCTGTTTTCGAAAGAATGAAACAAATAAATTTCATTGTTTTCAATAAATGTTAATGATATGATCAAAATATTTTCAAAACATATAATTCAACAAACATATAAGCAAGTATTCATGAATAAAAATTTTCCATTCTTATTAGCCATGATAACAACTATAACACTTTGTATCCCCTGTTATGCCACCAATAAAAGTGGTGTAACACCAAATACAATCTCAGTACCTAAAGGCCCTGGCTCTATCGAAGGATTAGGAGACTCTTTCCAACCCACACTCAATACAGGCACAGCAAAATATCAGGTTCCCTTGAAACTTCCACCAGCAAATTATTCCCCCCAAATTTTACTCAGATATGATGCCGGAAATCCCAACAGCCCTTTTGGTTTTGGTTGGAATATTAACATTCCATATATCCAACGACAGACTGATAAAGGGATTCCTCGCTACTCCACAACAAACCCCGATACATTTATAGATCATACAAAGGAAGAACTGATCCAGCAACAAAATGGCTATTATTTTCATAAAAATGAGGGGGCTTTTATTAGATATGAAAGAATTGATAACTATTGGGAAGGAACACTTCCCAATGGTGAAAAGATGATTTTTGGGAAATCTCCTCAAGCTCGACTTTCTGATCCTTCCACAGGCCATATTTTTAAATGGGTGCTTGAAAAACAAATCGATACATCAGGCAATACCATTGTTTATTCATATTGTTCTTTTGATGATGAAACCAATACAAATCAGGTCTATCTATCTAAAATTGAATATGCAGCAGGTGCTCCACCCTGGAATTATTTTCACTTTGTCAGTTTTGAATATGAAGATCGAAATGACTGGTTTGAAGATTGTCGATCTGGATTTGTCATCCACACAGGAAAAAGACTGACAAGCATTTTGATGGGTACGCAAGGTCTCACTCTTGATGGACATAAATCTGGTGACTTTAACAATGATGATTCTATTGACTATTTAAATCATAAATATACACTGGCCTATGATATTTCTGATCATTGGAGTCTGCTGTCATCCATTACTTTATGGGGTGCAGATAATCAATCGAAGCTTCCACCAGTCAGTTTTAAATACACAGTTGCAAGCCTTTCCAATACATTGTCTGCCAGCTCTGCTTTAATCGGTTCTATTAATACATCAATGCATGTCATGGATAATGACCTGGTAGATTTGTTAGATATCAATGGTGATGGATTGCCTGATATTCTTAAAACAGAACAGTTTGGCGGTCAGCATATCGCTTATCTCAATATGGGTGAAAACAATGAATCAAACACCCGATCCATTCAATGGAATAATGCACAATATTTTAGCGGAGATCCAAAAGCACAAAATATCAACCTTCAAAACAGTACTGATGCCATTGCTCATCTTGCAGATATGAATGGTGATGGCCTTTCTGATCTTGTCTATCAAACAATCACTCATGATGTTTATTATTTTTCAAATTCAGGTCTTGTTTCCTGGGGAGACCGATGTCAGATGTCTATTGATTCTTTTGAATCTATGCCACCTTCACCCTTTGGCTCACAACATGTCAAAACAGCAGATATCGATTTTGATAAAAGAATGGATATTATTCAAAGTGTCAGTGTCGGACACAGTGCCTATTATAGAATCTGGTTTAACCTGGGAAATCAACGCTATTCAAAAAGTGTGACAATAACCCAGCCTTTTGGATACATGTTATCAAATACTGACGTTCATATTGCTGATATGAATGGGGATCGGGTGCCTGATATTGTTCGCATTCGACCCACTGGTATCGAAGTTACGACGGGTTTAGGACATGGTTACTTTGCTGACAAACAAACAATTTTTCTAAAAGATCACACACTAACTGATTCTCAAATTCAAAAAGCACGTTTGCATGATATTTCTGGTGATGGTCTGCTTGATCTGGTTATTGAACGTGCTGAGGTTAATCGTTTGTGGTACTGGATTAACCTGGGCAATTATACCTTTGACCCAAAACGAATAATCACCGATATGCCATCGATTTATGGCAAAAATCCAACCATTCGATGGGCAGATATGAATGGAAATGGAACAGTTGATTATGTTTATGCCGATCACTATGCCAATCCAAGAATTCAAATTGTTGACATTGGTGAACTGATTGGGTGTGTGCCAACGCCTAACCTGCTTACGCATATTGATAATCATATTGGGCGGAAAATATCCATTCAATACAAAACATCCGCTTATTTTGCTATCAGGGATGCTAAACAAAACCAAAAATGGACTGATCCATTGCCATCGCCTGTAAATGTTGTTTCAAGTTTTTCAGTGGATGATTCTCTTGGAAATACATACGAAACAAATCTTTATTATCATAATGGTTATTATGATGTTAATGAACATGAATTCAGAGGTTTTCAGATTATTGATCAGATTGAAAAAGGAGATTCAACAGCACCAACGCTTGTGACAAACTTTGAATATGATACAGGCCGCTTCATAGAAGGCATGAAAGGTAAACTCCTCAGCCAGACTTTATCAGAGCAAGGCATACCTGTATGTTTAAAAAAAGATATAACTGAATGGTCTCAACCCATTGAACTGACTATTGGTATAAATGGACAGCCTGTCAATTTTATTCATCAGGTTTCTCACACTGTTGAAGTAAATGAACAAGGCAGAGGTACGCCCAAAAAATTGTATTCCGAATTTGAATATGATCGCTATGGAAATCAAACACACCTTAGAAATTATGGTATTGTGGATGAACATTCCACAACCCCATTGCGTGATGAACGATTTACAATAACGCAATATGCTTACAATACTGATAAATGGCTAATTCGTTATCCAAAACAAGTAGACATCCGAAATGGAAAAAATGAGCTTATTTCACAAACCCTTACATTTTATGATGACCCAACATTTTCGGGTAACAATTTGGGTAGCATCTCTCTTGGAAAGGCCACGCTTGTCAGAAAAATGCTTGAAATCAATAAAACCATTGATATGGAACGATTCCAATATGATGAATATGGTAACCCTATCCTTTTGATTGATCCTTTGGGAAAACCTGCTCATGTGGAAAAAGGCCATTGCAGAAAACTTCAGTATGATTCTTTTTTACATTCCTACCCTATCAAAGAAACCATTTATGTACATGAAAAACACATTCCACTTGTTTTCCAGGTAGACTATGACATGGGCTTTGGCAGAATTAAATCATCAACCGATTTCAATACAAACATAACATCATATCATTATGATACCTTTGGTCGTCTGGTTTCAATTGTTCGTCCTGGTGATACAATTGAAAAACCAGCCATTCAATATAAATATTATCTTGGCCAATCATATAGAAAGTCCTTTCTTGTCAATTATGTGGAAACTATTCTTTTAGACGATGCACCAAATTCTGGTGGATATTTTAAAACAAGACAATTTATCGATGGTTTAGGCCGTAAATTAATGACAAAAACAGAAGCTGGGGTATCTGGATTTGCTGTTAACGAAGCTGTCAGCTTTAATGCTCGAAAACAAAAACAATATACACTTCAACCCTATTATTCCCAATCATTTGATTATGAAAACATCATGTCATCAGACTGGCAGGGACAATTCCATTTCAAGGGCAAAATAGTGGAACTTAATTTTAGTAACGCCCATAAAACAATGATGTATTATGACGCAATGCTTCGGCCTGTCAAAATTCTAAATCCTGATAATACTGTACAAAAAATTGAATATGAGCCATTAATAAAAAAATCATTTGATGAAAATGATTCTGACTCAAAATCGCCTTACTACAATACACCAATGGTCACTTACAATGATGGTTTAGGCAGACTAATTCAGATGGACGAAATCGTTCGTTTAAATAATGATGGTACTTCAGCAAGTAATGTTAACTCATGGACAACACGCTATGAATATCGAGCTGATGACCTTTTAACAAAAATTACTGACTCCCAAGGCAACATAAAAATATTACAATATGATGCTTTGAAAAGAAAAACATTTATAAATGATCCAGATAGAGGAACCATGCACTATCATTACGATGATGCATCCAATCTAATCAAAACAACTGATGCCAAAAATCAAATAATCCTATACACCTATGATGGTGCCAACCGCCTTTTAACAGAAGATTATCAGGATAGTTTTGATCAAACTCCTGATGTTTTGTATCACTATGATAAGTCTGTTGTACAAGTGGATTTTGGCAACAACAGTTCAGGCACATCTGAAAACACCAGGGGGTTTCTTTCTTATGTAAATGATTTATCAGGAAATGAGTATATTTCTTATGATGCAAAGGGACGTACCAAATGGATTGTAAAACAGATACAAGATCCTCTTAATGAAAAACTGGTTTCATACAAAACAGAGATGACCTATGACCATATGGATCGCCTTAAAAAACTTATTTATCCTGATAATGATCAATGTACATATACATACAATACACGAAATCTCTTGCAACGAATTAGTGGTGGAGCAGCGCATAATAACAATGCAACACAATATATCATTAGTGATATCTGCTATTCTCCATCTGGTCAATCTATCCAAACCCGATTTGGTAATGGAATGGTAACAGATTATACATATGATTCCCGCTTACGAATATCAACCCTTTACACAACACCTGCATCAAAATTTTTAGAGCCTAAAATTGCGTATTCATATCATTTTGATAATGTATCAAACATTATAAAAATTATCGATCATTGTTCAGAGCAAATTAAACCAGTGGGGGATCAGCTACGCAATACACAAATCTTTACTTATGACGACCTGTATCGAATAAATAGTGTCCAATATTCACATAGCCTTCCTGGCCAGAATTTTCAAAATAATGGAGAAATTACATACACCTATGATCCAATCGGCAATATGCTTTCCAAAACATCTGATATCCACCATGAAAAAAATGGAAAGTCCATAACCAATATTGGCGTAATGAAATATGCTGAAAATAATGCAGGCCCACACGCCATTACAAGCTCAGACAATGGCAAGCACCATCGAATTTTTTCATATGATGCAAATGGCAATATGATAAATATTGATGGCATGATCTGCACATGGGATTTCAAAGATAGGCTTATTGAGGTTAAAAATAAAACCATACGAGCATCATACACATATGATTATACAGGCCGCAGAATAAGCAAAAAAGTATGGAAAATCAAAAATAATCAACAAGACAAATCACCATATTTAACAACTATTTATGTAGATAAACTTTTTGAAGTTCGAGAAGGATACCAACCCATTAAATATGTGTTTAATTCATATACGCGTGTTGCACGTATTATTGGCAGCCTTGATGTCTCATCAAAACGTATCCAACGCTTTCAACTTTTTAAGGGATGGAACCTGGTCACATTTGCAGTATCAAGTAATGATAGTGGTAAGCAGTTTGGTATAGGTGCTGATGATAATATAGAAGCTGTGTTTAAATGGTTACCAGATCAGAAAACATACGCGCAGGTTGATGAAAGAACTGAGTTATCAAAAGGCTCAATATTGTGGGTCAGGTTAAAAAATGATGCAATATTTAGTATTATTGGCGATTATGTTGAGCCCCCAGAAACAGTCCTTGTTCCAGCAGGGCATAGTGTTATATCACCTGCTGCTCTTTTTTCGATTTCAAGCTTATTTGAAAATCAAGTAAAAAGCGCGTGGCTTTATTCAAATCAACACCAAACATGGAATATAAAAGTGATTAATATGCCATTTATTTCAGAGCTACCTGATTTTCTTGATGTTGGACAGCCTGTCCATTTTTTGACTGCTGAACAAACTGTTTTAAAACTTCCCAAACAGAGTCAACGTATTCAATATTATCATCCGGATCATTTGGGGTCATCCAATATGGTCACTGATGGAAAAGGTAATATTATTGATGAAAACGTATTTTATCCATTTGGCCATGTGAGGCAACATAAATGTTTGGATTCTGAAAGGCGATACTTATCTGCAAAATATATGTTTACAGGAAAGGAACTTGATAAAGAAAGTAATTTGTTATATTTTGAAGCTAGATATTATAACGCTATAGTTGGAAAGTTTGTTAGTGTCGACCCCATAGAAATAAACATAGGTGTTCCTCAAAGGTTAAATCTGTATTCATATACTTTAAATAATCCAATTATATTTATTGATCCAAATGGTTATGATAGCGTTATATGGGTAAGTAATGATATTCACACTGAAAATAAAAACACTGAAAGTTATAATACCTATAAAAGTTATATTTTTACAGATGGATTGTTTAGCGCATTTTTAAAGCAATCAATAGCTTCTTTCTTTGGGTTTAGCTGGTTATCAGATTGGTTGTCAGCTGGAGTCTTAGAAACAACAAGAAATTCAAAAGATGGAAATGACTATGATACATCGGGTTCAATACCACCAACAAAAAATAAACTATATCAAAAACAACCAGAAAGATATGAAGTACGTAAAGGTGAAGTTGATGGAATTCAAAAATATAGAATAGGTGATGAAAATATATATACGAGCAGAGATGACTTAACAGCAATTGCAAATAGTACACAGGTTAGAAATCCTGTGAATCCAAATAGACCAAGGACATTTTTAAATTTTGATCCATATCAAAAACCTTGTCATTTAGAAGGGTGCCTTGGTATTTCAGATAAAGATGGTAAGGCATTTACTGGTAGTAAAACTGAAAAGTTTATCAAATTAAATTCTTATTTAGAAACTAAAATTCCTGACTTAAAACAAGTTAACAAAATTGGTGGTCAAAGAGTTTATATAATTGTGGATCATCTTTTTGAATAGATTAAATGGAGTTAAATCAATTGGGCTGACCCAAAAAGCATAAATTTTTTAAAATAAGGAAAAATCATGCAATACCCTCTATGTGAAGATATTGGCGCTCCTGAATTATTTGTCGGGCGAAAAAATGAATTGGCCATGCTTGAAGAATGGATTAACAGAATTCCAAAAAGACTGGCTAAATCAAAAGCGATTTTTTCACGAAAAAAAGGAGGAAAGACAGCCCTGGTCCAACGATTATTCAATAAATTATGGAATGATAATGGACCGGTTATTCCAATTTTTTTTAGTATGATATCAGGGTTGATTTTGAAAAAAGACTGGATGTGCCAGCATAAAGTTATTAAGGATAATATAAGTATTTGAAATATGACGATTTCAAGGATTGTAGATTATCTGTAATTTAGCAAGATGAAAGGAATTTAATATGAAACAAATCGCTATACATGAAGCTGGTCCACAATTAGATGAACTAATCACAATGGTTTCATGTGGCAATGACGTTATCATAACTAAAAATGATGGATCAGCATATAAAATAATTCCCTATCAACCAAAGCCGTATCCAAAATTTGGAAGCGCCAAGGGGTTGGTTGTAATATCAGATGACTTTGATGACCCTATTGACGGTTTTGAGGAATATATGCCATGAGGCTATTATTAGATACGCATACTTTTCTGTGGTTTATAAGTGGTGACTCTAAATTAAGTGATCATGCGAGAAAGCTGATTGAAAGCAACCAAAATGAACGCTTGTTAAGTATCGCCTCTCTATGGGAAATGTCAATCAAGGCTAGTATCGGAAAAATCAAACTGAATATGACGTTTCAGGAAATGAACCATGTTCACATTGAAGGTAACGCAATACAAGTTTTGCATATAACACCGAAACACTTAGATATTTTATCTACATTGCCTTTTTATCATAAAGACCCATTTGATCGTCTCATTATTGTTCAAGGACAATCAGAAATGTTATCGATTGTGAGCAAGGATAACAATTTTAAGGATTATACTAATATTAAGGTCATTTGGTAGCAAACAATTATGACGACTCATACAGTAATATAAACAGTCAATCATTATGGTTGTTCTGAGGGGTAATGAAAAGATTTTTCCTGATGAATAAACTTTGGAGAAAACTATGGTAATAGCAAAAATACTTTCAACAGCTGTCACTTTTGTATTCACAACATTGGTCTGCCTAACAATTTCTTTTGCCGGAATTCCGGAACCCTGCATCATTTTCTATGGCAAAGTATTGGATGAAAATGGTCATCTGCTCACCAGTGGAGAGTTAAGCTTAACATTAACCAATACATCTAACCAACATTCTGTCATGAAAACAACCCATTTGCGTGAAATTCAAGACAATGAAATAACATATTCATACGCACTGCTGATTCCAATTGAAACAGGCATAACCGGATACCCTGTTTCTGAAGACGCGATAGCACGAACCAATAATCCAGCCCTTTATAAACGATCTGCAAAGATTAAAAATAAAGCGATCAGCATCACTGATTCGATTCAAATCTCTTATGAAAAAATTGGTAGTGTACTGAATTTTTTGATTAGTAAAGATGGTGATGCTGATCATGATGGATTACCGGATGCGTGGGAGCAGCAAATTATCTATTATAACGCATCTGATTTGTTAACTTTGATTGCACATGTAAATCCTGATGGGGATTTTGATAACGATGGGATTAGTAATATGAATGAATTCAATTATCAAACAAACCCTACTGACCCAGATGATCCTGGATTTGGTGATGTTAATGGAGATTGCAAAATTACGCTTGATGATGCGGTCATTTGTTTAGAAGTTATCTGCAATTCTTTAAAAAACGCTTTATTTTTTGATAATAATGCCAATGATAATGAATCTTTAAGTATTAAAAATGTTATTTTTATTCTAAGATACATCTCTGATTTTTAATTAATTTTTTTTATTAAATGAGTGTAAGTATGAAAAAAAAATCTATCTTAATAGCTGTTAATATTTTTGTAATCATTTTTACAACACAATCAATATTTGCTCAAACAAAAATCAAGAATTCTTTCATGCAAATTTCAGCAGGAAGAGAGCATTTCCTTGCCTTGCATCTTTATGGAACTGTATGGGCATGGGGAAGTAACCATGATGGTCAGTTAGGAGATGGAACGTTTGTAGATAAAAATAGTAATCCAGTACAAGTTTCTGGTATTTCTAATATCACGATGATTGCGGCAAAGAATTCACATAGTCTTGCCCTTAAAAAAGATGGAACTGTATGGGCATGGGGAAACAATTACTATGGACAGTTAGGTGATGAAACAACCATAAATAAAAATAATCCAGTGAAGGTTTCCGGTATTTCAAACATTATAATGATTGCAGCTGGAAAATATCATAACCTTGCATTAGAGAAAGATGGTTCAGTATGGGCCTGGGGGAAGAATAATGGTTTATTGGGAGATGAAACGAGTACAAATAGAAACAAACCTGTTCAGGTTTCTGGACTTTCAAATGTAAGCATGATTGCAGCAGGAAATACTCATAACCTTGCTCGAAAAATTGATGGTAGTGTTTGGGCATGGGGTAGCAATAAAGGGCTTTTGGGAAGTGAAACAGCTTTAAATAATAACCCTGTTCAAGTTTCAGAATTATCAAATGTAACTATGATTACAGCAGGAGATTCTTGTAGCCTTGCACTAAAGCTTGATGGAACTGTATGGGCATGGGGCTATAATGCTAATGGTCAGTTGGGGGATGGAACTACTGAAAATCAAAGTAATCCTGTTCAAGTTTTAGGCCTTTCAAATGTAACTATGATTTCAACAGGATCGAATCATAACATTGCTTTAAAATCTGATGGTAAAATATGGTCATGGGGTTACAATTCTAATGGACAGTTAGGGGATGGAACAACAACAAATAAAAATAGTCCTGTTTTGGTTCCTGAGCTTTCAAATATAAATATGATTTCAGCAGGAGAGTATTATAATCTAGTTCTAAAAGATAATGATACTTTGTGGATATGGGGTTCCAACTATTATGGTCAATTGGGAGATGGAACAAATGTAAATGAGAATTATAACCCTATAAGAATTTCTAAACTTTCAGATTTTAATATAATTGTAGAACCAAGTTATCATAGTCTTGCTCTTAAGACCGATGGTACTGTATGGTCATGGGGATTTAATTTTCATGGACAACTGGGAGATGGGACTATAATAGATAGAAGCAGTCCTGTTTAGGTTAATAAACTTTCAGATGTTACAATGATTGCATCAGGAAGTCATCATAGTCTTGCTCTAAAACGTGATGGAACTGTATGGGCATGGGGATGGAATGCTCATGGAGAGTTGGGAGATGGAACTACAGAAAAATTCAAATCAATTCCAGTAAAGGTCTCAGGCCTTTCAAATGTGATTATGATTGCAGCAGGACACTCACATAACCTTGCCTTAAAACAAGATGGCACTGTATGGGCATGGGGTCACAACTATGAAGGCCTTTTGGGTGATGGAACAAGCACTAATAAATTTATTCCTGTGCAAGTATTAAGTCTTTCAAATGTGACAATGATTGAAGCAGGAGACTATCATAGTCTTGCTTTAAAGCAAGATGGCACTGTATGGGTATGGGGGCGCAGATATGTAGGACAATTGGAAGGTGCCCCTGTAACTGAAAAAATTGGTCTAATGCAAGTTACTGAGCTTTTTGATGCCATTATGATTGCAGCAGGAGAATATCATAGCCTTGTCTTAAAACAAGATGGAACGGTATGGGCATGGGGATGTAATAATGAAGGACAGTTGGGAGATGGAACAAACACTAAAAAAAGCACACCGATAAAGATTCCCGGACTATCCAATGTCATTAAAATTGAAGCAGGAGGACATCATAATTTTGTTCAAACAGTTGATGGGGAAATATGGGCTTGGGGTAACAATAGGTATGGGCAGATAGGAGATGGGTCTAACAAAAATAAAAACAATCCTGTAAATATTTCAGAACTTTCGAATGTGTCTTCTATTTTTGCTGGGGAAAAAAGCAGCTATGCCAAAAAAAGTGATGGAAGTATATGGGCATGGGGAAACATTGAAAAAGAAATGTTTGACTACTCACCTATTTATATAATGTCTGTACTAAATTTAGGTGAAGAAATATTTTTGTCAGATAAATATGGACTGAATCTACTATGGGAAGATATTGATTGGGAAAATACAATATTTTCTTCACAAAATTTTATAAAAAAAAATAATGATGTGAAAAAAATATATACAGTAGATGAAGGGAATTTCTTTATTAAATGGAAACTAAAAAATGGTGAAACATTCTTTAGAGCATATTTTACCTCCACTATTCATAACTTGAAATTTGGTGAAGAAATAACAGTTTTTGACAAAGAAGATCAGTTAGTTGAATGGTCTGAAATTAATTGGACTAAGACAATATTTTATCAACAAAAATATGTGGTTAAAGTAGATTATATAAAAAAACTATTTTCTGCAGATGAAGGAATATTTTCAATCAAATGGGCATTAAAAAATGGCGAAACATTTACAAGGAGATACTTTACTTCATCAATACCAGTAAAAGAACCTGTCATTGTATATTATACACAGTCAACAAAAGCGCCTCATGTCAATATTAAGAACATTCCAGAAAGAACAATCCATTATAATGAGTCTGTAAATCTTCCACCATTAAACCCTTCAGAAGAAGACCCAAACAAAATATATCTCTGGGAAGAAAATCAACTTTTATATGCAAAGGGGCCAGATACAATTGAAACCAATTCAATGGTTATTCTTGAGTGCAATAACTACAATCCTGAAAACCCAGAAGATTTTTTAGGAATAGAAATAATTCAAGTTAAAGAATTTAAGCCAGACGCCCTAACTGGAAATGTTCATGTAGGTTCACAGTTAACGCCCTATCAAATCAAACCTGATGCATATGCAAATGTATTGACAGGAAATAGTGAAGATGAAAAGTTGATATATCAACACAATGTCCAATATTCACCTCAAATAAATGAAGTATGGGCTACAGGAGAAAATGAGTTTGCTTCAAAAATGGAAATCATATGGATGCGCAAAGGTATTAGTGATGTTAAATGGCCATATGAATACCGCCAATATACTTCAGAGTGGCCACTAAACTCCCCTGAAAACTATCAAGTCTATTTACTGAGTAATTCAAATACAAATGGACCAAATGTTCATATTTCTGAATCACTCTATCCAACAATCGAAAATGAGAAATTTATGTCTGCTTTTCAATATGCACAACTTATTCAAGTTGAAGATAATTACAGTTTTTCAGCAAATGGTCCAGGTTGGGTACTTTTAAAATATATGAAAGGTCCTCCTTCGTCCCCTGGAAGGGTATGGGTTGGATTTGAAGTCGTTCGGTGTGTTCTTAGGGATGATAATATTACACCCATTGACTGGGAAATAGGAAAAGAGATAACAAATAATAATGATCGTCAGCCATTAAATAGCTATAAAACATATATTCATACACCAGAAGGCGATAAATATGACCACTCGATATATGATATTAATTCTGGGGGGACTGGCCAAATTTTTGCTGTAAATGAGGGACTTCTCGAAGTATGGTGGTATAACCAAAGTTCTAATATAGATAGTAATACTTCTGAATCAACAGGAATGAGTAGTGTGGAATGGCCATCAAAAATTGTAAGATACAATGCCGTGTGGCCATCAAATCCCAAAAAAATCATTATCGCTCGTCAGAGTGGAACTGGATTAATTAAAGAAACAGATTATGGCGCAGATTGGGAAATCTATTTTGAAAATAATCCCGAAAAACATGGTTTTAATCCAAATGAAGAGCATGCGATCAAACGCCCATACAAAAATGGAACTGCTGTATTTGCACTTCGTAATGATTTGAATACCTCAACAACATCAAAACCTTATGTTCTTATAAAATATAAAAAGCAGCCAGAAAATATACATTGGGCTTTTGATGTTTACAAAGTAGTCACCGAAGAATCTCCATATTTTTTTCACGATTGGTCCCACCTTTCAAACAATCCCAATGACCCCAATTTTAATCCTGATCATGACCCTGCTTTTGATCCCTATGAAGGACATGCTGGGCGACTGATTCAACCCCCATTCCCTTTAAGCACATTTCAGTATTGCCAGGAAACCGAAGGTGTTTCAGGCCCATTTTTTAAGGATCGTACCGGACGTATATGGGCAAAAGCTGCGGGTGATGATGGCAGCAGCACTGAAATCACCATTCATTATTACTATCCGGCACAGGCCGGTTTTTATTTTCCGGATTATTCACACAACGAAGGCGATCATGTGCCTTTTATTATCGATAAAAATACAGGTCAGCCTGTTAATGTGACTTATACGATCAATTGGCCTGACAATGTCCCCACAATGAAAATCAATCAAACATTGATTCAGGCCATGTTTGGCTTACCGGCTATAGCAGGTCAGGAGAGTGTAGATATTATTTACCAACAATCCATTGCAAATGGTTCTGGTGAAAGTGTGTTATTAATTGACCCTGTTCAAACCCATGACGTTAAAATTGACAAAATTCCAGATACCATCAAAACTGAGCAAGTTGGCGCAGAAAAAATTTTTTCAGACCTGACATTGGCGCTCAGACATCGCATCAGTTATGATCCTGTGCTTTCATCACTCAAATTCAAAGGCATGATTGTTGATCCCACCTTAGGCTTTGATTATGCACTATTAAATGTCATGAGTGATCGTGAAAAAACCGAATTACTGGCATTAAGCGATAATATGGATTGGAAAAATGCCATTAATGCCCTTTATCTTCAATCAAAAAATCCAGTCATAATCAATCACAGTGATACAGATCCATTTGAAAAACTCGCATTAACATCAGGCTTTGCACAAGGAACAGGATATGTCACATTGGCCATGCAAAATAAAAAAGGTCTTGATCCTTTGCCAGTCAGCCTTGAAATCATCAAAATTATTCCTGAGTTTGATCCAGGTGATATTATGGTGATTACCCCCCAATGTCCATTTGATGAAACACTGACTCTCAGACACCAAGGTGATTTTGCTGGAAGAACAGATGACTATATTTTTGAATGGCGCTATATGCCAGATGTGGATGGTACGATACCTGATACGTCTATATCTGAATGGACATCATTTATCACTGAATCATCATTGAAAAAAGGAGCCATTGATATTACCATCAAAGGCCCGGGCTTGCTGACAATCAGTGACAACTGGTTTAAATGCCGCTATCAATATACAGGCCAGGATATGGCATTGAATAATGTATGGAGTGATTGGACTGACGCGCAGTTGGCCGAAGGTTGGATCAAACGTGCCATTGGTGATATTGATCCTTTTACACAACGCGCCAGTGGGGGTGGAATTGAAGGCGCAGAGACCTCATTTTTTTCGTATAATGATAAAATCGTCAATACTGTTGTCAGTATGATCAGCCAGGCAGGACCGCGATGGGAAGGCAGCGTACCAATGAATTGTCAAAATCTGGATCAGTATGGGCTCATAGAAATTTATGAAACGATTTTCAACAGGGGGAAATATCTCAGTATTGATGGCATACCCCCTGTAAATTATAACCCTGCCAATACCGCCTTGCTGTTGGTGACCAGCCGAATTTCAGACCTTTATATGCTTTTGGCCAATGAAGCCTATGCAGATGCATCTGATCCCACCATTGCCTTTGGCTCAGATGATGGTCAATTTGGTGCTGAAGCATCATCGATTCACTGTTTTATGAGTCAAGTGGATTCTCTCATTGAAGAAGAACTTGTGCTCCTGCGTGGACGTAATGATTATGTGCCGCCAGGAGTTAAACATGCACCTGTATATAACCGATTTCTATGGAATTTTACAAAGGACATCACAGGTGGAGAGGTTGCTTATGCCCTGAATTACAATATTGAAGATGACAATCAGGATAATGCGGGTCAAATAAATGAGGCTGATGCAAAACTTAATTATCCCCAAGGGCATGGAGATGCCTGGGGACATTATCTGTCTGCAATCAAGAATTATTACAAACTGCTGAAACATCCCAACTATGAGTGGCATGTCAGGTCAGAAAGCATTTTACTAGGCGGCAAACCCATTATGGTTGATTATATTGACGAACGAAAATTTGCCAATAACGCAGCAGCTAAAGCCAGAGCTGGTGCAGAAATTGTCAATATGACATATCGCTCAAAATACACTGAAAATCCAGATGGCCAATGGCAGGGGTATAAAGATACAGATTCAAATAAAGCCTGGGGATTCTCAGAATGGGCAAGCAGAGCTGGAATGGGCGCATATATGGATTGGGTCGCTGGAAATGCCATACTCCCGGCAAAAGATAACCACCCGGATCATCATGGCATTCAAAAAATTGATCGGACCACTGTTTTAGAACTCAACGAAATTGCCAGTCATTTCATCGAAATTCAAAGCCAGCTCGATGCGGCTGATATAGGGTTGAATCCCCTTGGCCTGGCAAACAATGTGGTTCCATTTGATATCAGTCCTGATGGCATTGACTAGGGCAAGACACATTTTGAACAAATATACGAAAGGGCAGTCAGTGCGTTAAACAATGCCATTGCTGTATTCAATCATGCAAACAATTCAACACAGTTGCTCAGACGTCAGGCAGATTCCCTTTCTGATTTTAAGAAAACAGTTGATGACAAAGAAATGGATTTTAAGAACAGACTCATTGAAATATTCGGATATCCCTATCCTGATGATATTGGCGCAACTGGAACATATCCTGCAAACTACGATGGGCCTGACATCTATCATTATATGTATATTGATATTTCAGAACTGGTTGACGACAGTGAATTAGCAATCAATGAATTCAATATTGAATTAAAAGATATCACTGTTCAAGATAATGGCGCGTTATTAGAAAAGAATAAAACAATTTCGTTTCATCTTTCCGGTTCTGCTGGGCGTTTTGGATTGATTAAACCCATGTCATGGAAAGGTCAGCGACGTGCACCAGGAGATATACAAATAGCGCGATCAGATTTAATACAAACTCGTGCCAGATTTGAACGTACTTTGGACGAATATAATCAATTGCTCCGGCAAATAGAAGATCAGGTGGACTTGTTGAATGCTCAATACAACATGAATGCCGAAGAAATCGACATTTTAAACACGCAATTCAATCAACAAAAAAAGATCAATGATTTAATCGCACAATCCCGCGCAAGACAGCTTAATTTTCGTAAATGCGCAAGAATGGCGACATTGACTGCAAATGCTATGGCAGAATATTTACCGAGAATGATGATTGGTGGTTTGGCTGCTGGTGGAGATTTTACATCCGGTATCCGCGGCGCCATTCGTCAAGCTGGAACAGTCGTTGCTGAAATAATGAATCAATCCGCTGATAGAGAGTCGATTTCAGAACTGGATCATCAACAAGGGCTTCAGGAAATGCAGGCAGAAACCAATATTATATTGAGTACTTTGCGTCAAGAATATGCCATTCTACAACAAATTAAACAATTGGAACAACTGGTTCGACGAGAAGTGACCCAACGTATTGAGCTGTTTACCATACAAGAGGCCATGCAGCAATCATCAGGACGATATCTGGCAATCCTGGCACGTGGGCAACGCCTTCTTGAACAACGTACACGTTTCAGACGTCAGACTGCTGGCGATATACAGTCCAAACGATATAAAGATATGGCATTTCGCATTTTTCGAAATGATGCCTTGCAAAAATATCGCGCACAATTTGATATGGCGGCACAATATGTTTACCTGGCTGCAAAAGCCTATGATTTTGAAACCACTTTTCTGTCAACAGATAACAAAGCAGGAAATGCCTTTATTACAGATATTATTCGTAAACGATTGATTGGTACGATAGAGAGTGGTATTCCACAAACAGGCACAGGGTTGGCAGATCCTATGCAGCGGATGTATCAAAATTTTCAACGAATGAAAAGCCAAATGGGCTTTAACAATCCCCAAAAAGAAACCAATCGATTTTCATTAAGATCAGAACTTTTCCGCATTCAGCCCGGCCATGAAGGCAATCGCATATGGCGTGAAACGTTGCGTCATCATGTTGTCTCAAATCTGTTAGATATTCCCGAATTTCAGCAATATGCGCGAATTTTTTCTCCAGTTGAGAATGAAGAACCTGGAATTGTCATCCCCTTTGAAACGCAAATCAACTATGGCACGAATTTTTTTGGTTGGCCGCTTGCTGGTGGCGACAGTGCATATAACTCGACAAATTTTACGACAAAAATCAGATCTGTTGGTATATGGTTCACGAATTACAACAATTTAGGCATGTCCAATACACCATATGTTTACTTTATACCTGTGGGGAACGATATTCAGCGATCTCCCACAGAACTTTCAGGCAAACCAAGAGTGTTTAAAATAATAGACCAAAAATTGCCACTGCCTTTTCAAATAGGTAGCACTGAGTTAAATAATCCAGGCTGGATTCCAGCTATAGATCAGCGTGTCGACTCATTTGTTGGGATACGAAAATATTCGAGTTTTAGTGCATATCATGACAGCGGACAATTCAATACAAATGAAGTGCATAGAGACAGCCGGTTAATCGGTCGTTCGGTATGGAATACACGCTGGATGTTAATTATTCCTGCCGGTACTTTTCATTCGGATAGAGATGAAGGACTGAATCGATTAACCCTACAACGATACTTAATCATATTCAGATAGTTCCTTCAATTTTCTTTTTCTATGCGATAGTCGTGACCGATGATTATTATTCATTTCTCGCTTAACCTTTTCTATAATCGTATCAAATTCCTTTGGTTTCAAAGGTAAAACAAGTTCTATTAATTCCCTCAATTGAGATAAAGTAATAGATGGCGCTTTTTTTTTCCATTTTTATTTTTAAATGCCAAAGAAAAAAATGTCCCAACATACATACCATCATATGATGATTCCACCCAATATATTTTCTCACCTCATAGTGATCCATCCCTAACTCTTTCTTTGTTTCTTCAAAAATTTGTTCTATCGACCACCTCAAACCGCTTAACCAGACAAATGTATCAAGTCGTACACTCACTGATGCGTTCGATATATAATAGTTGTATCTGGGATTATCGCCTAGTGTTCTACGTACTATAAGCCAAACTGTTTTTGAAGGTAATCCATCTCTTGAGAGAGTCACTGTCCTTTTTGTAAATTCGTAAGTTATCGGTCCTTTTGTTCCTTCGGATACTGTACGACGATACCAAAAATAATTGTTGAGATTTTCTGCAAAATTTTTGACAGTAATTGGTTTTTTCTCTCCACTTTTTAAAACTTTTTTTGTTTTCTGTTCATCCTGGTATTTGTATTCTTTTTCACTGACAGATGGTCGTTTGAGCCAAATCTTTGTGTCTGATCCAACACCAACGAAGTATGTAAGTCCCACGATTGATTCTACAGCATCGATAAATCCCGGATTTTCCCCATAGATTGAGTCTGCCAATACATATTTATATGGGATAATTTCTTCATCTTTGATATTTTCCAACATTTCAACTGCTAATTCTGGCTTTGTCTTGAACTCAAGGTCTTTTGGAATTTTGCATTTTTCGCGTTTGTCATCATACTCATCTGTAAACCATTTTTGAGGAATATATAGTCTTTTATCAATAAGTGAATATCCTCTTGGGGTAACGTAGGATGCAAAAACACCAACCTGGCAATTATCAACTTTTCCAATTGTACCACAGTATTGCCTGGCGACTCCTGCTGAATGATCACCTTTCTTAAGAAATCCTGTTTCATCAAAAATAATCGCTCCATCTGAATCGCCCATATCTTCATTAACCAAATTACGATACTTAGTTAAGATTTTATCATCATCCCATTCCGCATCACTTATAAACCTCTGCATTGCTCTAACTTTGCCATTTTCAATGTTTAAAGCAATAGGCTCAATAGATTTTCGATCAATGCCACTAAGCTGTCCTGCCATATAA